>Ga0172368_10003495_pt1 | contig 18996 bp, 16 predicted proteins | sample Lak11m_FD_114540 | JGI IMG/M metagenome (GOLD analysis project Ga0172368, IMG submission 114540) | Freshwater microbial communities from Kabuno Bay, South-Kivu, Congo - kab_022012_11m | ecosystem: Environmental > Aquatic > Freshwater > Lake | place: Democratic Republic of the Congo: South-Kivu...
AAATAGTCCGTTATGAATGATTCGAATCTTACAATTATATCTTTATTCTGGTTGGTACGCGTAATGAACTGTCTTCCATAAAATCGTTTGCAATAATTTAATAGCAATTCGATATTCGAAATAATTAAGTCATGAGAATAATGGTCAATATTGGTGTTATACTCGTTTTCCATTTGCTTTAAGATGGAGAGTAATGTTTGTTTCTCTTGTTGCGATAAGTGCAAGGCTTCATTTTCATCATACGAAAAAAAAGAGTATTTATTTATCTTTGCGCCAAGGGGAGTATTTCGAATTAATTCAGGATGAAAATATAACCCCCATCCCTCCGTGCTGTTTTCCACTTTTTTCCTATCAAACGTAATTAGTTGTTCGGGCGCTATGCAATGCAGTGTCCCTTCTTGATGGTCAAACAACTGTCTGCCGTAAATAAACTCACAATGTTTTTTGAAGTTAATTGAGTAAAAGCTACATATAAAACTTTCTGAAGAAGATGTATCAGCTACAGTTACTTTTGAATAATCAATAATTGTAACCAACGGATGTTTCGGCTTGTCAAATCCAGCTATTTCGTGAAGCTGACTTATTGATTCTACGCGACAAACTATGTTTTTCATATACTACTCTCCATATATTTTTTCACAACAAAACTAATTTATGTTCAGGGGAATCGCTCTATTCAAATCACGTTTTATCCTATCCAAATTACGGGATTACGTAATTACGCTCTATATTGGTTTTTATACATAGATGAACAATTTTAATCCATCTCCAACACTTTCAAAGCGATCCTCATTTTTATATTATAGTTACGATTTATCTGGTTTTTCCATCGCAGTACTTGAATAAAAAAGTATGGAATTAATCATGATTTATCGTATTTCATTTCTATATCCATTATAGCATCACTAATACAACCTTGTATCCTTGACAAATATTTATTGCCATTGGAAGGGCGTCCACTTTTAAAAATATACTCTGTACATCAAGTTCGGGAAAAATCCGAATTGCGTTAGATAACCAATTTTGTTCGATTTGCTTCCGTCGTAATATTCTGATAATCTACTTTTACTATTTGTAAGGTTCATCAGATCGAGGAAAATTTCGTGCGTTACTTTTGCCGTGTGATATTTGTAGCTTACTGATAAATTTAGCTGAAACAAATTATCAATCTTATTCTTATAAGCTTCTTTATAATCCCAATACGTATTCGTTTCGGGATCAACATTAACATTACCGGTTTCATCTCTTAATAAGGGAATATACTTTTTGCCTCCGCCAAAAAATATTTTACCATTTATGGAAAACGATTGATTGTTATTACTACCAAGATTTTTAAATTCTTTTCCTATTAAAAGATTAAAAAGATAATTGTTGTTGTATTGTGTATTTCTCCAAACTCCATCTAATGCTTTATATTTTGAATTGTATAAAGAAATACTTAGCAAGTAGTAATAATCATTATCAAAAAATCTCTCCATCGTAAGCTCAATTCCATAGTTTTTCCCCACTCCCTTATTTACCAGCGGCACATACTTGTACTCAATCCCTTCATTGATTGTTGCATAATAACTTGTGTCGCTGTTTTCTACAGGAAGATCATAAAGATGCTGATAGTAGGCATCAATCTTTGCCATTAAATTATTATTAAATCGTTTTTCAAATCCTAAAACAACATGATGCGCTTTTAGCAAATCAAGATTTTTATTTGGTTCAATTATTATTCCGTCCGGCATCTTAACCTTTGCGAAATAATTATGAACACTTTCCATTGTGCTGTGCATGCCGTAACCGGCATGAACTGAACTTGTATTAGTTAACTGCCAGAGTATTGCAATTCGTGGTTCTACGGTAGATTTATTGTTGAGTAAAACATTCATGTTGTGCAAGCCGGTAACTAAAGTAACGTCTTCATTAAACGAATGCTTCCAGTTAATAAAATTATTTATGGTATTTATATTTTTTCGAAAATCAGTTACATTAAATAGTGAATCGGTTTCTAAGTTGTTAATACTTTGATCATAATTATGAGCGAATAAATTGAACTTTGAACCGATTTGAATCTTATTCTTTGCATCTATTTTGTTACTATAGGTTATTGCTGCACCAAGTCTGGAATTAGTGATCTTACTTTTAAATGTTGGTACTTTATGTCTTACCGTATCTGATTCAAATACATCATCATTAAATCCGGTTCCGGAATAATAAAGAGATGAGTTGATAAAACCGTTCTCATTAATAGTTAAGAAATGATTTAATCCAAAGTTGATGAGATAAGATTTTTTCTTAAAGTCTTTATTGATATCTGAATTTAATGTTGAACCGGGGGTTGTAAAATCGCCGGGTTTGATATTTCCCATTGAAAAGCCGCTAAGCCCGCACAATCCAAAAAGAGAAAAAGTACCAAGACCTTTAGTTGGTAAACCAATTTTAAAAGTAACATCTTGATAATCGACAATTCCATCTACATCAACAAGACCAAGTTTTTTTATTAATGAAACAGTTGAATATCTGTAATTAACAAGGTAAGACCCGGAGTAATTATTTTTTAATGGACCTTCAAGTGTTAAATCAACTCCAAGAATTCCAATTCCGAATGCTGATTCAAACTTTTCGTTGTTTCCGTTTCTCAATTTTATATCCATAATACTTGATAGCACATTTCCGTATTCGGGTGAAAAAGCTCCCGAATGAAAATCCGATGTTGCCAACAAACTATTATTTAGCGCTGTTAAAGCTCCGAATGAAGAATTCTGATCATCCATGTGATAAGGGCTTGAAACTTCAATTCCGTCTATCCTCCATTGCAGATATTTGGGAGAATTTCCTCTTACAATTATATCGCTGCTTCCATCTGGGCTGCAAGTTACACCCGCAAAACTGGAAATTACTCTTGACGGATCATCCATGCCTCCGGTATAACGTCTTGTTTCTTCAATTGAAATTGATCGAGAACTAATTAATGACATATCATTAATAGCTTCACCTTTATTTCTCTCCGCAGATACAATAACATCCTTTATCTCTAATACTGATTCTTGTAGTGATATATCAATAACCGTTTCTTTTCCGGAATTAATTTCGATGTTCGGAATTGTTTTTGATTCATAGCCAATGTATGAGATTTGTAGGTTCGTTCGACCAACAGGAATATTTTCAAATCTGAAACAACCATTTACATCGGAAAAAGCGCCTATCAAAGGATCAGAATTAAGTATGACTATTGCAGCGCCAATTAACGGCAGCTTTGTATCGTTGTCAATTACAGTTCCTCTCACGGTTTGAGTTAAGTCTTGGGTGTATATCAATTTTATTGATAATAAAATAAGTGAGATGATTATTTTTATTTTTGTCATTCGTTATTCTCCATATATTCTTTTGCATAATTGATCCAATCTTTTACTGATTTATCTAAATAGATATCGGGCTGAATACCGATATTGTCAATTGGATATTCAGGAAGCCTCATTGATCTCCACGTCGGCATCATTACTTTGTAATTTTTACAGCCAAAATTGAAAAAGCTGGCGCTTCCGTAATCCAAAGCACCATAAGTTGGAGTGCCAATTATTTTTACTTTTTTGCTCTGCATAGCATCAAATACAAAAGCTTCTCCGGAGCTGGCTGTTCTGCTGTTCGCAAGAATTACAACTTGCTTTGGGCTTCGTTCGGCAAGTTTTATTTTACTTATATACACATCAGTAGAATCCGTATTTACGAAGCTTCCCATTTTTGCTTTAAACATTTTTATCCATTCCTCAGCTTTTTTCTTCCCCTCTTCATCATCATACCATTTTTTAATTTCATCAATCAGTGTTTCGGTTGCGAGAAATTCCATTCCAACTCCACGGATACTATTTGTTAGAATGTATGGGAAAAGATCTTCGTAAGCTTCATATACTCCACCCAAATTATTTCTTACGTCAACAATTAAATTTTCACAGCTTTCGATGGACTCCTTATTATCTATTAATAATTTTTTTATACGTTCAACATAATTGTGCTCAAAACTGGAAAGACCAAGTAAACACGTTTTTTCAGATAACTTTTTGAAATAACATCCTTCTATTTCATTTATTTTCGAATTGAACTCATCTTCCGATAGGTTTGGCTTAGGTAGTTCCTTTATATATTTAGAATAGTTGAAATATAAAATCCATCCGTCAACCAACTCATATTTTTCTTCTGACAAAGAGTGATCTCTCAAATAGTAATTTGCCTTTCCATCTTTAAATAACCGGAATTTAATTTCATTAACTTTCCAATAAGCGGTATCAGCTTCAATAATAAATCCCAGATATTCGTTGTTCGATTTAACTATCCCAACTTTATAACTCCCTGATCTCCAAACCCCTTCTAACGGATCTGTAGTTTTCTGTATGATCTTTTGAAAATCTTTTTCACTTATAGCTACTTTATTATCAGCGCTTTTATTTTTTTGAACATTTTGCCCATCATCAAATTGGTATATGCTAATATGTCCATCCCTAAAGAAGTTTTTATAACTTCGCAATAATTCGATGCAGTCTGATTCTTTTGTATCACTCGCTTTTATAAGAAGATTCTCTTTAAAATTATTATACACGAGCTTATCCTTTGTTTTATCTTTAAACCCGGGGTATTCAGTTTCAACTTTTTGAATTAGCTGTTTTAGAGCTTGCTCACAATTGCAATTTTCCTGTCCGTAGCTTAACGGTGCTAATGCCAACAGAATAAATAAAACAGCTAAAAATTTCGATTTAAGTAAGCAGTTATTTCCTATCATCATCGTTCCGGTTATTTAATCTTTTCAAATTTTACTTCTCTTTGCAGATTAATTCGTTGTTCATAATTATTTGCTTTCAAGTGCATTTTAAATACCAAATCTTCTCCCATTGTAGCGTATTCAATTTGTTTATCCTTAAGTGAGATCCAGACATCTCCCCAAAAACAAGAACGCCCATTCAATTTCATCACATCATTATCGGCATCAATTGGATTATATAACCCTTGATAATGGATCAAAGCACAAATCTCATTATTGATTTTCGAAATACCGGTCCAGGTAATATTTAAATCTCTTGTGTTAAAATTGACATAGTTATCAAACGTTGCTTTGTGGTTACGGAAAAAGTCCGGGTAAAAAGGAATATTCAATTTTAGACTATCAAAGTACATTAGTCCATATACTTCAAGTGCAATTTGATCTTGAACGAACCAACGTATTAAGTCAATACGCGCTTGCGGAAAATCTTTATAAAAATCCGTCTTTGTAAAATTGTCCCCGTCAATTTTATATTTCAGTCCATTTAATTCCTTCAACTTCATTTCATTCTTTGCGCCATCTCCAATTTCACTCAATGTAACATTTGATAATTTAATTGAATCATTTTCTGAAGCTTTGGTAAGTTCGCCGATTGCGATACTATGATTTATAGGATTACCGTCAATATCTCTATTTGTCCAATCGATTGTTAATCTATATTGTAACGGTTTTTTAGCATCCGTTTTCAAATCATGTGGTAAATGATCAAGATACTTATCGATTTTATTTGATTGTGCAAATGAATCAAATGAAAAAATTAATCCTATAAGTAAGAGCGTGGAAGTAATGTTCTTTTTCATTGTTTAATCCTATTCAATTGGTTATGTAATTTTTTTATAGACCGGTAATTTTGTAAGTCGCTATCACCAGTAGATCACAAAGAATACTTACTGTAAAGAAATAACCATTTTGCTTTAAATCCATCTTTAGTTTATAACTCGCTCTTATAACAATTAGAAGTAATATTATCAGGATAATTATTCCGACTGTGTATGTACCAATTCCCATAATTGCGGATATTCTTGCTTCATCTTGTTGACTAAATCCTCCGAAGACAAGAGAAAAAAAACGGATTACAAATTGAAAAAATAAAACCGGGTAGGCGTACGTTGTTGAAAACTTTTCTAAAATTAAAAGAGAGATTACAGCCAACAATACTGTAAATATTGGTCCGCCGGCACTTACGTATAAATTATGACTTTCATGTAAATAATGTCCGGCTTTGGGCCAAACATAGTTAAGATGATATACCATATCATTCCCTAAAAACTCCCCTACTATCCAATGTCCGAATTCGTGAAAGAGATAGGAGAAATAAGCTATTGGGATGAACAACAGGTAAAGTCTAACTAATATTTTTTTATCAATTATCATAATTTTATTGTTCTCTTACAGTTATTACAACGTTTCCTTTTTTATGTCCAAGTTCAACATATTTATGTGCTTCTACTATTTCTCCAAAAGTATAAATTCTGTCGATCACTGTTCTCAGTTTTCCCTCTTCGCAAAGTTTTTTGAGGAAGTAGAGATCATCAACCTTTAATTTGATATTGCCTGACATGGAAAGAACGTTCAGATAACGTCCGGATTCTGAAAGAGATTTTTTCCGTTTTGAAGATTCAATTTTTCCTACAGCATCATAAATTACATCGTAAGTTTCACCGCTTCGTGTAAAATTCTGTCGGGTGTAATCAATTACTTTATCCGCACCAAGTGATTTCACCATTTCAAGATTGGAAGTGCTGCATACAGCGGTAACTTCTGCGCCATAGTATTTAGCAATTTGTATTGCATAAGTGCCAACGCTTCCGGAAGCTCCATAGATTAACACTTTCTGACCTTTCCGAATATTAGCTTTTCTAAGATGAATCAACGCTGTTATTCCGCCGTTAGAAACCGGTGCGGCTTCTTCATGCGTCATATTTTTTGGTTTGATAGCAAGAATTCCTTTTTCGGGTAAACAGCAATACTCGGCATACGAGCCAAATCTAAATTCGGTGGACGCAAAAACGGGATCGCCTACTTTAAAGAGGGTAACATTTTTACCTATTGTTTCAATTTCTCCGGAGAGCTCCATTCCAAGTATTTTTTTTCTTGGTCCGGTAAAGCCAAGAATTATCCGCATAATCGGTTTGAAGAAAAAATCTTTAATAAGTCCCATGCCGGGTTCAAAGCGACGAATCTTTGTATCCCCGATGTGTACTGTTGTTGCAAATATTTTTATAAGTACTTCATCATCCATCGGAATAGGTTTATTACATTCAACAATTACCAAGTTCTCTGCCGGTCCATATTTTTTACAAACGATTGCTTTCATAAATCACCATTCAATTTTTTTATTCTATGTTTATTATGAATCCGAATGCCGTCATTACATTCTTGTCATCATAGGCATTAAATCTTAGAGTAACATTTCCAGCCGTCTCCGGAGTGCCGGATAAAGTTTTTGTTTGTGGATCAAAGCTCAACCATGCAGGCATAGGGCTGCTGTCGAGCGACAGGACTTCATAACGAATACTATTTCCATCATCGTCGCAAACGGCATCATCCGGTACAACGAAAGAAAACATTTTTCCAACTGCTGCTGTTTGCGGCATGGGTTTGTTTTTAACATAAGGAGGTAGATTGGTGTTTTTCATGCTGTCAACCATATTTCCCATGCTCACCCAATAAACGTGCACATCGGAATAATCCATTTTAGTTCCGGTTGTATAGAAAAGATATTTACCGTTAGGTGATACATAAGCTCCCCACCCGCTGATGCCAAAGTTGATTTTGTTGCTTAGATATCTGCCGTTGAACCATCCGCCTTTAGCATTAGGATAACTAATACATATTGGTCCCTGGGGACACGTTATCATATAACTTTCATCTTTTGCAATAAAAAAGTCCAGTTCATCAACAACTCTGTTTACCGGAAAGCCCAAACTTTTTGCAACGGTATCTTTTCCGGTAAATTGAATCTTACTCCAATCCGATGCACCTACTGAGCTTGCCGATTTAGCAGATATATAAAAATTTCCTTTATTAGTAACTTGTAGATAATGTGCAGATTCAATAGAACTGAAAAATTGTTTCGGTGCACTCCAACTGTTTTTTTGTCGCACTGAGAAATACATGTTGGGTTCATGTTCAACAAACAATGTATCTCCCGTTAATGACAAAGCCGGTGCGAAAAATCCTTCAAATAATATCTGAGATTTACTCCATTTGTTATTTTCATATTTATAATATCTGATCTTATCGCCGGTAACGGGATAATAACTTTTAACTTCCGAATAAAATATCTCAGCCCCATCTTTAGATATTGCAATCCTTTCGGCTGCAAAAGTTCCGGATGTTACTTCAAGATCAAAAGCTTTTGGATCGCTGCCGGGAAGAGATTGACCAAGATATAAACTGTCTGCCGGAATTTTTTGCGCGATTAATGATATTGACGAAATAAGAAAGATCATAGTAACAAACGCGAGTTTCATTATTGTTTTCATATTAGATTCTTTTCATTAAGATTGATTTTTAGAAATAGTCTCAGCGAAGAACAACCATCTTTCGCACAATATTAACATTGTTACCGGTCAACATGTATAAGTACATTCCACTTGATAATCCTGTTGCTTCGAAAGTTTCTTTATAGTTGCCGGCATCATATTCCTTATTAAATATTTCTTTCACAAATTCACCAAGTGTATTATAGAGCGTCAGTTTATATCTACCGGATTTAGCAACTGCAAATTCAATTGTTGTTGATGGGTTAAACGGATTAGGGTAGTTCTGTTCAAGGTTAAAGCTGCGCGGTAATTCTTCACCGCTATTTTCAATTCCAACCGGCGCAACAATTTTAAGCGTAAATACGTATGAAACGGTTGCTTTTGCTGAATCTGTCGCTACTACTTTTATCCATTTGGTAGTTACGGCAGTAGGTACACCCGAGAACGTTCGCGTTGAAGGATTAAATTTTAACCAATCCGGCAACTGACTTCCATTGCTCAATGTTGCTGAATAAGTTAAAGTATTATTTCCATCATCGTCAATAAATGTTGTGTCGGGTATCTGGTAATTGATTGAGTTCCCTACAGTATCAGTTTGCATAGGTATCGGCGTTTTTAGATACGGGAAAAAATTTGAATTCTTCAAACTATCAATTAAGTTTTCGATACTTACCCAATGAACGTAAGTATCCGAATAATCATATTTAGTTCCGGTGGTATAAAAAAGATACTTTTGATCTAAAGTTACAAACGGTCCCCATTCATTAAGTCCGAAGTTAATCGATTTCCCTAAATTTTTCGGATTGGTCCATGAGCCGTCAGCTTTCGGAAAGCTGATACGCAAACCACCTTCCGCAATAATAATGTACGATTCATCTCTTGCAATAAAAAAATCAAGATTATCGCCGCCGGAATTGAGAGGGAAACCGCCTAAACTCCGAAAAGTTGTATCGGTATTTGTGATAAATGCTCTGCACCAATCAAATCCGCCTGTACCACCGGAAATATTGGATGATACATAATAATTACCGCTATTTGTTTTTTGTAAATAGTGGGTGTAAAATGAAGTGGAGAAAGCTTTAGACGAAGCGCTCCAACCGGAATCATTTCTTACGGAAAAGTAGGCGTTATAAGTGTAATCTCTTTCAGTCATATTCCTTTGAAAAAACAATGTATCGCCGCTGGGAGAAATTCCGGGAGAGTTGTAGCCATCAAACAAAAGGAATGGTCCGTTCCATTTGTTGTTAGCATAAATGAACTGTTTGATCTTCTGAATTTTCGGAGGATAATTATCTAATTGGGTATAATAAATTTCTTTACCATCGGGAGAAATGACGATTCGTTCAACCGTAAGCAATCCAATTTCAGGTGGAAGTTTAAATTCTTTAGGCGTGTTCCCCGGAGGAGTTTGCCCCAGATATAAACTGTCAGTAGGAATTGCCTGAGCAAGTATTGGGACTGTTGAAACAGCAATTGCTGCAAAGAGAAGTACAAATTGAAATATTTTTTTCATACTAATTCGCTTTCTTATTAAATATGGTTCTGATTCTTATTGATTTTACAATCAACCATAATCTTGTTTAAACTGTAGCGAAAAATAATTGGTAATAAAAAGCCGGGGTATAAATTTCTTGTAAAGTGCACCAGGAAGTTGAGAAGTGCACTTATCTTCGAAGTGAAGTGAGTATTTAGAAGTAATAGTTCACATCTGTAAGGGATGCAAAACAAAAAAAAATCAAATACCGATATTTTTTAAAAGACTGATCTTATGACGACTAACCGGTAAACATTCACCGCTCTTTAAAATAATCCGGTATTTTCCGCCGCCGAGCGTTTGGATTGATTCAATCTTGTTTCGATCTACAATGAATGATTTGTGAATGCGAAAATAGTTGGAAGGCAGCAAGGGAATGAGCTGCTTAATCGACTTATCATAAATAATTGTCTGATCGTTCTGCAAGTAAAGTTCGGTATAAATGTTTGCAGACTTAAAATATTTTATATCTGCCAGAGGGATAACTTTTATTTCAAATCCTTTTTTTACGGAAAGATATTTTACTGAACGTCCGTCTAAGGCATGACTTGATTTCAATCTTTGAAAAGCAGCTTTCAATCTTTCTATATTGTATGGCTTCGGAATAAAATCTAAAACGCCATATTCAAAGGCTTCAATCGCTCTATTAATGTTTGCAGAAATAACAATTGTGTGGAATGATTGACTAACCATTTGCTGAAGTAACATAAATCCGTCTTTGGCATTAAGATTCAGATCCAACAATAAAACATCAATCGGTTTTTCTTTTAAGTAAAACAATGCGCTGTCTAATGTAGTTTCGATATGAACGGAAGTGATTTCTTTTTGCAGAATTTGTTCAACAAGAAATTTTATGTCTTCGGCGATCGGTCGTTCATCTTCAACAATTAAAATTCTCATTATCGATTCCTAATCTCAATTACCGATTTCCAGCCTGCGTCAAATTTATCGGAAGTAAAATTCCAGCTTCCCGGATAACTTTCTTCTAACCTTCCTTTAATATACTTTGCGCCAAAGCCTGTTGAACCTTTTGTATCATTAATATTAAAATCACCGTCGTTTGTAAGAATGTATTTTATAGAACCGGAATTTTTTATCGTATTTAATTTAAACATTCCCGTTGTTTTATTTTCGAAGCCATGGGTTAATCCGTTTTCCACCAGAGTATGGAAGATCATCGGCGGCACAGTATCATTATCGTCTAAGTCAATTGTTTCCAAATTATACTCGGCGCCTTTTCTATAACTCATAATTTTAAGATGCGCTTTGCATAATTCAATTTCCTGACTGATGGGAATTAATTTTTGATTTGAGACTTGATTTATTATTCTAAATTCCTCTGCAAGCGCTTCAATTAGTTGAATAGCCGACGGAGGATCTTTTCTTAACCAGGCAATTATTGATGTTAACGTATTTAACACAAAATGAGGATTGATATTTTTCTTCAGTAATTCATTTTCTAACCGGGTTGACTTAAGCTGCGCTTCCTTTTCTGCTGTTTCTTTTTTTGCAAACTGTCTTGCCGTAGAAAAGCTTGTGCAAATAACCATCGTTGTCGCTAATCCTGCAAAGGCAATATTGAAATAATATGCTGCCCAGGCTGCAATAATTCCGATAAAAACAACTCCGCTTTCTTCCCGTCGTTTGTATAACGCCCATATTGTGATTATGCTGCTTATAATAAGCACGGTTAGCGTCATTACATTAAAAAGATTTACGATATCCATATAAAACCAAAAGATGAGAAGAGTAATTACTACAATAGCTCCAATGATTTTTTTAGGAAAAGAAAACAGGTAGATGAAAAAAATCGGAAATAATACCGTAAATAAAAGTGTGATCATCTGATAACTATAATATTGCCAAAACACAAGAGTAGTTCGTGTTTCCATCAATACCGGGATCAGCAAAGTTACCGAATCCAATATTACAATCAGGCAAATTAAACTGAATAATAGATGCTCAACCTTTCGCTTCCTTGAGACGTAAAGAAAAAGATTGAAAAGAAAAGGAATAAACAAAATCCCGGTTATAAAAAATGCTTGATAATAGGATTGAAATATTTTTTTAAGCAGTAACTCATACTTGCCAATAACAATATCTCCGTAAAACCATTTCCATGAAGAAAAATTTTGATGGACGGAAAGTCGTAATGTTACCGTATGATTACCTTTTGTCAGCAGTTCCGGTGATACGTTCAAATTGAATTCATAATTTCCGGCAACCTCTTCGGATTTGGTGTTTCCAATCTTACCATTTTGTCCCAGTTTAATTTCATCCCAATAAATTTCATAAGCTGTAACAAGGTTTAGAGGGAACAAACTGATCGGAGTATTTTTATCCAACGAATCAATAACCTCAATTTTGGTTCTAATAATCCAATTACCTTCGGAGTAAAGATTTTCATCTATATTAGCATCTAACTTTTGCCATAACGAATCGGGAATGATGGTAATTTTTTTCGACGGATCAGCATCTTTGGTAATCTGCCAATGGTCGAGTGAAATATATTTGTCGGTAGAGGTTAATCTATTTGAGGGAAGTTCACCGGCTAACGGTTCAATTTGAAAAATTAAAACCAATAGAGCAATTAATTGTATCGTTAAACGGGATCGCATAAATATCTTAATACTTTCACCAAAAATAAAAAGTGTTTTTTCTCCGATGCAAAGTTAGATAAACTTTTATCTTAAAAACAAAAATATTTTGATTGAGCATGGCATGAGCGAAAGTCACCATTAATTTCAAGTAGAGAGATAAATCAATTTCCGAAATGCACAAACCGTATCGCAGATTAGTAATCTGCGACAAAGTGAAAACCACCTCACCCTGCCCTCTCCTTCGCGAGATATAATATTGTTTACAAAGGATTGGTTGGAAATTTAGTGACGGTATCGCAGTTAGATAGAGTAATTCAATTTATGAGATGCTAAAATCCGTATCACTGTTACTCAACTGAATTACAAATCGAAAACGTATTTCATCCTACTGCAAAAATGAAACCGTAAACCAATAACAAAATGCTGCAAAAAGAGCCGTAACCGGAATAGTGATCACCCAGGCAAGAACCAAATCGATTGTAACTTTCCATCTTACTGCCGATAAGCGTTTCGTAATTCCTGCGCCGATAATTGAACCGGTAATAGTGTGTGTAGTGCTTACCGGGATTCCCATAATAGCCGTTCCAAATAATGTTATTGCGCCTGCAGTCTCTGCTGAGAATCCTTCGAAGGGACGGAGTTTGGTTATTTTTTGCCCCATCGTTTTAACAATGCGCCAACCGCCGGACATTGTGCCGAGCGCAATTGCCAAATGACACGAGAGCACTACCCAAACTGGAATTTCCGATGACTGCGTTAACGCCCCCGAAGAAACTAAAGCTACAAAAATAATTCCCATCATCTTCTGCGCATCATTTGAACCATGCCCAAGGCTGTATGCCGCCGATGAGACAAGCTGAAGTTTCCGGAATATTTTATCAATCTTAAATGGCGCAGAATTTTTGCTTAAGTAGAGAACGATTATCGAAAAGAAATAAGAAATAACAATGCCGATAAGCGGGGCAAGAAAAATGAAAAGAATTATTTTTAAGACGGAGCCGACAAAGATGGCTTCAATACCCGACTTTGCCATTGCGGCGCCGACAAATCCGCCAACCATTGTATGCGAAGAGCTTGAAGGAATACCAAACCACCAGGTAAGCAAATTCCACGCTATTGCGGCAACTAATCCGCTGCCGATAACGGTTAAGTCGATGACGTTTGCATGCACAATTCCCTTGCCGATGGTGTTTGCAACGTGTAACCCAAAAAAAAGGAAGGCGATAAAATTGAAAAACGCCGCCCACGCAACCGCAAACTTTGGCGAAAGAACTCTGGTTGAAACAACGGTAGCAATCGAATTTGCGGCATCGTGAAAGCCGTTAATAAAATCAAACGCAAGTGCTAAAAAGATAATTGAGATGAGCGGAACGTATTCAATATGCATCGGTGGTTGTTCGGTTGTTTGGTAAAAATATTATGAGTTTTTGATTAAGATTGAAATAATAACATTCGCCGTTGACTGGCATTTGTCTGAAGCTTTTTCCAGCATATCAAGTATTTCTTTTTTCTTAAATAAATTGATCGCGTCTTTCTCTTCAATAAAAAGTTTTTTAAGCGAAGCGCGGTACACATTATCAGCTTCGGTTTCCAAATCCCTCACCGCTTTGCATTCGTTAATTTGTTTTTCTTTGGCTTTTAATCCGCTAAGTACGGTCTCAAGCTCTTTGGTTTGTTGAAGAATAATCGCAGAAATTTTATCCGCTCCTTCAACCGGTTCGGTAAGGCTGTAGGTATCAATGCGGGCAACGGTTCCGAGAAGAATATCGCCGATGCCGTCTATTTTTTTGATAAGACTGAAAATATCTTCGCGGTCAAACGGAGTGATAAACGTGTTGTTAAGCCGTTTGATTACGCGCGAACTTATTTCATCGCACCGGTTTTCCATCGGCTTCAATTTTAAAAAGATATCGGGATCGTAAGGAAAGTTTGAAAAAAGAATGTTGGTGGCTTTAGCCATGTTTTGCACATGAACGATAATTTCCGAAAAATCATCAAAATATTTTTCTTCTTTCGGCAGTAGTCTTTTTAACATCTAAGTTCCTTTCAAAATCGATTAATTCTCTCCTTAAAAATAACAAATAATGAAAACATCCCGCACATTTATGAACTTTTTCTTCTCGGAAAATCAGATAATTTCTTCCGCCTGATGAACCACAAGTTTTCGGTATAAGGTAAGTACGGTAGATTTGGAGATGAATCCCACATACGTTCCATTATTAACTACGGGTAAATTCCATGCATTATACAGTTCAAATTTTTCTATTACAGAACGCATTGATTCATCAACGTTTACCGTACTGCCGCCGCTCCGCATCATTTCATAAACCAGAAGGATGTCATAGAGTTCTTTATCGAGAATGACTTCTCGAATATCATCAAGGTGGATTAATCCCAGATAGGTATTTTCGTCATCAACAACCGGAAAAACATTTCTTTTGGAATGCGTCATCACCTCCAGAAACTGCGCCAAGGTTGCCTTGGGATTAATGGTAGAGAAATCTGTTTCGATTAATTCACTAATAGAAATTTTACTCAACAGCGCCGAATCTTTATTTGTTACATCGTCGTAACCTTCTTCAATTAAAACTTTTGTGTAAACGGAATTCTTTTCAAAATATTTTGAAATAAAGAAAGAGGTAGAAACCACAATCATTAAAGGAACAAAAAGAATGTAGCCGCCGGTAATTTCTGCAATAAGGAATATACCGGTAAGCGGCGCGCGGATTACCCCGGATAGAAGCCCCGCCATACCAACGGCAATGAAATTTGCAGTATTTAATTCGATTAGCCCGAGCGTTCTAAACAATTGGGCGAGGAAAAAACCTGCCATTCCACCCATAAAAAGAGAAGGAGCAATAATTCCGCCGTCTCCGCCTGCGCCAACCGTAAGCCCGGAAGCAATCGGCTTTAAGAGAATTAAGAGGAATACAAATACAAGAAGAAACCAATCAAACGGAAGAGGAATTGAAAAAAAACTATTTTGCGTTAAGGAATAATATTCGGTGTGAAGCACCTGCTTAACCGAAATATATCCCTCACCGAACAAGGGCAGAAAAAGGAAAACGATGAGAGAGACACCCACTCCCCTGGTAATTGCCCGTGTAAATTTATTTTTAAATGATCGCAGAAGCGTTTCAATAAAAAAAGTAGAGCGAATGGTATAAGCGGAAATAATCCCGCAAAAAACGCCGAGTAAAATATAAAATGGCAGCGCCTGAAATTTCCAGCCTTGAGTTACTAAAATAAAAAGCTGTCCGCTATGCAATACATTGGAAAAGACCGATGCGGTTGCCGAAGCAATCAAAACCGGAATTAAAAACGGGATTGAAATTTCCGAGACCAATACTTCGAACGCAAATATCACTCCCGCTATAGGACTATTAAAAATAGCAGAAATGCCGGCAGCGGTTCCGCAAGCAATGAGTAATGTTTTGAATTTGTAATTCATCTTTAAACTTTTACCGATTGTAGCGCCAATTGCCGCACCGGTAGCGGCTATGGGAGCTTCAAGTCCAACGCTACCTCCCAACCCCACGGTAAGTGTGCTTGCAATAATGTGCGAGTAGGTTCTTTGAAACGGAATATCACTTTTCCCTTTAGCGATGGAATGGATAATGTCGCTTAATCCTTTTGCATGATTTCCTTTAAAAGTGAATTGCACAAAAAGCGCCGTAAGCAAAATACCGATAAGGGGAAGGAGATAAACAAATTTGATTGAATAACGCTGCATTATCGACAGCGCAAGTTCGTGAGAAAAATTTACACTCGATTTTAGAATAACGGCTATTAATCCTGATATTGCGCCGATAATGATACTTAGAACAATTACCGACGTTTTATTTGAAGGATCTCGGAAAATAAACGTGAGGATGCTCTCAACAGCATTCCAAAATTTTGGTTGGGTTTTCTCATTCATTATACATTCGATCAAGAAATATCAATTTATAAATACCTGCTTTAATATAAGCATTTCTCATGTGTATCGACACTTTTCAGTTTGTCAAGCAGCATTTATTAAACCAGAAATCCCTCCCCTCTTGGCATTGAGCGCCAAGTAAATATGTATTAGCGAAAATAAACTAGACAATTGCTGTTTTTTCTTTACATACTCACGGTATTTGAATTGTAAGCATTTAACCGCTTATTCAACAACGTAATACTTCTACTTAAATAATCCCGGCAATTTTTAGTATAACGATAATTGCTCCAATTATAAGTGCGGCAACTAAAAATAGTGCATAAGACGATGTGTTATCGGTTTTATCTTCGGTACGCATTGGAATAAACTCCTTCTTTCAAAAATAAATATTAAAATAGTTTGAACCCGTTTTCATCGAAATTAAATTGATGAAAACCGGATAGCTGATTTCTTTTGCAACGGATAAGAAAAATGAAATTAGACTATTGGAGGAGCTTTGTTTGTAGGTTGAAAAAGTGATGGATTAAAAAGTATGAGCGGTGAATCTGCCGGAAGCGTTTCGATGAATGCGCAGTTGTGTCTGTTTTCGCGAACGAGCGGACAAGTCTGCGGATCTAAATCAAGTGAAGTTGTCGGAGTAAGATGTTTCGGTATTTTTGAACTGCAACTAAATGCCGGAGCCGGCGACGAGCTTTTTGACGATACACTGTTGGTACAGTACAAAGATGTTTTTCCCTGATCGGCAAAGTACACCATTCCGGAGAGGAAATATGTCCAAATTAGAAGTATGCAGCTAATGCGTTTCAAGTAAGTACCAACTCATTTTTTGTTGCAACTTACAATATTTTTCGGGCAGTTACAATCCTGTTAAGCAGAAGTTTACCCATTTTGGGGAGTGGAGGATTTATAAAAGAGAGAATATGCAGGAGGCTGCCAATAAACTTTTTCAAAGAGAAGCGGTTTTTGGGTTATCCTAGCTGTCAACCTTTCCAGTCTATCTGCAATAGAATAATAAAGAAAATGTCCCGTCTTCTTTAATCGTTTAGCTTTTTGAATTTGATTGCAATATTTTCTGTACAAAGAGAATACATCTAAGTTGTTGTGTTTTTATGAAGCAATACATTCTTTAAGCCCTCTTTGCAATGATTTGGAATTGGGCTCTCCATTAAATCAGTTATTGTTTTTTCTATATCATATTCTACCGCCTTCAGAATAAATTCATTGTTTTCATAAACTGCATAACATGCTTTACTTGAGTCTCTCGATAAGCCAACACTTCCCGGATTAATCACTAAAGTATTATGCATTATTTTTTTGTATTGAATATGTGTATGTCCAAGTAAAATATATTTATGCGGAAGCCATTTTACTTCTTCTTCAAGTTCAGCTTCTGTAAGATATTTCGATAAGTCACCAAATGGAGTTGCGTGTGCAAGAAAAAAATATTTGTCTTCAACTTTTACATTCTCTTGATAGGGCATAGATCGTAAAAATTCAATTTCATCTTTTGAAAGAATTGTTTTGTGCCATTCCCTTGTTGCAATAGAATATTCTCTGAATGTTCCCATACATTTACAATCAGTATCATTTCCTAAGGCATTGTCATGATTGCCCATGACATAATAATCCGCATTGCTTTTAATAAATTCTAAACACTCTTTTGGATGAGGACCATAATCAACAACATCTCCTAAAAAAAGTAATTTGTCCCACTCTTTCTCTTTTTCTATAATTGATTCAAGTGCTTGATAATTTGCGTGGATATCAGAAAGAATTAAAACTTTCATTTGTGTCATCCTTTCATAAAATTATTTACGATTTATGTTTTGTATAATTATTCTGCCAGATACCAATGCTTATCGTTATAAAAACAGAAAGCATAACATCCGATAGCCAGTGTTGATCATGGTACATTCTTCCTGTCGCCGTTATCACAGCCATGGAATACCAAAAACTTTTCCATAAAATATTTTCATATAACGAAGCAACCCCCGATGAAATCACAAACGCAATCGCAACATCACCGGATGGGAGCGATAGTCTGGCGTTTGGCCCTAAGACAAAAGGAGTAAAGAAATGTGGTCCAACGCCGTTAAACGGTCGCCATCTTCCTATAAGAGATTTAAGAATTGTTACCGTTATTCCGGTGTAAATGAACATCTGGAATAATCTATATCCGATTAAACGGATATTTTCTTTTTTCGAAAAAAGTCCACCTAAATAGAATACAAGAAATAAAACCAAAACCGGTTGAACTTTCCCATATGAATGGAATAAGTAAAATATAGAGTCAAGGAATGGATTGCGATTTGCCAGTGTCCACGATCTAAGATTCTCATCAATAAAATATATCGAGATAAAGAACATTAGTAGAAAAATAGAAATGATGCTCCAAGTTTTCGTTGTCCAAGTAATAGGAGTTTTTGCAAGTGCACAAACATCTTTAAAAAGAGAAACAAAGTCATTTTTCAAAATTGAAGCGTAATCAGATTTCTTTATGTTATGTTTTAACATACTCTCCTTTATAAAAAAAGACGGGCATTTAGCCCGTCCTTTGGAAATGATTATCTGTTCTTAAAAGTTTTCAATCCGGCAAATGTAGAATTGCTTCCCAGTTCTTCTTCAATGCGTATTAACTGATTGAACTTTGC
>Ga0172368_10003496_pt1 | contig 18991 bp, 19 predicted proteins | sample Lak11m_FD_114540 | JGI IMG/M metagenome (GOLD analysis project Ga0172368, IMG submission 114540) | Freshwater microbial communities from Kabuno Bay, South-Kivu, Congo - kab_022012_11m | ecosystem: Environmental > Aquatic > Freshwater > Lake | place: Democratic Republic of the Congo: South-Kivu...
CCGGTGAATTTCTTTTCTGATCCCGTTTTTCCTTTCTGAAAATAATGGCATACTGCAACAGCCAGTCCATCAGTGGCATCAAGGTGCTCTGGGGTTTCCTTCATAGAAAGCATATGAAGAAGCATGGCGGCTACCTGCTCTTTGGAAGCGTTTCCTTTGCCGGTGATCGATTGTTTGATTTTTCGGGGAGAGTACTCAAAAATCGGAATGGACCGGGATAACGCTGCAGCCATGGCAACACCCTGGGCACGGCCGAGTTTCAGCATCGACTGAATGTTTTTACCAAAAAAAGGAGCTTCAATGGCCAGTTCATCCGGATGATATTCATTGATCAAAGCAATGGATTTCTCAAAAATATACTTCAGTTTGAGTGGATGATCATCAGTTTTCACTAATTTTAAAATCCCAAGTGAAACCAGTTTCAGGTTGTTTCCGGAAACGGAAATAATTCCAAATCCCATGATGTTGGTTCCGGGATCAATACCCAGGATGATTCGTTCTCCAGTCAATCTTTTGCGTGATTAATAAAACAAAAATAGGTAAAACTTACAATAAAGTCATCCAGGTGATCATCCTGGTGCTTACCTATGGATTCATATATGACCAGGTATTTTACAGGAAAAACCTTCCGGAGGTTTTCAACGCAATCAGGCAAAATGTAAACGGCACCGACTATTTAATGCTGCTGATCCTTGTGATATTGCTTATGTTCATCAATTGGGCAATAGAAGCCATAAAATGGAAATTCCTGATGGCAAAGATTGAACGGGTCGGATTCTGGAAATCTTACCAGGCTGTGCTTGCCGGTGTCACCATCAGCTCGTTCACCCCGAACCGCATCGGTGAATATTTCGGACGCATCTTCATCCTCAATTCAGCAAGCAGGATAGAAGGCATCCTGGTCACCATCCTGGGGAGTATGAGCCAGCTGCTGATCACGATCCTGACAGGAAGTATTGCCCTCCTGGTTTTTATCCCGGCATTTCTGACACACTACTGGAATTACAACAGCTACCTCTATTGGGCCATGGTGATGATTGTATCCGGCTTCAACGTGTTGATCTTCGGGTTTTACCTGAATGTCTCGTTCTTATCAACCCTGAAGGAGAAGATTCTCAGGAATGGACTGAAAAAGATCCGGAGATTTTTCAGGGTCTTTGCTTTTTATCACAACAGGGAACTCATCAGGGTATTGCTCTACAGCCTTCTTCGGTACCTGGTTTTTTCCTTCCAGTTCTTTCTCCTGCTTCGTGTTTTTGGAATTGATGTCCCTTACCCCGATGCCATGATGCTGATCTCACTGGTCTATTTTGTGATGGCTGTCATCCCAACTATCGCCCTTACCGAACTGGGCATCCGGGGCTCTGTTGCAATCTATTTTTTTGGTATCTATTTCCTCGGCCAGACCGGAGCAGCGGAACGTTTTAATTTCGGGGTCCTTGCAGCCTCAACGCTCCTATGGGTAATTAACCTTGGATTTCCGGCCCTCATTGGCAGCATTTTTGTGTTCAGGCTGAAGTTCTTCAGGAAACATGCAAACATCCCCGGTACATGATGCTTCTTGTAACCATAGGCATACTGATGATGTTGCTTGGGCTTTTCTATGCCTTGATTATACTGGCAGCTCTCACTGGATTATCACTTCCGGGGAGAAACAAGGCGAAGGAACATTCCCAGGATCCGTTTGTGAGCGTAATTGTCCCTATGCGGAATGAAGAGACCCGAATCAATGATTGTCTCGAATCATTGATCTTTCAGGAATATCCTTACGAAAAATATGAATTGATTGTAAGTGATGACTTTTCCGAAGATAATACCGTTGATGTGGTGAGTGCATTTATTAAAAGCCATCCAAAGTTTACTTGCATCCTGGCAAAGGGTGATCCGGAAAAAATCACGTTCACTGGTAAAAAAGGCGCTATTGCAAGAGCGGTTGATATTGCTTCAGGAAGCCTGATATTAACTACCGATGCCGACACCCGGCATGATCCCCGCTGGATCTCCTCTATGGTAAATGGGTACGCAGGGACCGGTGCGAAAATGATCCTGGGTCCGGTGATGTTCTCAGAAACTACAATGGTTTTCGGAAAAATCCAGACACTGGAGTTCCTTGGCGTGATGGGGCTGACAGCAGGATTCGCCGGCATCGGGCTTCCAATGATGTGTAACGGGGCAAACCTCCTCTATGAAAAATCGGCGTTTCTGGAGGTGGAAGGATATAAAGGAAACGAGCAGTATGTTTCTGGTGATGATCAGTTTCTATTGTGGAAGTTTAAACAAAAATATGGCGCCCATTCCATTCATTTCCTGGATACCCGGGAAGCGGTCGTAACAACAAATCCTGAGCCAACCATCGGATCCTTCCTTCTGCAGCGGTTTCGCTGGATATCAAAGAGCAGGGGGTATCGCGATGTATTGACGCTTTTTGTAGGAGCAGTCACATACCTGTTTCAGGCAACGATTGTCGGAGGCTGTTTGCTGGGATTTTTATCGACCCTCTACCTTTACCTCGCTTTCGCATTGTTCTGTTTCAAGATCCTGATCGATATTCCGCTTGTTTATCCGATGGCACGGTTTTTTGAAAAACGGCATCTGGTTGCCTGGTACATTCCGGCTCAACTTTTTCAGGTGGTATATGTCACGGTTTCAGTACCGTTGGCTTTTCTTTTTCCGGTGAAATGGAAAGGGAAAAGGGTTTGATTCTTTACTGCCGTGAACCCAACAGCGCATCTGCTATCATCAGGTCATCAGGGTAGGTGATTTTGAAATTGACCGGATCCCCTTCCACCAGGTGAACAGACCTGCCGGTTGATTCCAGTACGGTGGAATCGTCGGTAAATCCGGGCTGGTTGGGCTGCATGTAGGCTTGTTGAATGACCGTGGTGCAGAACACCTGGGGAGTTTGCACAATCCGGAAGATGGACCGGTCGGCAGGCTGTGACGATGCTCCTGAAACTTTCCGGAGAGATTCGTTAACAGGGACGACAGGGATTGCATTTCCTGAGGATTCGGCTGCCGCAAAAAGTCGTTGGATAAGTTCTACGGAGACCAGGGGCCTTGCTGCGTCATGAATTGCAACCAGTCCCTCGCCCGTGAGGTGCTGTAAACAATTGAAAACTGAATGAAAACGAGTCTCTCCGCCAGGAACCAGTTCATGCGGAATGTTGATGCCATAGGTCTTTTGCAATTCCTTCCAGGGATCAAACAGATGTGCAGGTAAAGCCACCAGAAGCTTCATGGATGGCTCAAACCGGTAAAAAGCCGTCAAAGAGTATGCTAAAACAGGCTTATTCTTCAACAGAAGAAACTGTTTTGGTGTAGTGGAATTCATGCGGGTAGCCGACCCGCCGGCAACGATGACAGCAGCCTTCATCAGAGGATCAGCATCGGGTAGCCGTAGGTAAAGAATTTATACTTCTTCTTAACAGCTTCCTGGTAAGCCTCCATCAGAAAATCGTAACCGGCAAACGCAGCAACGAGCATCATCATCGGCGATTGGGGAAGATGGAAATTGCTCACCATGGCATTTGCTATGCTGAAATCGTAAGGAGGAAAAATGAACTTGTTTGTCCATCCCCGATAAGGCTTCAGCATATTGGAAATGGCAACGGATGATTCAACCGCTTTCATCGTGGTTGTTCCTACAGCCACAATTTTCTTTTTATTCGCCTTGGCGCGATTAACAATCTCAGCAGTCTCAGGTTCAATGATGATCTCTTCGCTGTCCATCTTGTGTTTGGTAAGATCTTCGACATCGATCGACCGGAAGTTACCAAGTCCGACATGCAGTGTAACCTCGGCAAAGTTAACCCCTTGCAATTCCATCCGCTTCATGATCTCACGGCTGAAATGCAGCCCGGCAGTGGGAGCAGCAACAGCTCCTTCATGTTTGGCATAGATGGTCTGGTACCGTACCTCATCTTCGAGCGTGACAGGCCGGTTATGGATTTTAGGCAATGGTGTCTGGCCTAAACGCTGGATCGTTCTTTTGAATTCTTCGTAAGAACCATCAAAAAGAAACCTGATGGTTCTGCCGCGCGAGGTTGTATTGTCAATCACTTCTGCCACCAGGGAGTCATCATCTCCAAAGTAGAGTTTGTTCCCGATCCTGATTTTACGCGCAGGATCAACAAGCACATCCCAAAGCCGGGATTCCCTGTTCAGCTCCCTGAGCAGAAAGACTTCGATTTTGGCACCTGTTTTTTCCTTTTCTCCATAAAGGCGGGCAGGAAAGACCTTGGTATTGTTCAGGATAAACACATCCCCGTCACCAAAATAAGTCAGAATATCTTTGAAATTCTTATGCTCGATGGTTTTGTTCTTCCTGTTCAAAACCATCATAGGGACATCATCTCTCTGCTTTGGGGGCTCGTTAGCGATTAGTTCCTGGGGCAGATGAAAGCGAAAGTGTGAAAGCTTCATAATGGATTGTGGCCTCTAAATGGGGTGTGCAAAGTTAATCTAATTTAGACTGAATGTCAAGTCCTTTGTAATAGAAGTATGCATGGTATAATTCTGACTTCAGGAAGTGTTGCGGTAACGATTATATTTGCCTGGAAAAACTGACGAAGTTGACAAACAGGATTGTCACAAAACGAAGCAAGCAGATTGGAATTATCATCAGCAGTTCTCTTGCCGGGTTTATGGTTTTGCTTGATGGCAACATTGTAAATATATCCCTTCCTGTCATCGCTTCTTATTTCAATATATCCACAGCCAGTGTTATCCAGATTGCACTTGTGTATCTGCTGATGCTTACAAGTACCCTGATCATTTTTGGGAAACTGGCGGAGATCTATGGTGTAAAGTGGATTTTTACCGGGGGTTTTATCGTTTTTACATTGAGTTCCCTGTTGTGCGGGCTGGCACCCACATTCATACTCTTGCTTGCAGCAAGGCTATTACAGGCCCTGGGCGGAGCAATGCTTTTTGCTACATCCATCTCCCTGATCTCGCGGTTTATTCCTGCCGACAGGAGAGGTTGGGCGTTTGGAATCTTTTCGCCATTCACATCATTGGGATTGCTCATTGCCAATCCGCTGGGGGGGTTGATTACCGGGATGCTGAACTGGCACTGGATCTTCCTGGTAAATGTCCCTATAGGGATCATGGCTGTGCTGTTTGCGTTCAGGACGATTCCCGCCGACATCCGCGATGAGGATAAACCCCGTGCAGCAAAACGGTTTGATTACTCTGGTTCGCTGCTGAGTTTTTCGGGGTTGGCACTCCTGGTTTTTTTCGTTAGCAAGGGACGGGATATCGGATGGGATTCCTGGATGACCATCAGCGGACTTATCGCTTCTGTTGCCCTGATTTACGGGTTTGTCCTCTGGGAAAAAAGAGCGGAAGATCCCATCCTGGATCTCACTATTTTCAAAGACCGGAGTTTCTCTTTTGCGCTTCTTGCTTCAGTAGCCGGATTTGGCCTGATGTCGGGCAGCAATGTCCTCCTGCCGTTTTACCTAGTGTATGGACTGAAAATAGATGTGACCCATGCAGGTTTTATCCTGATGACCTTCGCCGTGGTTTTCAGCATGACCAGTCCTGTAACCGGCAGGCTTTCCGACAAGGTATCAAAAGTCAGGCTGACCATTGCAGGCATGCTCCTGGCTGCCAGCATCTGTATCGCATTTGCCCTGTTGCTACCCCTGCTGCACCTTGGAATCCTGTTTGGGTTCATGGTGCTGTTCGGGATTGCCTATGCATTATTTATCACTCCAAACAACAACCTTGTCATGTCGCTTGCCCGGGAGGAGAAGCAGTCGGTATCATCCAGTGTTTTTAAACTGGGAACAAACATGGGGCAGATGTTTGGCCTGATCCTCATGCAGATGATCTTCACTATGAACTTACCTGATACGGAAAAGGGAGCAGGATTCGCCTTGAAATCAGTGCCACTTTCAGAGATGATGACCGGGTTTTCATGGGCTTACGCCGGCGGTGCAGCCTTGTGTGTGACAGCCATCGTTTTTTCCCTGTTTATCCGTGAAAGCGAAGCCCGCTCTAAAGAGGTCGAAGAAAGTGCATTTCTGGGCTGAAAAGGTCAGTAATGTCTTCTTTTTCAGTAAGATGGTATGCCTTTAATCCTGCTTTCCGTGCCCCTTCAACATGCTGCAGGGTATCGTCAATAAAGAGGGTCTCTTCCCCCTGTATGCCTGCATAGTTCAACACATACTCAAATACCTCCCGTGATGGTTTTCGGAGATGGATCTCATGCGAGAAAAAAGCGGTTTCCACCAAGTCATGAAAATCCTGAAAACCAAAATTATCCTGAAGGTCCCTGACGTAATGAATATAATGGATCAGGTTTGTATTGCTGAGAAGGAACAACCGGTATGCAGAGCGTAACTTTTTGAGCAGGTCAATCCTGTGCACCGGAATTTTATGTAGCAAAGCATTCCAGGCTATGTCAATTTCAACATCCGTAACAGGTTTTGAGAAGAACTTCTTCAACGTTTTCCGGAACTCTTCAGGGGTTATGAAACCGGTTTCAAATTTTTCAAAGAAACGATCGCGTTCGGCAGATGAACCATTTCCTGGTACCGGCTTTATCCCGAGGTTCACGAAAGCTTTCTCAGTCAATGAAACATCAATGTCGCAGATGACATTTCCAAAATCAAAGATGATATTTTTTAGAGCCATTGTTCAGAAAAAATATTTTTTTACAAAGGTGAGATTTTTAAACACAATCCATGGATTAAATCGGTAGAATAATTAAATTGCACTGATGAACAAAAAGCTCCTAACCATGAGAAGATTACCCGTAAAACCTGTTTTATCCCTGAGGTACTTTTTGCCAGTGATCATGACGCTTGGCCTGTTCTCCTGCAGCAAAACAACCGAGTATATTTACATACCTGCCGACTGGATTTCACAGTATACCCTCGACAAGACCATCGTGGAAGTGAACACCACCATCGTGGCTACCGGATTTGAGACGATATTCCAATCCATGATCCCCGACAGTTCGGGGAGGGCCGGGCTGTGCCAGGCGTTTGTTGAACCGGTACGATTTTTCAATGATCAATCAGGATATTTCTTTGTGGAGTCTTACAATGCCTGGATGGTCGCTCACGCAACAAATCCCGCACTGAACGGAACCTACAGGATGGATGTTCAGGATGCCAACGGGAAATACTATGTCAGGGATATGGTCAACACCATCGTTTACATCGGATATGGATTTGTGGAGTATTATTTCAACAATCCTGCAACAAACCTGACCGAACGCAAACTCGGTTTTGTTAAAAGTGTACCATCAGCAGAATTTTTTATAGGATCGGGTTTTTACGGTGATCCGCCATCTTCATGGCACACTCCGTCAGAAGCCAAAATGCAGGTTGCCAAAGAAGCTACCCTGGTGATGGCCTTTGGCATTGGAGGGGTGTTTTCAAACTACTATAGCGATACAAATGACCGGGTCCAGTTTTGCCGGAAAATGATCGATTATATCCGGTTTTTTGATGATCAGTCGGGTTATTTCTTTATGTACGATTTTGATTGTGTAAATGTAGCTCACGGAACACAGAAAAACCTCCAGGGGCAAAACCTTTACGACTACCAGGATTCCAGGGGCAACTATGTGATCCGCGACCTGGTAGCTGTTGCCAAAGGACCCACCGGTGAAGGGTACTATGAATACTGGTGGAACAATCCTGTAACCGGAAAGGAAGAGCCCAAACTCGCTTATGTGATGAAGGTTCCGGGAATTGATTATTTTATTGGTTCAGGGATTTACTTGAAGTAATAAGGCATTTCAAAAAATAAATAATTCTTATCTTTGCACCCCTGTTTATAGCATCCGGTGGGCGAGTGAAACGGGATGACAGGAAAGACAATTCGTCATTCGTCATTCGGATCATTCGTAATTATAAAAGGAAGGGCCCATAGCTCAGTTGGTTAGAGCAGTAGACTCATAATCTATTGGTCCCAGGTTCAAGTCCTGGTGGGCCCACCACTTCAAAACCCTTAACAAATTGAAAAACAATTGTTAAGGGTTTTTCATGTTCATAGGTGTAAAACATAATGACAAACAATATGTAAAATGATTAACAAGGTATAGAAATTTGCAAATTCGCCAAAGTGATTTTTTTTTGCTCAAACCGAATGTCATGAAAACAGTAATTCTATTACTTGTGGCCGTGGCTTCTGCGGGCTTGCCGGTTGCAAGAATTGCTCGCAACCCGACAACGAACCGGAAAAAACAATCAGTGTTCTGTGGAACGATATCCCATTTAAAACGGACGAATATCTAAGGATCTCATATACGCTGAAAACATGGGAATACTCCAGGAACGGCCGTAAATTCAGGAGCCTGACGATCCTGGATAACTAGACCCAGGCGGGATAAATTATCGGATTATTATGTATCTATCCAGGTTCCGGTTGCCCTCAACCAGGTTCCTCCCTCGAAGGTGACACACCTTTTTGAATTCAAAGATACCATCCATAACAACGCAGTGTTTTACAACTTATTCGGATGCGAGAACTTACAAGGAATCATCCGGTCTGTTAAATATTCCGCACACCCATGCTCAATCTATGATGCATTTCCTGGTGGCTTCTGAAAAGCCTGCTTTTAACCGGAAGAAATATAGGCCTTTTGTAAAGCCCGTGCCGTTAAAGGTGATGCTATGTGGCCCTGCTTTTTCATGACGGCTGACCAGGGTCTGCACAGGTCTTCCGGTAATGTCGCAAAGCAGGAGTTCAACAGGTGCATCTGTAGGCAGGACATAGGAAATACGTGTTATACCGGTAAAGGGATTGGGTACGTTCTGATCCAGAAGAAGACCGGGCTCTGCTCCCTGCCGGTCGCCGATTCCAATGATCGAATTCAGGACCTTGACAGCGTAATTAAGCTCCACATCGATACCGTCGAGGTAAAGCTGATCGATGACCGTATCGTTGATGGGAATCCGGATATCGGGTATTACTCCTCCCGTCATGGTGCTGTCGCTGTCAAGCTGTACCTTCATCTGTTGGTCGACACTCAGCCCGAATTCAAAGGAAACCTTCAGGTCGTCCGGGGAAGGGAAGAGGTAATATTCCAGCGAGCATAACCCAAAGGATCCGTTGGAGCCGTAAAAGCTAACTACTTTGGCGCGTTTCAACTTTTGCAGCATCATAGGGACTCCCTCCCCGCTGCTGATGCTTCTTGGATTCACCATCACGACCACGGGTTTGTCGTAATACAGCGACTGTGGTTCGGTATAAAGGGCCCCGGGCGGATATTCGGGACGATAGACCGGGTTGAGTGTCAGGGGATCGTAGTGGGCAATCCTGTCGGGCCATATTTCTACGGAACCGCTGACCGGGTTGAACAATGTCCAAAATTCATAGAAGGCCGTGTCGGGATGAAAGAAACCTGCTATGGCTGCTGCAAGGGCGTCATCTCCACCTGAGTTTACCCTGAAATCCAGGACCACACCCCTTACACCCACCTGGTTAAATCCGGTGAGCGCATCCCTGAAATCAGTGTACTCCTTTTTCTTAAAGGCCGAATCCCCGCCTTCGGTATTCATTTTGATGTAACCGTAACCCGACGGCTGAATGATGCGGGAGAAGACGCCGAGTTCCGGTTCAACGGGATGCATCGAGGTCTGATTATAAGTCAGGTACTGGTCATCCACGGCAGTTAGGGTGGCCGTGAGCGCGACGCTGCTTCCCCGGTTCAGGAACCTGATCTTCATGGAATGTCCAACCGGGGCCCTTCCGATCATCCTTTCCTGGTTGATCCGCTTAAACTCCAGGGTTGCAGGGATCATTTCTGCCCACAGCACGGATACCGTATCAAGGACCTGGTCGACTGGCGCATCGTTCACCTCCAGCAAAGTGGCTCCGAAATGCATACCTGCCAGGGCGGCCGGTGAGCCGGGATTGACGATCCGGGCCACCACCCGGCCATCGTCGAGGCGTATTGCAGCAAAGCCGTAACTCCCGCCTATCTGACGGTACCTGGCCTGGTTCTGGACCGATTGCCAGCCATGCCTGAAGCCCACATGACCATCGTGCGTATGGTCAAAATAGGATTTCAGGGCGATGTAAAAAGCCACCGAATCACTTGAAGCTGCTGCCGCCAGCACCTGCGGCCTGATCTTCTGGTTAACCTCGTCCCATGGAATGGTTTTCCATTTCGTGTAGGGATAATTGTACGACAAGACCTGGTGCAGGGAGTCGTAGGCATTTACAAATCCGTTCACCTGGGCGGGAACCACATAGGATAACAGGAGGACCGCCATCATAATTGTGATTCTTTTTCTCATGTAGTAAGTTAATTTTGAGATTCATACAAATATATCCAATAAAAACCAATCAACTGACAAATTTTATTGAACCAGATAAAATTGTAATGAACTTATTTGATCCAGAAATTCACGTCGAGGTGGTGAATGGTAGAATTGATTTGAATAAAATCACCTTGAAGTATTGAAATGCAGAGGACTTGATAAAAACGGAAAAGGGTTGGATTTGACAGCAAAGCAAACAAAAACAATTACTTGCAATAATTTTGGATTGTAAAAGGCATAGTGAAAGGTGTATGAGGTAAAGTTGAGTTGCATCATAAATATTGTATAGTCATTTTTTTACCTATAATTTTTCCCAAAATTTTATGATATGTATTTCAACCTTACATAAAATTAGTTGTAATCCAGGTGGGACCATAAAAAATCCCCATGAATTTTCATGGGGATTTTTTCGTGAGCTACCGGAGGGTTATCCTACAGCTGGAGTTACTGATTTACCGCAAGCCTGATATCAAGCGTGAAGATATCATCGATCGCCGTGTTGCCGAGGTTGTCGAAGAATGAGTTGGAGCCGTAACGGACATTGAATTTCGACCGGTCGATTTCGATTTGAGTCGTGTATTCATTCCCCTTCCTAATGACCTCGAATGTGATCTTCTCAGTTTTGCCTTTGATAGTGATCTCTCCGGATATAGTAGCCTTTCCGTTCATGAACTTTGAGCTTTCGGTAACGGTAAAGTCAGCAGTTGGAAAGGTGGAAACACCGAAAAAATCATCTGATTTCAGGTGATTCACCAGTTTTTGATTGTATGCTTCATCTTTCAGGTCGGTATTGGTGATCGTTTGCATGTCGACTACAAAATTTCCGGATACAATTTGATCATCCTGTAACTCAAAATGGCCACTCTTTAACTGGATGGTACCCTCATGCTGACCAGTAATCTTTTTCCCGAACCATTTTACCTGGGATTTTGAAGTATTTACTTCTACTTTTTGTGCATACATTAACTGGCTTGCGAGGATGATGGCAGAGGCCATTACTATAGTTCTTGTTTTCATGTTTAAAATTTTATTTGTGACTATTTGTTGTTTATAACTACAATTGTTTAAAACGATTAAATCAATGAGACTTATATTTTTCAAATGAAATGCAGAAAGATTTGTTAGTCGAATTGATCCCGAGAGAGAAGTGATTCGGGATCTCAGGGTTATATTCCACGCTGCTTGCGGTGGATTTAGGGTCCAGGGCTTGCCCTGGGGTTCATACCCATTGATTAAATAATAAAATTTATAACCTTATTTTAATCAGAATTCTTCTAAGTTCTTTTGCTTCACTTTCAGTTAGTTGATTCTCAAAAAATTCCCCAAGCTCCTGTTTTGCAGAAAGATGAGCCTTGTTAAACAAAGTTCTCCCGCTATCTGTCAGGGAGATATCAATCTTCCTTCTGTTCTCGGGACAGGTCTCTCTAACTACATATCCCTTTTTCACCAACCTGTCAAGCAACCTGGTAACATCAGGATTGTTTACCAATATCCTTTTTTTTACCTCGTTTGCACATACCGGCACCGGATCATTTTCCATTAAGATATACAGGGCATTTAGCTGGGCATGCGTGAGGTTATATGGCTTGAGGGCCTTTTTTATCCTCTCCTCAATCCAGTTTCCTGTCTTCAGTAAATTGAAATAAGCCAATGCATGTATCGACTCAGAGTTCTCCATTGCTGTTAAATTTTCAAAATTGGTACAAACAACATTTGTTTGGAACGACAAAAATACATAAATTATTTTTCCTGCAAAATTTTTTTTATGGTTGCCTGAGAGATCACAGGCATCTCCAGGATTTTTTGGATAAAATACTGGTTTTTGGCGATACCACTACGTATTTGATACTTTCCGAAATTACCGACCCTGGATGACCATTTACCTGTCCCGCTGTGGGTAAGGCCAGTTTAATGCCTTCTTAAAACTTATAAAATTTTCAGTGCTGTTTTCAAACAAGCATCAAATTCTATTTTTAACCCTTGCTTCATCAACGAAGTTTCGATGGCTTTCAGGGTTGTCACAACTTCATATTTACCTGTTATACCCATGTGACCAACTCTGAAATAGCTGTTTTTTATCTCGGGCAACAAACCGCCTGCCACAATAACTCCTTCTTCCAAAATACCTGAGATTATTGCTGATCCCATCACGTTATCAGGGAAATAGGCTGCAGATAATGTATTGGCAGCAACACGATCGTAAAGCGGAATAATTTTCAACCCCAGGTTTCTCAGACCATCCCGAAAGGCATGACCCACCTTGCTGTGCCGCTCAATACGTTGCTTCATTCCTTCATTCAGTATGAGGTGTAAGCTTTTTTCCAGGGCCAGGATAAGATTTACTGCCGGAGTTCCAAAATAGGAAGGCTTTCGCTGTATATAGGCTTCCATGATGGGCAACCAGTTCCCCCAATCGGCGTAATAATTTGCAACAGGTTTAGAGCGGTTCTTCCACTCCGACATGGCTTTTGGTGAAACAACCAGCAATGCCAGCCCGGGAGGAACGCCAATGGCTTTTTGTGAAGCGGTAAGCACCACATCAATGCCCCAGGCCTCTTGTTGAATCTCTTCACCCGCCACGGAGCAAACACCATCAAGTATTGTGAGCACGTTATACTTTTTACCAAGCGCTCCAATGGGTTTTGGGTCGTTCATCACCGCTGTGGATGTGTCCACATGGGTAAAGGTCATCAACCGAAATTTCTTTTTTTTCAGTGCCGCCTCAATTTCTTCCACTGGAACGATGTCGCCGACAGGTGCTGTGAGTAGCGTTATCTCTGCACCATAGCGTTTTAAAAGATTGGCAAACCGCTGACCAAAATACCCGGTTGAAATTACCAGGGCATGATCGCCCGGTTCAATCAGGTTGGAGCCTGCAATATCCATAGCAAGTGTACCGGTTCCCGCAACAACAAATGGCTGACCTGATGGGCACATCCATACTTCTCTCATCATTTCCAGGCTGTGACCAAAACTCTCGATAAAATCAGGAGCCAAATGACTGGGAGTGGGAACACTCATGGCATCCATAACTACAGCTTCAAACTCTATAGGCCCAGGAATCATTAAAAGTTTTCGTTTCATTCAAAATGGATTTGATGTTATAGTCGTCTAGTATCTTCCTTAGTTCAGCTTTAGTAGTTGCATCAAGTGGAAGAAGGGGTTTACGTGCCGGGCCTCCATACAAGCCGATATAATCCATTGCCGCCTTCAAAGCCGGGACACCCCACCGTTTGGTTACAGCATTGTTGACAGGAATAATTTCCAATTGCAACCTGGTTGCCTCGGCCATATCACCGGCATGAAATGCTTTGTACATAGCAATACATTGCGCAGGGGCAATATTTGCCGAAGCCAGAATACCTCCGCAGGCACCCACACTCATGGCCGGGACAAGGAAACCTGCTGATCCGGCCAGGATCTGAAACTCAGGTTTTACCCGCTTTCTGATGTCTCCCATTTTTGCTACATTTCCTCCGGAATCTTTCAAGCCTGAAATATTTGGATGCTCCGATAGCATGAGCAGAGTGTCTGCATCCATATCCATTCCTGAATTGGCAGGCATATTATAAATAATTACGGGTATCCTTGAACCGTCAGCCACAGCAAAATAATGCTGTTTCAACGCTTCGGGTTTCATCAACCCTTTAAAATAAAAGGGATTCAAAACAAGCGCTGCATCAGCGCCAGCCTTAGCAGCTGCCTGGGTGAGCATGATCGTTTCGCGTGTTGACTGTCCTCCGGTGCCGGCAATCATCAGTTTATCCGGAGTGATGACCTCACGTGCCATTTCATACACCTGAATTTTTTCTGCATCCGACAAATGCACCAGTTCACCGTTGGATCCCAGTACCAAAAAACCACGAAAGTCAAAAGAACTTAATTTTTCGATATTGTCTTTCATCTTATCCAGTGCCAGATTTTCATCCTGATCAAACACACTGGGCAACGGCGGGAAAATTCCATTTAATTGTATCATGTATCAGAAATTTTCACAAAAGTAGGCACTAATCCAGGTCTGGAAAAATGGATTCAGCGGAATAATGGATATTTTGCCTTTGAAGTAAAAAGAATATTCCCAATATAACTCAGATTTATCCCTGGAATCCCTATTATGTGATCCCTGATGCGTTTTTTTCCGGATTCAACCATCAACAGCAAGATCACACTTGGTTGGCTGATTTCCGTCATCATTTTTTACAATACTTTTATAATTGTTACCAATTCGTTTTTCCTGGTACACATCCATCTGTTTTCAGAATCAAAAATTATATGCAACCGAAACTCCTGTCATTTGCGGGGTTGATTTCAGGGTCATGGAGAATCCCTTTTCCTTTTTATATATTGAGAGATTCGATGAATTTACGATCGCTATAAGACCTCCAGAGATAAATAATCCCGAACCCATGGCCAGTCCCATGACACTGAAAACACCCCCCAGTACCACATTTGCGTCGTGATTTTTGGCATTGACAGTGCTGGTCCAACCGATCACCCCGGCAATGGTAAGTACTGCTCCGGTTCCCATCATGATACCTCCTGTACTGATCCTTCGTTTGTAATTCAGATAGGATTTATCCGTTGGAAGTGGAGTGACGTGCTGACCAGGTTTATACTTTTCAGAGTACTTTAAAGGAGTGATCTCCGCCACCCGTTCCAACGATTCGGAATAGATAGCACCAGGATGTTCATAGTTGAGGTATTTTACGCTATCCTGGGTAAGGTCGACAATATTTACTTTCAACGAAGATCCGTTTGTAAATGTGATCAGTTGCTGGGAGCGAGTCACCAACGAACCGGAGAGAATGGCTGTGCAAAAAATGACACCTGTGATGATACGGATGATTGATGCTGTTTTCATGGCTTTTGTGTTTTTTGGATATGGCTCAAAAGTAAACACGGATGATTGGATGGTGAAACTGAAAAACGAGCAGGAGGGATCCAACGTTGCAACAAATACTTTCGGGAAAAGGTTGGTTACGTCTTATTGGGATTCTAGACGGAAGTCATTTGTGAAAAGGGAAGTTTCAACATCCTTTTTGTGAAAAATGCAAAATCATCCGGCGTGTTTTGCAGAATTTAAGAAAATTAATGAGATTTCATACCTGCACTTTGATGATGCCGGGGCTCTCTGCATACAGTATCGCTTAATTAAATTAGGATTTTACATCATATTGATATATCTTTATATGCTGTAAAGAACCACATGGATTCATTAAAACAACCGTTGCCATGGATGACTTAAAAGAAATTATCAGACAGTTCATTATAGACGAATATGTTGAAGATGATTCTGAAATACAATACGATACCCCTCTGATCTCTGGAGGTATAGTCGATTCATTCTCGATGGTATCTTTGAAAATGTTCCTGGAAAGAAATCACAGCATCTCAATCCCCGACAGCAAAGCTACAGTTGAGACGTTTGATACTGTAAATAAAATCTATGCACTCGCAAAGGAGTATATGGTCTGAAAAAATTGATTCCATCCCCGAAAAACGGAGTCACTTCTATTACTTCCCCTTCTTTTTTCCTTCACCCTTTGTAATACTGCCTTCGGGTTTCTGATTCTTCCGGCTGATTGTGTGCTTATTTGTAGGAATGACAGTTCTTACCAAACCGCTCTGAATGGTCTTCCAGATATAGTTTATGATCCCCTTGTTTTTGTCACGTTCGTATCCAATCTCAACGGTCTTGAGCGGTTTCCCGGGAATAGGGTTGTTTGATACTGCCACCCAGTTAGCGACAGCCGACAGGAATCCTTTCTCTTTTCCCGGTTCTTTCTTTAGTAATTCCACATCCAGGTCGTGGAACAGAAATTCCATCCACCCTTTGGATACATTGTCATCAGCGTTGAAGAAAAATGTCATCCTGTCTACTTTCCCGCCATTGAATCGTATGTTGAGGGATGGCTCCAGCATCTCATTCAGTGGTTTGATTTGCATGGCCCCTATGCTACCGGAACAGGTGAAGTTGTGAAGGTCGCCCGTCAGAGGAAGGATCAGTTCCGCTTTCATAAGCCCTTCGCCCATCACCTGTGCCTGGATAAACGCATTCATGACATGGTCAATCGTATCGTTTGTCTGGTTTGTAAGATCATACATCTGAAGACTGAATTTTTCCAGGGATATTGTCCCTGACACCGGATGCTCAGCGGCCAGTTCGCCATAGGTAATGGTTGAATTGCTGACTGCCACCGTATCTATCAATATCGGTACTGGGATCTTCAGGAATGATTCATTGTAAAAAAGCGGAAACCGGTTCGTGTTGAAGGGGACATTCTTATCACGATAGATGTCCGCTTCGAGATTGTCGATCAAGATGGCTGAGATCTCCAGGGTCCCTTCTGCAAGGAACCGGGCAATACCGATGCCGCTGATCATAACCTGACCGATCTTTACATCAAACCGGTCATTCTGGAACTTCAGTTTTCGGGAAAATTCCTTTTTATCATATTTTGGCATCATCCTGAAACCATTAAGTACGATCAAAGAATCACCTTTATCAAAGGAGAATTCTTTCAGGCTCAGATCATAAAGTCCTGTTTCTGAATACAGGTCTATGTTGGAAAGGTTCAGGTTAACAGCCCCGTATGTAAAGCCAACCGGTTCCTGCCGGTTGTTTCTTACAAGTGATATGGATTGGGCAACCAATCTGATGTCATTTGCCTTCGCCAGGATCGTTGTGTCATGGATGAGTTTGAAAAATCCACCTGAAAATATGATCTTTTCCAGAAAAACATGTGTGAGCAACGGGGAGCCTTCTTTTCCGGCCTTTTTGATCTTTTCCTCCCGCACAACACCTTCCACCTTCTCGGGCAGAAGTACCTTCACATCCGGATTTTCTATCACCAGATCTTTGATTCTTAGGGTCTTGTCAAATAGCATCTGCCAGAGGCTGAATCCGGTAAGTTTGATCTCCCCCACAAGTATCTCCATCCTGAGATCTTTCCCTGACAAGGTGGAATCAGGAAACATACTGGCATCTTTGAGGATGATTGAACTTTTAAACAGGTTTACACGGATCTTTTGGTACTCGATGTTATGCCCCATCGGTTTCGTCACTTCAAGTAAAGAACGGACATACGGGTCGATTACCCTGTCGGCATACCATCCCAGAAAAACGAAGGCACCCAGGAAAATTGCCAGCAAAGGCAATAATACATACAAAAGCAGTTTTTTCTTTTTCATAGCGGAATGTTATTAAAAACCTGATTAAGTGAATAGCGGTTGACTAATCCGGGTCACTTGGCCGCTTGTGCCCGAACAATCCTTTTTCTTTGATCTCTTTTTCAATATAGTTGGGTACCATCTCTTCCCAGCCCGGCTCACCTTCACGGATCATTCTCAAAACATTGGCGGAGCTGATGTACAACCACTCCGTTTTGACGTTTGTAATGTCAATGATCTTCCTGTTTGTGACAAGGTATTGATACAAGCCCTGCTGCTCCTTTGACAGGAGGATATCTTTTGACGTCAGGAGTTCGCCTGAAGCTTCCCGGGTATCAATGGAAACCGATGAAATGGTCGGGTAAATATAAACCTTCATGTTATCCACAAAGATCTGCCCGAACGCCTCAAGAATCCCCCCCTTTAGATCGGTATAGTATTTTTCATTGATGATATTCATAAATGCCGGCACACCAATGACAATCCTCAGGTTCTTTAAGGCAAACCTTGAAAAATAGCTGACAAGCTTGTAATATTCCTTGAATTTTGAGATCATTACATTTTGTCCCATGCCATTTAAAAGGTCGACACGTTCCAGGAAATCGCGTTCATCTATCTCCCCTTTTCGCAACAGGTTGTTGACGGAAATTTCGCATAAAGGCATCGTATTGTCCCGGTCATAATCTTCATCCCGCTTGAAGATGCGGTAGCTGGACTTCAACATATCAAATCCGACATTATGAATAGGCCGGAAAGATCCCCGGAAAAGGAGCACATTCTTTTTATAGAGCATATCGGAGGGTTGCTGCACTTCTCCTTTCCGGTCGAATATCATGGCTGACGTCATACCGTTCTTTACCAGCTGGACACCCAGTAAACGATTGTCAACATAGTTAAGATCGGGCCCGCGCATCCGCATCATTGTTATCTCTATCCGGTCATTGGAGATGTTATCCATCAGAGAGAGGATGAAATCAACCGGATTATTGATGAAATTATAACAGGCGAAAATCAGGTTGACTCCCAGTATTCCAAGGGTCTGTTGCTGGAGGAGAGTGTCCTGTTCAAGAAGGTTTACATGAAAAATCACTTCGTTTGGATCTGTTCCGGGATTGCACTGGAAGCGCATCCCCATCCAGCCATGACTGTAGTTATCCTTATTAAAATTCAGGGTGGCCACCGTATTTGCAAAAGCAAAATATCGGGTAGCAATATCCCGCTTGTCAGAGAGAATGCTGACCAACTCATTGTATTCGGCATCCAGCATTTTGCAAAGCCTTCCCTCAGACACATATTTGCCTGGTTTATTATGATTGTAGAGCCTGTCGCTGAACAATTTATCGTAAGCAGAAATGGATTTTGCGATGGTCCCTGATGCCCCTCCTGCCTGAAAAAAATTACGGGCAACCTCCTGTCCTCCCCCAATCTCTGCGATGGTGCCATAGATCGACAGATCAAGGTTGATAACCAGGGCTTTACGCGTGGTGCTGAGAGGCTCTTTGTCCATATTTCACAAATTTAAAAGAAAATCATCC
>Ga0172368_10003501_pt1 | contig 18978 bp, 16 predicted proteins | sample Lak11m_FD_114540 | JGI IMG/M metagenome (GOLD analysis project Ga0172368, IMG submission 114540) | Freshwater microbial communities from Kabuno Bay, South-Kivu, Congo - kab_022012_11m | ecosystem: Environmental > Aquatic > Freshwater > Lake | place: Democratic Republic of the Congo: South-Kivu...
CGGTTCAAATAAACTACTGGGGCAGACACGCAGGTCTGCCCCTACAAATATGGGTATGTGCGCTTTTGCTTTGCTTTTAAATCTAATATTAGATTAAATTTCACATATTAGATATTTGCCTTTTATCCCCTTCATCCCTGTTAATACGCTTTTGCTTTTCCCCAATCCCCAGCCCCTAACCCCCAGCCCCTATATACACCCACACCTTCCTACTCCTCGGTCCGTCAAATTCGCACAGGAAGACCGATTGCCAAGTCCCCATCTGCAATTTGCCGCTTTGGACGATGACGGAAAGGCTGCATCCTACCAGCGTGGATTTGATATGGGCGGCGGAATTGCCTTCCCGGTGAGCGTAATTGTCCGTATAGGGGACGATTTTGTTCAGTTCCATCATTAGATCGCGGCGGACTGATGGATCGGCGTTTTCGTTGATGGTGACGGCGGCGGTGGTATGAGGGACGAAGACGGTGCAGACGCCGTTTTCGACGCCGCTATAGCGGACTGCGTCTTCCACTAAATGGCCGATATCGATCATTTCCGTGCGGCTGCTGGTCTTGACGATGTATTCTTTCATTTTAAAAGCTATATATGATATATGATATATGATTATTGATATATGATTTAAAAGCAAACATTAAATCTTATAACGCGAGACTTGAGACTTGAGACTTGAGACACGAGACTCGAGACTTGAGACTTGAGACATGAGACTCGAGACTTGAGACATGAGACTCGAGACTTGAGACTCGAGACTTGAGACTTGAGACTTGAGACTTGAGACTCGAGACTTGAGACTTGAGACTTGAGACTTGAGACTCGAGACTATATTTTCAAAGGATTAAAATTCGTTCCATAATCGTAATAATCCTCCGCTTCCGCGTTTTTCAGGAATTTGACGACTTTGTAAGTTACCGGAGTGGCGAGGATTTCCACTGCGCATTTGAAGATGTAGTTGGAGACGAAGACGGCGATGAGCAGATCTCGGGGCAAAACTCCCCAAAAAGCGATGACTATGAAGATGGAAGTGTCCACACCTTCGCCGGCGAGCGTGCTGCCGATGGTGCGCATCCACAGCCATTTGCCGCGAGTCAGGATTTTCATTTTCGCCAGTATGAAGGAATTGGAGAATTCTCCCAGTAAATAAGCGGTCAAACTGGCTAAAACTATGCGGGGAGTGGCGCCCAGTATCGCCATATAAGCCGATTGATTTTCCCATCCTTCGGCGGGAGGGAGCGCTCCGACAATGGCGAAGACCAGCGACATCAAGGCGGCGCAGATGAATCCGGTCCAAATAACTTTCCGGCTGCGGGCGTAACCGTAGACTTCGGTTAAAATGTCCCCGAAGATATAGCTGAGGGGGAACAAAATGGTGCCGCCATCGAAGGTGAACAATCCTAAATTCAGGATTTTGCTGCTGGCGATGTTGCTGATTAGCAGCACAGCGGTGAACAGCGCCATGATGATATCGTAGTATTTGTAGGATTTTGGCAAAGCTGGGGTTAGGGTATAGGGTTTAGGTGTACTGTTCTCAAAGGTTAGGTACAATTCGTCATTGCGAAAGGCTGAAAGTCTTGAAGCAATCCCCTCCTTTTTATAAAGAATCTTGTACCTAACCTTAAAAGTCAATACATTTAGGGTTTAGGTGTATTGTTCTTTGAGGTTATTAATCCGAGCGGAAAATATTTTACATTTCAACCTTATGAATTATGCTCAAATCCCGGTACTGTCATTCCCGCGAAAGCGGGAATCCAGACTTTTTTATCAGAGGTGGAACTGAACACGATGTAAAATATAAAAAGGTCTGATTAATAGCTCCAATGCGTCATTGCGAAAGGCTGAAAGCCTTGAAGCAATCTCACCAACTGTAATAATACCTTTGTGGTCAATACATTTAGGACTTGGAATTTAGAATTTGCATTTATCTGTAAGCATCCAAAAGAATTCTAGCTTGTTCGGGAGTGGCGACTTCCCGGTTCATTTGGGCGGCGAGTTCCACTGCTTTGTCCACCATAAAAGCGGAGGAAGCCAGGGGGCTGAAGGTATCGCCGGGCCAATAGACAGCGTATTTCATACCTACAACTATATGATGACCGTCGGCGATGGCTAAACCCATTAGTTCAGAGGGATTATCCTGAGTGCAGGCGATGATTTTTACGGAAGTGTCGGGCACAGTGTCGATCATCGCATTCAAGACTTGCGGGGAGGAAGCGGTATTGTTTTCCCAGCTGACAGCGATGGCGAAGTGGAAAGGAGCTGTCAAATAGTATCCCGGCAGGTAACGAATGACAAAATCGGCTTGTTGAGGGCTCACGATAAAGGGAAGAACTTTGACCGCGGCTAATTGCCAGAAGAGAATTTCCGAACCGTTGAAAGCGGGCAAGTCGCTGCCGCTCCATTCGCCCTCATACAAATAGCGGCCAAAGACCGGTGAAACGAAGGAAACAGCAGTATCGGCAATCAAAGAATCGATAATATCGGAACCGGCTTCGGTAATATCCGACCAAATCAGCATTCCGGGGCAGTTTTCCCTCACATAATCGATAATGAAGGTGTAATTGTCCCAGCCCCAGTCGAACATTGAACCGGCGGTGTCCGGTTCCAGACCGACGGGGATTAAATGCACGACTGAAGCTCCGGAATTATAGCAGTCGACCACTTCATCCAAATATTCGTCCCGGTCGGCGGGGAAAGGAACGGAAGGGTATTCTTCAGAAGACAGTTCCAATCCAATGGGGGCGGCGATAATCACCAACGGATCGTAGGAAGCCGGGGGAGTCTGATCCCACCAATCGAAATAGATGGAAGCAGTTCCGGGAGGGGTGCTGGAATCGCGGCCGCAGGAACTGAGTAAGACCACAAATAATATGGTCGATAGGAAATACGAAATGATTTTTTTCATAGCTCAACCCTAATGTTAGTTTATATTGAATAAGTCGTCAGTGGTCGGTCGTCAGCCGTCAGAAAAAGCAGTGTTCAAGTGTGCAAGTGAGCAAGTGTTCAAGTGAAAAGCCAAAGCGTCTTGCGGCAAAATCCCTGAACTCCACAGCAGTTCCCGACTCGCAGCTCGCAACTCGCATCTCGCATCTATACCCGTTCTAAAAAGTCTTTTCGCATGTTTTGGTAGGGACAGAACAGTGTTCTGTCCCTACAATCGGAAAAGATTAATCAGAACTGGTATAATGCAGATGCCTGATGCCCAGTGCCTATTGCCTAATGCCCGCTTGTTTGACTTGCAGTAAGACCAGGCAGGCGATAAAAGATAACACACTGCCGGTGAAAAAGGCAATATGCGCACCGCATAATTTCCAGATAAGGCCGAAAATTATACTGGCGGGGAGCGCGCCTAAGCCAATCACTCCGTTATAAAATCCGAAAGCGGCGCCCCGCAAATTCGCCGGGGACAAGTCTGCCACCCAGGCTTTTTCCGACGATTCGGTCAGTCCGAAATAGAGTCCATAGATCATAAAGACGATAACGGAAGCAGTGGCTGAACTGACAAAGGCGAAGGCGCAATAAACCAAAGAATACAGCATCCAGCCGGAAATGATCGAGACTTTCCGGCCAATTTTATCTGATAACATACCGCCGAAATAGGATGAAATCATCTTTACTATATGAAAAGCGGCCCATAAAACCGCAATCCATGACGCCGGGATACCGGAATCGGTCAATTTCAACAGGATGAAAGCGTCGGTGGAATTCCCCAAGGTAAAAACTAGCAGTGAAAAGAGGTACAACTTGTAATTCGGTGTAAGCTGCGGCCAACCGCCTTTTTGCTTGTCTGCGGAGGAAGGTAATTCCGTTTTCCGCGGTTCTTCTTTGACCGCGGAAATAATTACCAAAATGACAATCACTGCGGGGATTGCCGCAAGCAGGAACACTTGTCTCAAGGAAATCCCGGCATAGGTAAGCAATGCGGCGGCGGCAAGCGGCCCCGCGACCGCTCCGGCATGATCCATCGCCCGGTGAAAGCCGAAGGCTTTACCGCGGATGGCGGGATCGGTTACTTCAGCTATAAGCACATCCCGCGGGGAAGTGCGCAGCCCTTTGCCGATGCGGTCGAAAAACCGCAAAATAAGCACTACTGGCCAGATATAAGCTAAGCCGATAAGCGGACGGAATAAACCGGCTATTCCGTATCCGGCTAAGATAAACGGTTTGCGGTAAGTCACCCGGTCGCTCCATAAGCCGGAGATAATTTTTAAGATGGAGGAAATCGATTCGGCGATGCCTTCGATGATTCCCAGAGCCAAAGCCCCGGCGCCCAGGGTGGTGGTCAGAAACACCGGCAGCAACGGATAGATCATTTCGCTGGAAAAATCGGTGAAAAAGCTGACAACACCCAGCGCGATGACGGTTTTATGTAATGGTCGATGGTTCATGGTCGATGGTTGATGGTTGATGGTCGATGGTCGATGGTTGATAGTTGACAGTTGACAGTTCAGCCTGTCTAAAAACACCCGAAGGGCGTCATTCTGGCGAAAGCCAGAATCCATAATGATATTATTATCAAACACTTATAATATTCGTAATTCGGTATATACAGGCGTTTTTTCTATTCTTAGACAGGCTGAGTTGATAGTTTATGGGTCACGGTTTACGACAAAAGTATTAGCTACAATTCCCCAATTGATTTTAGATCTTTGATTATCTTCAACAGCGATTCCGTGGAGGGTTTTTCGCCGGGTTTGCACAGTTTAATATATTTTATCTTACCATCCCTTCCGATAAGGACAAAAGTGCGTTCGGCGAAACCTTTTTCATTTAGTACGCCATACTCCCGGCAGATGGTTTTTTCGAAGTCGGATAATAAGGGAAATTGAATGCTGTGTTTTTCCGCCCAGGCTTGATGGGAATAGTTTGAGTCCACACTGACGCCGATGACTAATACACCGGCGTTCTTGAATTTTTCCAAATCCCGCTGGATTTCCAGCATTTGTATGGAACAAGTGGGATTCCAGTCGAAGGGATAGAACATCAGCAGCACTGTTTTCCAGCCGAGGAAAGACTGCAGACGGTAGGTATTGCCGAATTGATCCGTGCCGGAAAATTCGGGGGCTATGTCATTTACCTGTAAAATGATAGTTTCGTCAATAATATTAAGAGTGTTCAAGTGTTCAAGTTAGCAAGTGCTCAAGTGAAAAGCGGGATTTGCATCGAGATTTTTGCTTTTTCTTGCGCACTTGAACACTTGTCCACTTGCTCACTGGTTTTTTGTCTTCTCCATCACCTGCGCTTTCAAATCGCGGATGAAACGTTCCATATCGGTTTTGAGCAGCAGTTTCCATTCGCCTGCGACTTTTTCCAAAGTGGTGACATCGATGTTCTGAACTTGGGTATCGCCTTTGCCGATATACATCCGGCTGACCACATGCGCTAAGTTATCGCCTTCGGGGATTTTACCGACGACTTTGATGCTGTCGAAACGGAAACTGAAATCGGAAATTTGCATAATCATCCCCGACATCGCGAAAAAGAAGAAGTCTTCTTCGGACATAGTCTGTAGTTCGCCGGGAGTGAGTTTTTTCCCGAAGAATACGGTGCACAGTTCTCCTTCACCTTTGACCATATCCACTTGCACGACAGGCAGAAGGGAGGTTTTAAATTTGGTCAATGCGGTAGGACTGAACAAATCGGTAATCGCCAGCCATTGTTTTTTCTGCAGGTGGGAGAAATATTCTTTGACCACAGCTTCGGGAGTTTTGACGGTCGGAGCAGTCTTGGCAGCGGGCGTGGTATGGGGCGGCGCAGTCTGGGCGAAGACGGAAACGGAAAAGATGAATATTGACAGAATGATGAGAGGAGTTTTCAATTTTAATCCTTTATGTTGAAAGTTGGCAAGTTTTCAAGTTTTCAAGTGGCAAGTTAAAAGCAAAAGCGAATTAACCGGGATAAAGAGGATGAAGGGGATAAAAAAGCAAAAGCATTCACAGGCGATTAAGGCGATTAAGGAAATTTATTAATTTTATTTAAGATTAGCAATAAGGAAGCAGACAATTCTTGCAGAAAAAAAGGGACGCAAGATTTTGCGTCCCTGTGGAAAATTATGTTGGTTAAAAAAATCCCCCTTTAATTCCTCCTTTGAGAAAAGAGGAAAGTGGGGTAGATTGCCGCAGTGTGCGGGGACTCTGAAGCATTTAAAATAATGAAAAATCTCATATCAAGAGAAATGGGGCGTTCAGATTTTAGGTATATTCTCAATAAACAAATACCATCTTTCTAGATATTTTTTCGATAAGGCAGAGTCACACTTGGTAATCCCATATTAGCAGTAAGAAATTGAGTATATGTTCTCACATAAGGCCAGACATTTACCGGTAAATTTAGTTGAGAAAATACTTGGAAAAATGATTTCGTGAATTTATTTTGAGTAGAAATCTTGGATTTAAGAACCATTTTAATAGTGCAGGCAATTTTAGATGAGTCCACTTCATCGATAATTGATACTGTGTATTCGCTTAAAGTAACGATAATATTATTATCAATAGATTTATATTTATGATTTTCTGTAACCTTTAAAGTAGGAACGATCTCAATCCAATTTTCTGCCCTTTCTGCCGAGATGTTCACTAAATCAATTGAGAGTAATTGAATTCCGGAAAGAATTTCATTATATCGTGCCGGAGTAATTGTAATTCTTGTATTTTTTTCTTTGTTCATTTTATGCCGCTTTTTCGAACTTATCAATATTAATAAATATTTTCAATTGTTCGTTCCACACTTGAGAGTACGGACTATTAACCGAAAGACAAGAGAATTTTTTATCGATTGTATCGCATATTTTCTTAATATCAATATTTCCTGAAGCTTTTGTTAGCAAATAATTAACCCATGAATTCAGACTTATCCCATTATCTTTTGCTTCTAAAGCCAATTTATAGTGGAGTTCTTTTGGTACCCGCATAAGAAACTTTCCGCTATAATCTTCATATTTGACTTTTGAAGGCAGTGGTATTTCTATTCCTTTCTCCAAAGCGTATTCTAAAATACTCTGCTGACACTTTTTCAATTTCCTATAAGCTTCATCAAAGCTTTCGCCATCTCCCAGACAAGAATCTTTCCCTAATTCAGGCATATACATAAGAATTCCCCCGCCATCTTCAGGAGAGATCATTTCAACCTCAATAGTATAATCTAGGTTAAGATAATTTTCAAGCTTCATCGTCTTCATCGCATTCTCCTTTTAATTCGATACTTCCTTTTTCAACCAAATAGTTATAATACTTCAAAATTTTCTTTAAGTAGCACCTAATGACTTTTCTACCTTTTCTTGCAGGAATAGTGAATATTCCTGAAGGTCTTGTATCAGGATAATCCACTAAATCTCTATGATGGAATTTAGCGTCATCCCCATTAAAACCAAGATATTCAAAACCCAGCGATTCCAATAGGTTTTTTACTGTATTCCAATCCTCTTCAGTTGGACAGTTTTTTGACCACTGCTGGATAATCTTATTGATTTTTTGGGGATTCATGAAGTGTGCTATATATAATATACTACGGGTAGTATCAATTTGTCAAATATTATAACAATTTTATGACAATTTTATGGCATTTTTTGATATTTTTCTCAACACTTATAAATTTTTTCCGATTTTGCAAAAATAGGGAAAAATTTACATAAAAACAAATTTACAAATCTCAAATATTTTCCTTGCACTTACTTTTACCAAGATCAAAGACTGCTTTTTACCAGCACCTATTACCTATCACCCATCACCTACAAAAACTCACTCACATCCTTCACCTCCACCCCTTCAATCCCCTTGTCATTCAATCCGTCTTTGAGCATCAATTGGCAGAAGGGGCAGGCGACGGCGATAGTTTTCGCGCCGGTGTCGGCAAGTTCTTTCACCCGATTGTGATTGATGCGTTCGCCGGCGGTCTCTTCGGAAAAGAGCATCCCTCCGCCGGCGCCGCAGCAGAAGGATTCGTCTTTACAGCGGGCGGCTTCGACCAGCGATACTCCGGCGGAATGTAAAATCTCCCGCGGCTGTTTATAGCCTTGCGGAGCTTGGTAGCGGGAAAGATAGCAGGCGTCGTGATAGACCACTTTTTCGCCGGACTGGGCCGGTTTCAGTTTGCCGGAAGCGATCAGTTCGGCGATGAATGCGGAATGATGAACAATTTCAAAAGATTTGTCCAAGCCCAAATCTTTGTATTCCTGAAGAGTCCGCAGGCAGTGTGGGCAGGTGGCGATGATTTTGCGGGCTTTGGAACCGTTCAACAGTTCGATGTTGGCTTCGGCGAGGGATAAGAAGAGGAATTCATTCCCGGCGCGGCGAGCGGCGTCGCCGGTGCAGGTTTCCTCGGCTAAGACGCCGAAATCGACTTTGGCGGATTTCAGAAGTCCCGAGAACTTTTGGGATACTTTACGGTAATTAGCGTCATACCGCCCCATACATCCCATCCAGTAGATATATTCCTGATTTTCGTAAAGCGGGATTGCGGCTTGTTCGATGAATTCCAACGCTTCGGCGGGCTGATATTTCCAGGGATTGCCGGACCGTTCCAAATTGTTGAACAGCGGTTTCATCGGCCCGGGGAATTCTCCGTTAGCCACAAAACCGCGTCTAAAGCCGATAAGCGGGATGACTTGGTCGATGCCCACCGGGCATTGGTAGGTGCAAGCTCCGCAAGTAGTGCATTGCCAAATCATTTCGAAGTTCAACACATCGCCGGGATTTTCCATATTAGGATCGGTGAGAAGGCCCTTGCGTAAATCCAGCATCCATTGTTTGGGATCGAGGACTTTACCGGTACTTCGGGCGGGGCAATGGTCATAGCACCGGCCGCATTCCACACAGGAAAAAGCGCTGAGCACGGAATGTTTGTCCAATTGCGCCAGCCGTTCAAGGCCGATTTCCTCTTTTTCGATGTCCAGAGGTGCGATGCGGGCGAGTTGCAAGTCTTTGAGGAAGATGGTGAAAGGGGCTAAGACCAGATGCAAGTGTTTGCTTTGAGGGATAAATCCCCAAAAGACTAAGATGACGATGGAATGAATCCACCAGTTAGCGGCGGCGGAAGCGGAATTGTCCGGAAATACTTGAAAATAATCCAAAAAATAGGTGACCATCAGGACAATAATGAAAAACGCCACTAAGCCGGAAGAAAGGGCGGGTTTTTCACCCAGCGCCGGGGGACGGAAGATGAAACGGCGGATGAACAAATACAGGATGCCGATAAATACCATCGCCGCAAAGAACGCAACAATGGCGGATAGTAAACGGTAGAATGCTCCATTCCCCAATAAATCGCCGCCAAATCCCTGCGCAAAATGATTGATGGTGATTAGGATGAAAGCTAAAAATCCCCAGAAAACAAAGGCGTGCATCAGTCCGGCGATCGGGCGGTGCTTGATGATTTTGCTCTGAAAGATAACTTCCGAAATCACTCTGCGTATACGGAGGTTAAGTTCGTCTAAATTGAATTTGCCGGGGGCGGCTTGGATGATTTTTAGGCGTTTACATACCGGCAGGAAAAATGCGGCGGCGCCTCCCGTTATTAGCAAAAGCAGAATGATGATTTGCATAATAGAATCCTTTTAAAAATGGCTGATGGTTGATGGTCGATGGCTGATGGCAGGGACAGAACATTGAGCCTGTCTCAAAACGCCCGAAGTGCGTCATACTGGCGCTGCGCAGTAGTCCCTGTCACGCAGTGACCCCTGCTACGCAGTAGCCCCTGCGGGGCGGGAAAAGCCAGTATCCATAAATCTAATATTGTCAAACATCTGGATTCCCGTTTTCGCGGGAATGACATGCTTGGGGCGCATTCTGGGACAGAACAATGTTCTGTCCCTACACTTGTGAAATATTTCTTAAATTATCCCCAAAACAAGTCTTACAAAAAGGGACGCATCCGGCAAAGCGGAAATGCGTCCCCATAAGTGTCAAGATGTGGTGCCAGGTGTCCTCACCTGACACCAGAGAAAAATTTTCCGAAATGGTGTCAGACGAGGGCGTCTGACACCACACTTGCGATATTGCAGACTGCGGGGAGTCTGCAGCACAATTGTACCGTTTCTAAAAAAGGTTTTTCGCATGTTTTAGTAGGGACAGAACAATGAGCTTGTCCCATAATCAGTCCCAGAACCGTCATTCAAGATGTGGTGTCAGGTGTCCTCACCTGACACCAAAGAAAAATTTTCCGAAATGGTGTCAGACGAGGGCGTCTGACACCACACTTGCGATATTGCAGACTGCGGGGAGTCTGCAGCACAATTATACCGTTTCCAAAAAAGGGTTTTCGCATGTTTTAGTAGGGACAGAACAATGAGCTTGTCCCATAATCAGTCCCAGAACCGTCATTCCCGCGAAAGCTGGAATCTCTAAGTCGATAATATACAAAAAGCTGGATTCCCGCTTGCGCGGGAATGACAAGGTCAGACGGTATTCCGGGATAGCCTGAATGTTCTGTCCCTACAATCGGAAAATACTAATCAAAATCAATAGAGGGACTTTTAAAAGTCCACCAAAGTTGTCACCCTGAACTTGTTTCAGGGTCTCTATGAAAATATATATTATTAAATAACAAGAGATTCTGAAACGAGTTCAGAATGACCACAGCGGGGGCTGCTGACTTTTGCAAGAGGCTCAATATATATTAAATTTACAAAACTATTTGATTAAAACAATTTTTTGCACGGCGGAATAATCTTGAGCTTTCAAAGACACCAAATAAATCCCGGAAGCGAAGCGGGAAAAATCCGCGGTGACATTATAATATCCGGGGGCATGATTCCCGGAGCACAAAGTCATCATCCGTCGGCCGGAAGCGTCATAGACGACCAGGTCGACATTGGAAGCGTGGGGAAGGGCGAAAGAGATGGTGGTCGAAGGATTGAAAGGATTGGGGTAAGCCGGATTCAGGGAGTATGCGGAGGGGATTTTTCCGGGATTGACCGATCCGACAGAAAGGGGTAAAACAGTGAAAGTCACATAATCAGAATCAGCGAACACCGGTTCGTAATGAGCGGTGAAGAGCACGATGTCACTGCCGGTCCAATCCGGATCCAGAGGAGTTATATAAGCTATTTGGTCGATAACTTGAATATCCACATGGTCGGGCCCGGAATTATACCATTCCCAAACTATCATACTATCAGGAGTGTCCGGGTCTTCGACATAATCGCTGAGATTGATGGGAGCGAAGCTATCGCCCAAAAAAATGGTCTGATCCGGAATATCCGATACCACAGGCGGATAAGCTGTAATAGTAAAGGACACATCGTCGCTGTCGAAGAGGCTGTCAGGATCATAAGCATAAAAAGTGATGGTATATGTTCCGTACCAGAACATGGTTATATTGCTTTGGACAATCGCCACCCGATCGATAATATCCACTTGAAAAATACTTGGATCAGGTACGCTCCAAGCGATTAAACTGTCCGGCGTATCCGGGTCCTCGACATAATCATCCAGATAGATCGGTTGGAATACCCATCCGGCTAAATAAGATTGAATCTGATCGGGAATGTCGGAAACTACCGGCGGGAAAGCGCTGTCGACGGTGAATACTGCATCATCAGAATCTGAAAGATTAGTAGGATCTGTAGCGGTGAAGGTGATGGTTTCGCTGCCCCACCATCCGGCTTCGGACGATATATAGGCAACACGGTCGACAATCATTACCGAGATCGCATTGTTACCTGAAAAAGTCCAAGTGATCTGGTCATCAGGGGTATCGGGATCGGAGACATAATCATCCAGATAGATATCGGCAAAGAGACCAAAATAGGATATCTGCTGGCTGGGAATATCGCTTACCACCGGCGGCTGAGGCGGAGGAGGAGTATATTGAGCGACGGTGGTCGATTGGGCATAAATGTAATCGCCTCCGGTGCCGCTGCCATTGCAGGCGGCGCCGGTGAAATAGAAATTGACCGAAGGCACAGCTCCCTCCGGCGCAGTCCAATCGAAGCGCCAGGAAGTCGGACCGGGAGTCCCTTGAAAAGTGCCGGAACTATTGTTCTTCATATAATCCGGCGCGGATCCGGTTCCTTGAGATAAAGTCGTATAATTCGATTGGGTTACGGTGAAAGTCCCGCCCTGCACCCAAGAAGTTCCGGAAAGATATTGGCAGGTGACTTCAAAAGCCCAGCGCGATTGTCCGGGATCGGCTAAAGTGAGGGTCAGACTGTAAGTCTGATTGGGGACAAAACCATCCACTGGTAAGCCCGTCAATTGAACCGAACCATTCCCGCTGTTCAAAGCGTAGGAACCGTGGCATTGAGTACAATACTGGCTGCCTGGGGGATTACCGCAGTAACCGTTCGGCGGGGTGACATAAGCGGAAGCGGCGGAAGCCAAAAACAATGTGAAAATAATAGCATTGAAGTAACGCATTGGATGATCCTCCTGATAATGATTTGATTAAATTCCCTCCGAAGCACGGGGATGGCTATGAATGTTTATATTTAATCTGACTCGGCTTTGACTATATAATACCTTTTTCTCAAATTCACCGCCCCGGCATCGGTCCAGTTCGTGACCGGCGCTTGAACTATTACTTGAGGCGTGGATTGGGGAATGAAATAAGGAGTATCGTCGTAAAAAATATGGTATTCATCGGCTTGGGGGACGCTATTCCAGGTGAGGATGATATTATCCCCATCGACCGAAACTACTACCGCCGGCGGCGCCCAGGAACTATATTGATTCAAGACGACTTCATCGCCGTAAACATAATCACCGCCGGAACCGCTGCTGGCATTGCAGGCGTTGCCGGCAAAATAAAAGCTGATGGAAGCCACCGCCGCTTCCGGAGCTACCCAATTGAATTGCCAGGAAGTTGGGCCGGGAGTCCCGGTGAAAGTACCGGTATAAGTGTTTTTGACGAAATCAGGATAAGAACCCCCGCCGACGGATAATTGCGTATTCATCGGCTGAGTAATGGTAAAAAAGCCCGCCTGCACCCAATCGAAACCATTGAAGTATTCGGCGGTGATTTCAAACGCCCAGCGTGATTGCCCGGAATCGGCTAAGGTAAGCGTGAGATTATAAGTATGATTAGGAATGAAACCATTGGAGGGAAGACCGGCAAGCAGAAGGTAACCATCGCCGCCGTTCAGCGGATTAGTCCCGTGACAGTAATTGCAATATCGGTACTGCGGGGGATTGCCGCAGTAATTATCCGGAGGATTATCGTAAGCCGCAGCCGAGTACGCAAAAGTCATAAGCGCTGCGATGACATATACCGGGGGCATAGGATGCTCCTTGGCGGCGGCCGCTTAGCCAGTGGAAAACGAAAAATTAGGGCGGCAGCTTGGGAAAGCCGGCGCCCTAGTAATATATCAAATTTTTTTCGTATTATCAATTCGAGGCGGCAAGCACCAGATAAAATCTTTGCCCCAAGTTGACCGCGCCGGTATCGCTCCAGCTCAGATTGGGCGCGGTTACCACCACTTGCGGCGGAGACTGCGGAGAGAAATAGGGATCGTCGCTGTAATAGATATGGTATTCTTCGATGTTGGCGACAGCGTCCCAAGTCAGGACCACATTGTCGCCTTCAACGGCAACATAGACCACCGGCGGCGGTGCGCTGTCGACGGTGAAGACCGCGCTGTCGGAATCGAACAGACTGGTGGGATCGGTGGCGATGAAAGTGATAGTTTCATTGCCCCACCATCCCGGCGCCGGCGCCGGAGTGGCGATGCGGTCGATAATCGATATGACAATATTGGTATTACCGGTATAAGTCCAGATAATTTGATTATCGGGAGTATCGGGATCGGTGACATAATCGTCAAGATCGATGATAGTAAAACCGCCGCCATAGGCGATTTGCTGATTGGGAATGTCGGAAACCACGGGAGGCAGAGGAGCGATGTATTGGTTGACGGTAGCTGAGTAAGTATAAATGTAATCACCGGAGGTATTGCCGTTGCCGTTAGCGGCGTTGCCGGCAGCATAAAAAGTCACGGAAGAGACGGTCAAATCCGGAGCGGTCCATTGGAATTGCCAGGAAGTGGGTCCGGGAGTGCCTAGAAAAGTTCCGGTGGAAGTATGTTTCAAATAATCCGGGGTCGGCGCAGTGGATAATTGCGTGTAAGTCGGTTGAGTAACGGTAAAAGTTCCCCCTTGCGGATAAGATGTCCCCGACTGATATTGTGCGGTAAGTTCAAATCCCCAGCGTTGCTGCCCCGGGTCCGCCAAAGTCAGGGTGAGAACATAATTTTGTCCGGGGACAAAACCATTGGCGGGCAGACCGGTCAAGGTCAGCGAACCATCCCCGCTGTTGACCGGGTAGGTGCTATGGCAGGAGCTGCAGTTGCGGAAGACCGGCGGATTGGCGGCGTAGCCGTCCGGCGGACCGCCGGAATAACCCAAAACTTTCAAAGTAATGGAAAAAACTAACACAACGATTGATAGACGACGCATATAAAACCCCATTTTTAAGATTATGTCTCGAACTTTAGGTTCTTTTGGCAGAGCACCTATACAAAAACTATGACAAAAACCGTTCAATCTTATTAATCAGCGGGGACAATGCGCCGTAAAAACAGTTGTAGGGGTTCGATAAATCGAACCCCTACATTGGAACGAGAAAATTCAGTCAATCATATCGGTTTAAAAAAATTCCGTTGTAGGGGCGAGCGACCGTTCGCTCCTACAAAGATAGCGATAAACCTTTAAATCGATATAATTATTACTTCAACAGCACCAGTTTCCGCACGCCGGAGAAATCGCCGGCTTGCAGAGAAAGCAGGTAGACGCCGGAAGCGAAGTTGTTCATATCGACATCGATGTCGTAATAACCGGCGTTATAGCTTCCCTGGCAAAGGTTAGCCATCAAACGGCCTGAGTTATCGTAGATGTCGAGCCGGATTTCGGAAGTTATAGGCAGGGCGAAGGAAACGGTAGTCACCGCATTGAAGGGATTGGGATAATTCTGATGCAAGCTGAATTCGGAAGGAATCGAACCGGAATTAGGATTATGCACACCCACTTCCGTGACAGTGAAAGAGGCAACATCGTTATCGGTGTTATCTTCCGGATCCGTGGCGAAGAAATTAACACCTTCCATCCCAAACCAAGCAGCATTGTAGGTGATGGTGGCGATCCGGTCGATGATTTCAATAGTCAAATTGTTGGTAAGCGAGGTCGTCCAGGTGATCAGACTGTCGGGTGTATCGGGATCGTCCACATAGTCGTCAAGCATAATCTGCGCAAAGGATTGGCCTTGTTCGATTGTTTGATTGGGAATGTCGGAAACGACCGGCGGCTGAGGATTGCCCACGGTAAATACCGCATCATCGCTGTCGGAAAGGCTGGTCGGATCGGTGGCGGTGAAGGTGATAGTTTCAAATCCCCACCAGCCCGTGTAGGTTAAAGTGGCGATGCGGTCGGTGGAAATATCCACGATGATGTTGTTGTATCCGGTAGCCACCCAGCTGATTTGGTCGTCGGGTGTATCGGGATCGGCTACATAGTCATCGAGGTCGATGGTAGTAAAAGTTTCGCCGTAAGCTATGGTCTGATTCGGAATGTCGGATACGACCGGGGCAGCGTTGGTGGAAGGAGTCAGACCGTAAGTGACGGTATAAATATAATCGCCATCGAAAGTGCTGCTATTGTTAGCGGCGTTTCCAGCGACATAGAAAGTCAAAGAATCGACGGTGATATCCGGCGCAGTCCATTGGAATTGCCAGGAGGTTGGGCCGGGTGTGCCCGGGAAAGTCCCGCTGACAATCTGTTTCAGATAATCGCGGCTGGCGGAAGAGCTGATGACCGTGGTCGTCTGCTGAGTACAAATCAAAGTCCCGGCTTGCAGATAGGAAGTACCGGAAACATACAATACCGCTAATTCAAAACCCCAGCGCTGCTGACCGGGATCGGTTACCGTGACTCCTAAATCGTAAGTATAACCGGGGACAAAACCGCCGGCGGGCAGACCGGTAATCGCCACAGAACCGTCACCGCTGTTCACAGGATAGTCGTCGTGGCATTGGGTGCAGTTCCGATTTTGCGGGGGATTGCCGGCGTAAGCGTTCGGCGCCCCATTGGAATAAGCGAATACCGAAAAAGTGGAAATCGCTACGATGAGTAAAGCTGTAATAAAGCGCATGTTCATCCTCTTTTAGGTTTTTTTATGGGACCATTATAGTTTTTCTGTTATGAAGGTCCCTATTATTTTAAAGTTAGTTTTTTTACCTTGCGTAAAGTAGGCGCTTAGACAATTCACATCGACAAAAAATTGTCGATAATTTGGCCGGAATTGTGGTGTCAGGCGCCCCCGCCTGACAGCCTGTCGATGCCCTGTTAGGTCTTTTACGAAGCGGAGGCCTGACAGAAATCCAATTTTCATCCTGCTTCACTTTTGCAAAAGAATTATTGCGGTTCGACCTTGTCATACAGCCAACGCCAATCTTGCTTCTTTATCTTTGGATAAATCCAAACGGATAGGCGACAATTTCTGCCCCTTACGGGATTTTAGCAGCAGCACCACCGGTAAATCCATCCGCTGGTGATTTTCTTCAATCACGATACCTTCATAGCCGATAAAGTCCTGATTGACGCTGTCGATAATTTTAATGGGGACTCCGACCGGGAAAATATTAATCAATTTGACCAGTTCCGCCACAATGGTGGCGTTAAGGACTTTATCGGATTCTTCTATAATCGCGGCGATGGTTTCCGCCGGAGTCATAGGCGTGGGAGTTAAATTGCCGGAACAGTAAAGCACATAACGGTCCGCTACAGCGAGGATTTCCGCCCAGCGGAAGATATAACCCCGTGCGGATTGCCGGACTTTCAGCGGTTTCTCATTCCGTCCTTTGTAGCCGTAAGGAAAACCGCTGCCATCCTGATTTTCGTGATGCTGAAGAACAGTCTGCATCTCCACCAGGGGGAAGCAATTAAGGCTGTCGAGTAGTTTGTAACCGATGGAAGGGTGATCGTTATATTGCGCTCTTTCCCGCTCGCTAAGCATAAAGACAGGTTTTTCCGCAATATCGGGGAAGAGCTGCAGTCCGGTGTCGTGCAGCAGAGAGGCGGTGGCTAAGGAAGCCAATTCTTTGACGGAATAACTAAATCTTTTGCCTAAAATTACAGATAGGATAGTAATATCCATCGCATGACTGAGCGGACTAGTGCCCAGCATCGACAGGGAATAGGAATTTACCGTGGGGACATTGCGGTAATAAATATCGGTCACCAGTTTAACGACTTTTTTACGGAAATCCCCTTTGGGCATCAGATCTTTGAAACGATTTTCCAGCGGCAGACGGCTGAAGACGGCTTTAAGCGTAGTGGAATCGCCGGTGGAAAAAGACTGCACGCCCTGGAAAGTATTTTTTACGCTGGCGGCGACTTCCCGGCCGGCTTCGACCGAAAAGTTTTCGGTTACGGTGACTGCTTCGGTACCCTCTTCCTGAACATAAACATATTTATAACCGCGGCTTTTAAGCCGGTCGATGAGGGGTTCATCAAGTTTGGCGCCGACATTGACCAAGAGCATCATATTTTCATCATAGACCGGGCGGGCGACAATGGCGTCATGAATATTATCGTTTAAAGCGGCTATTTTCATTTTTATGGGGAAGCAGACTCCGATTTAGGAAGAAAATTACTCCGATATTTGATAAGAAACCATCTCTAAAAAACATAACATTCCGTGTAACATTTTAGCATTATCCAAAACCTTCCGAAATGGTCATGCTGAACTTGTTTCAGCATCCAGTGCCATAAAAAGCACACAAAAAGCAAAGGCGCTGGATTCCGAACCAAGTTCGGAATAATCCCTTTTTCATTGAGTTTTTCAAAATGCTAAACTGTTACCATTCCGTGTATCTACTAATTTCTTTGATCAAATTGTGTAATTTCCTGGGGAAATGCCACCCAACCCGTGGCGTCGACTCTCCGTAGTCGACGCAGTGTTCTTGATAATTTGGTAAATACTGTCGACTGCTGAGAGTCGACAGCACGCTAGAAGGAGATTTGATCAGAGAACTTTGTAATAATCATTCCGTAAAATTTTGATTATTAGGTTTATAATAGTTATCTTTTACGGCTTTAAAGAAGTTTCGAGTCTCGAGTCTCTAGTCTCGTGTCACGAGTCTCAAGTTCAAACTAGTCAACCAGAAACATTGTAAACTATCTTTAATAAATGACACCAATACCGACATTAATCATCGACGATAACAAGAAGTACACTCGGTTGATTCGGGAAAAAATCGAAAAAGCCGGCTGCCAGGTCGAGCATGTGCTGTCTTCGCAGGCTGGCAAAGAACATCTGCAGGACGGAGGCGCTAACCGTTACGAAATCATCATCACCGATATCACTATGGAAACGCATGTTTCCGGGATTTTGCTCGCGGGTAAAATCCGCCGCATGGGATTTAAAGGGTGTTTGATAATCTATTCCACCGGCTTCAACTATCCTATCGTATTATGGATGTCCAAATTATTTTTCAGATTATTAGGAGCGGACGGATTGATACCTAAAGACGGATTGTTAAGCAGCCGGCCGGAACTTACGCCGATAACCCGGCACCCACTTTTAAAGATAATCGCTCAAGCTTTAAAAGAACAGTGAGCCTTATCAGAGAAATATACTTAAAGTTGCAGATAAAAGCAAACCGTTAAAGGGATTTTTTGGGGAGAAATGATGATAAAAATTGCGGAAAAGCGTACGGATGTTTCGCTTTTCTTTTCGTTTTGCTTAAATCCTTAATACCTATTTCTAATAGTCATTATACCGGTTCTGAAAATAATTTCCGATGTAGGGGCTTGATTAATCAAGCCCCTACGCAAAACAGGCGAAAAGATTTTTTTAGAATCAGTATAACTAATTATTAGACAGAATCTGCATCTTCAAGTAGGGACAGAAAAAGGTTCTGTCCCTACAAAAACCGATAGTGTCCAGATATAATTGTTAGGACGCGATTAGAAGTGGCGCAGGGTCCCTGCACCCTGCGCCAATTATCAATATATTATAGATTTGCTGCAGACTACAGGGAGTCTGCAGCACGCTTAA
>Ga0172368_10003504_pt1 | contig 18973 bp, 18 predicted proteins | sample Lak11m_FD_114540 | JGI IMG/M metagenome (GOLD analysis project Ga0172368, IMG submission 114540) | Freshwater microbial communities from Kabuno Bay, South-Kivu, Congo - kab_022012_11m | ecosystem: Environmental > Aquatic > Freshwater > Lake | place: Democratic Republic of the Congo: South-Kivu...
CCGCTGCTTTCGCGTGCTGACAACCGGCCCCAGGTGATCCTGCGGGCATTGAAAGCAATGCGAATCAATACCTGGCTCAAGCAGGTGATCGAGAATGATATGGATCTGCTGTTCAGCGGCCAGCGAACACCGCGCATGTATCCGATGTTGAACGATGCGCAGATCGGCGCGCTTGAAAATCTGCTGGCCTGAGACAAAATGACCTCTCCATAAACAGAAAAAGCTGCGCGTGAATTGCGGGCTTCAAGACCAATTCACGCGCAGCAGCACAAGTCAGCTTATGCAGGTTGGTTCGAGATGATTGGGCGGAAGGGAGCAAGCGAATAATCAGCTATAATAGCTCAATGACTTCCCCAGACCCCATCGAAAACCTAGAGGGCGGCAAACGCGCGCATGCGATCCGGCTTTTGTTTATTAGTATCTTGATCCTGGGGGCGATCGCCTACCTGATGGCGAACGATCTGGACTTGATCCAAAATTTCATTGCCACTAACGGCGCGTTGGGTCTGACCGCGGCGATCCTGGTTTATGGTATTTTAGGCGCAACCCTGGTGCCGACCGAACCGCTGACCGTGATCATTGGGGCTGTGTTCAACCCGCTGGTCGCGACGATCGCGGCTACACTGGGCAACACGCTGGCGGCTTTCATCGAGTACTACCTGGGCACGCGCATCCGCAACGCGGCCAGTTTCGAAGAGAACCGTCACAAGCTGCCTTTTGGATTGGGCAAACTGCCGGTGACCTCGCCCATCTTCCTGATTTTCGGCAGGATGGTTCCGGGCTACGGCGCCAAGTTAATCAGTGTCTTAAGCGGAATTTACAAAGTCCCGCTGGGTTTGTACTTGTGGACCACCCTGATCCCGACCGTGATTGGCGCGGCAATCTTTGCTTTTGGCGGGTTTGGAATTCTGCATCTTTTCAAATAAGGTGAGTTGAGCAAAATGCGTACCCTCTATCCTGAGATTGAACCTTTCGCGACCGGGATGCTGCCTGTTTCCGGGCTGCATTCCCTGTATTACGAAGAGTGCGGCAACCCGCAAGGCAAACCGGCGGTGTTTTTGCACGGCGGACCCGGCGGCGGGTGTTCTGCCGATTCACGGCGCTTTTTTGACCCGCAAGCCTACCGCGCGGTGCTGTTTGACCAGCGGGGAGCTGGCAGGAGCACGCCTTACGCCGAGGTGCGCGAAAACACGACCTGGACGCTGGTGGAGGACATGGAAACGCTGCGCAGCCACCTGGGGATCGAGCGTTGGGTGGTGTTTGGCGGCAGCTGGGGCAGCACGCTGGCCTTGTGCTACGCGATTGCGCACCCGGAACGGGTGGCGGGGCTGGTGCTGCGCGGCGTCTACCTGGGACGGCGCTGGGAAAATGAGTGGCTCTTCCAGCAAGGCGCTTCGTATTTCTTTCCCGATCACTTTGAAAAATATATCGCGCCGATCCCGCCCGAAGAGCGCGGGGATTTGATCGGCGCTTTTTACAAACGCCTGACGGATCCAGACGAAGCCGTACACCTGCTGGCGGCGGCAGCGTGGAGCAGATGGGAGGGCTGCCAGGTGCGCCTGATCCCAGATAGCAGCCCGCCCAAGGATGAGGACCCGCGCAAGCGGCTGGCTATCGCGCGCTTTGAGTGCCATTACATCGTTAACGATATGTTTTTTCCCAGCGACAATTACATCCTCGAGAATGCCGGGCGCATCGCCCACCTGCCAATCCGGGCCGTGCATGGCAGGCATGACACGGTCTGCCCGCCGACCAACGCCTGGGAGCTGAAAAAGGTCCTGCCGCAGACTGGCCTGGTGTTTGTCAGCGACGGCGCGCACAACCCAATGGAAGTGGGCATGGCTTCTGAACTGGTCCAGGCGCTGGACGATTTCCGGGACTTGTGAGTGTGGAGGCAAACATGACAGACAAAAATCCGATGCATTGGGACTTGAGCAACGTGTATCCCGGCCTGGATTCAGCGGAGCTGGCGGCCGCGCTGCAGTCGCTGCGCGAACAAGCCGGCCAGATTGAAGAAATATTGCGATCGATGCCCGGTCCGCAGGACCCGGCTGCCAGCCTGGCCGAGGCCGCGCGAGGGTTGATCGAGCGCTTTAACCAGCTGTACAGCCAGGCGCGCACGGTGCGTTCGTACATCCAGTCTTTTGTCACGACGGATTCGTTCAACGCCGGCGCGGCGAGATTGCAGTCGCAGTTCGATCAAATTGGGGTGGCGCTTCAGCAGCAGAGCACGCGCTTTGAAAGCTGGATTGGCAGCGTGAAGGATCGCATCGATGAGATCAGCGGGCTGGATGGGACGCTCGCGGCCCACGCGTTTTTCCTCAAAGAATCGGCCGAACAGAGCCGCTATTTGATGAGCGCCGAACTGGAAGACCTTGCGGCCGAACTGAATGTGAGCGGCGGCGGCGCCTGGCAAAAACTGCAAGGTGTGGTGACTTCGCAGTTGAGCATCCCGTTCGAGCTGGACGGTCAGGTGCGCAACCTGCACCTGCCCGCGCTGATCAACCTGCATTCGCACCCGGTAGAGGATGTGCGGCGGCGGGCTTACGAAGCCGAAATCGCGGCGGAGGCCAGCATCCGCGAACCGTTGGCGGCGGCGTTGAACGGGGTGAAAGGCGCGGTGAATACGCTGGAACGGCGGCGCGGGCGCGAAGATGCGCTGCACAGCGCGCTGGACACCGCGCGGATCGACCGCCAGACGCTGGAAGCGATGTTGGGGGCGATGCACGATTCTTTCCCAATGTTCCGGCGTTACTTTCAGGCGAAAGCAAAGCGTCTGGGCAAAGAAAGCCTGGCCTGGTGGGATGTTTTCGCGCCCAGCGGTCAGAACACAACCACTTACTCCTATGAGCAGGCCCAGGCCTTCATCCTGGAGCATTTCGGCGGCTTTTCGCAGGGGCTGGCCAGCTTTGCGCGGCGGGCCTTTGAAGGACGCTGGATCGACGCGGAACAGCGCCGGGGCAAACGCGGCGGGGCATTTTGCATGGGCCTGCCGGCGGTGAAGGAATCGCGCATCCTGTGCAATTTCGACGGTACGCTGGACCAGGTTTCGACGATCGCGCACGAGCTAGGACACGGCTTTCATAACGAGTGTGCTTACCAGGCCGGGAAAACCGTGCTGCAGTCGAGCACGCCGATGACGCTGGCCGAGACAGCCTCGATCATGTGCGAGACGATCATCACCGAGGCGGCCCTGGGGGCGGCCAAGAATCGAGATGAAATTCTGGCGATCCTGGAGACCTCCCTGATTGGGGACGCGCAGGTGATCGTGGATATCTACTCGCGCTACCTGTTTGAACGGGAAGTGTTTGAGCGGCGCAAGAAGGCTGACCTGAGCGCGGACGAGTTTTGTGAGATTATGCTTAACGCGCAAAAGGCGACCTATGGCGAGGGGGTCGATGAGCGCTATCTGCATCCCTATATGTGGACTTGGAAGCCGCATTATTATATGTCCGGCCTGAACTTCTACAACTTCCCGTACTCCTTTGGGCTTTTGTTTGGGATCGGGCTGTACGCGATCTACCAGCAGCGCGGATCGGCGTTTGTCGGCGATTATATCGGCCTGCTGGCTTCGACGGGCGAGGGGACGGCGGCGGAGCTGGCGCTGCGTTTTGGCATCGATATCCGCTCGCGCGCGTTCTGGGAGAACAGCCTGGCGGTGATCGGCAAGCGCATCGAGCGCTATATCGCGATCGAGTGAATGTAATCCTCCTGGGTGTCAATATCCAGGAGGATGCGCGCATCGGACCAGGGCAGGGCGGCGATTTCGTGGCCCGCCAGGATCTGGCGGCCGCCCGCGTCGCCTTGCAGGGCAAGCAGGGCCGGGAAAAGAGCGCGGTCGAACAGGACCGGGTTGGCGCGGCGCGTCCCGACAAAGGGTGCAGCGGCTGTGGCCAGGGTTTGGGCGTGCAGATCGGCCAGGGCACGGACCATGTCCGGCCCGACAAATGGCTGGTCGCACAGCAGGAACATGGCCGAACCCAGATCGGGTTTTTCGAGCATGGCGGCGCGCAGGCCGGTCTTGAGCGATGCACTCTGGCCGGCCTGCCAATCCGGGCAGTGCGCGATCGTCACCGGAAGACCGTCCAGGGCCGGGGCAATTTGTTCGGCATGCGCGCCCAGGACCACGACCAGCGGCTCGAGGCCGCCATCCAGGGCAGCGCGCGCGGCGCGGCGCACCAGCGGCTCGCCTTGCCAATCGAGCAGCTGCTTGGGCCTGCCCAGGCGGCTGGAGCCGCCCGCCGCCAGCACGATCCCAGCGGCGGGGCGGTGCAGGCTGTGCAGAGCCAGCGGCAGATCCGGGCCGGGTCCGTTGAGTTCAGCGGTCAGCACGCAGGCATATTGGCGCAGCAGCTGCGGCGCGATCTCAGCCGCGGCCGCGTGCAAAGCGGGCGTGGCTGCTTGGTTGAGCAAGGCCACGCGGCGTGCTCCGGCGGGGATGTTTTTCAGGCCGCCCTCTGGGTGGAGCAGGACCGCAGCCAGGGCAGCGGGCGTGATTGGATCGCCCATGGCCAGCCCGGAGAGAGCGGCGAAGCGCTCCGCGCGAAAAACCGTGGCTTCCGCCAGCGGTTGGCCCAGGGCACTGAGACCGGCACAGACAAGCACCGCATCGGCAAAGGGCGGGATGGGCGGCTCGTGTTCGGCGGGTGCTTTTAGAGGCAGGCGGCGCGATCCGTCGGCTTCGATCAGAAGCGGCACGGCATGATAGCCCGCCAGTTGACGCAGGTGGGTCAGACAAGACTCATCCAGGCCGCTGACGCGCATTTTGCCTGCCAGAACCGGCCCGCAAAAGAGCGTGTAGCCCGGTGGGATGCCGCCCTCAAAAGCTGGCAGGTCTGCAGGCTGGCGAAGAGTGAAGACGCGCTCGGCCAGGTCCAATTGATCGTGAGCCAGGTGGGCGCTGGCGGCCAGAAAAACGGCCTGGTCCCAGGCGCGCGCCAAACGAAACATGGCGGAGGTTTTTCCGCCCGCTCCCACCAGCGCTACGCTGGCCAGCTGGCGCAAGCCAAGCGCATCGGTCAGGTTTATTTGCAGCATTGCGCTATGCGCGGGGCCTTCCTAACGGGCCGCTTTGGCCTGGCGCATGATCTCACGCATCTGCTCGAGGTGCGGCGCGTCGTGGCGCAGTCCGGACAAGAAACGCCCCACGGCATTGACCGGTAGCGCGCCTGGCCAGGGTGGCTGGTACTGCATTTCGTAATGGGGCTGGTCGGGCCAGGTATCAAGAAACGCATGGCGCATGCGGCGGCTCTCTTCCAGGCGGGCGCGCAGCTGAGCCACGCTGGTCACTTCACGCCAGGGAACCTCGTAGCGCGCGCGGTCTTTGACCTCGATCCCGCGCGCCAGCAGGGATGAAAGTGCGCCTGACTCTTCCGCGGAGGCGGTGGCGTGAACGACCACGTGGCCGAGGGTCCAGGCGAGTTTCAACTCGGCCGGATCAGATGTAAATGGATCGTTCGCGGCCGGGTCAATCGGCAGGAAGCTGACATCCGCGTCGACCGCTTCGACCAAAACGGCCTGCATCGCGTCGATCATTTCATCGGTCAGCCGGTGCAGGTCGGAAGGTGTCAGTTCTGCGGCGAGTTCATTGAATGGGCGGCCGCCGTTGAGATCCTGGAGTGTATACACTTGTCCGCCTTTATTTCGCTTCGAGAATTTTGGCCAGGTAGTAGGGCAGCTGCTTGCGCCACCATGGCCAGTCGTGGTTGACATCCTGGCCCCAGAAGTCGACCCAGGCGGGCACGCCTTTGGCCTCGAGGATGGCTTTTATTGCGCCGGCCTCAGCGCGCATTTCGTCTTCCCAAGCGCCCTGACCCGCGCAGATGATGATGTGGCTCCGGCGGTACTGGTCGAGGTACCAGGGATCGTTCAAGTTGGCCAGGTAGCTGAGCGGGGCGTTGAAATAGGCCGTCTCATCCATGTATTCGCCGATGAAGTGGCGCAGCGAAAACAAGCCGCTCAGGCTGATCATGCCGTTGTAGGTGTCGGGGTGACGGAAAAAGAAATTGGCCGCGTGGTAACCGCCCATGCTGCAGCCGGTGGTGGTGATTTTCTGATCCGCGCATTGGTGGCCGATGAACGGGACGACCTCCTGCTGGATATACTGGTCATAGTGTTCGTGGCGGCGGGCGCGGTCAGCCGGATGGGCGGAGAAGTTGGCCCAGGACTGCGCGTCGATGCTGTCGACCGTGTAAAAGGTGAAGCTGCCATTCTCGATATAGCTCTCGACCGCACTGACCATGCCGAAATCTTCAAATTCGAAGAAACGGCCTGCCTGGGCGGGAAAGACCAGGACGGGCTTCCCGGCGTGCCCGTAGACCTTGATCTCCATGTCTTGGTTGAGGTGATCGCTCCACCACTTGTGATATTCGATGTTCATTGGGATCCTTCCTTGGCCTGAATAAATTGGGCGATCGCGAGCACTTCGTCCAGCTCGGGTGAACGGACCACGTAGCCGTAATTGCCGAGCGCAGCGCTGAAGATGCCGGAAATATCTTCATGCGCAACGATAAACTCTTTGTAACGCGACAGAATTTCGCGATGAGTGTGTTTGTAGGAGAAGTTAGCCTTGCGCCCGATGTAACAGCAGTGGAATGGGCGCGAGAAGGCGGAGGAAAAGCGGTTGTGCAGGATGATGTTAGCCCACTCGTAGTAAATGTTGATATCGTTGGCGTAGTTGAACATGTCGGTGGTCAGGCCGCCAGGCGGGCGCATATTGACCTCTAACGCCACCAGGCCTTCATCGGGGGTGCGGAAAAATTCGAAATGGAAGAAGCGCTTTTTGATCTCGTAGGTCTGAATGATCGCGCGCCCGGCGGCATCCAGGTCGGGCGGGATTTGACGCAGGGTGTAGTAATAGATGTCGCTGTCCTCGTTGACCGTTTCCATCACGCCTTTGCTATAGCGCATGGACGAGGAAAACACCACATCGCCGTTTTGATCGGTCAGGCCGTCAAAGGTGATCATGTCGCCTTCGATGAATTTTTCCAGAAAGTAATCGACCGGCGGCAAGACCGTCAGAAAATCATCGAGCTGAGACAGTGTTTCAAATTTGTAGGTTTTGGCAGCGCCCACCCCAATATCGGGTTTGGCAATCAACGGGAAGCCGGTTTCGGCGGCAAACTTGCGCGCCTGGGCGGCGGAGCGGATCACGGTTCCTGGCGCGGCCAGCACCCCCGCTTTTTTGAACATTGATTTCATCAGAGATTTGCGTTTAATGGTGGGGAGGTCGTTGATCTTTAGCCCGTCAATGTTGAAATCGGTGCGCAGGCGGGCTTCGGTTTCCAGCCAGTATTCGCTCATCGAGTCCAAGCCATCGAGTTTGCCGTACTGGTGCGTAAAGTACCCGAGGGCGCGCACAAGGTCGTCATAGTTGTGCAAGTTGGGTACGAAGAAGTATTCGTTGAGCGCGCCTTTTAACTCGCCGCGCAGGTTGTTGTAGGGTTCATCGGCCAGGCCAAGGACATTGGCCCCCAGAGAGCGCAGCGCGGTGCAAAACTGGTAATAATTTGGCGGGAAATGGGGGGACAAATATACAAAATTCATGGCTGGCTCCTGCTTTTTCACTATGTTAACAACCGCAAGCACAAAAGTCAAGCGATCTTGCGGCTAATAGGTTATCCAGGAACGGCGGATCGATTTAGGCGTTTTAGGATTTTGCGGGGCAGGCAGCTTGAGCGTAAAGTGCTAAATTTGTCCGCACACTTCACCTTCCTCGCACGAATTCCAAAGAACCCCGGCTGTCCTCCTGCGCAGGCGATATAATCATAAAATCCCCGGTCACGCGGGGACATTCATCATTAGAGGTAAAAATGTCACTCAACCAGACTCTGCAGCAATTGACCGGCGCTTTCCCTGAGAGCGATACCAAAATGCCGGTACTATTCGTCGGGCATGGCAGCCCAATGAACGCGATCGAAGACAACCCTTACAGCCAGGCCTGGGCTGAGGTGGGGCCGAATCTGCCGCGCCCCACGGCGATCCTGTGCGTTTCGGCGCACTGGGAGACCAACGGTACCCAGGTCACCGGGATGGAGCGCCCTCAGACGATCCACGATTTTGGCGGTTTTCCGCGCGAGCTTTTCGAGATGGAATATCCAGCACCCGGATCGCCGGCTCTGGCGCGTCTGACTAAGGAGACGGTCAAGCGAACTGCGGTGGGGCTGGATGAGCGCTGGGGGCTGGACCATGGAACCTGGTCGATCCTGGTAAAAATGTTCCCTAAAGCGGATATCCCGGTGGTGCAATTAAGCCTGGACCGCAGCCAGCCGCCCGATTTCCACTACGCCCTGGGCAAAGAGCTGGCTGCGCTGCGCAAGAAAGGTGTGTTAATTTTGGGCAGCGGCAATATCGTGCACAACCTGCGCGCGATCCTGTGGCAGGGCGGGGCGTACGACTGGGCAATTGAGTTTGACGAGACGATCCGCAAGCTGATCGTGGAAGGCGATCACCAGCCTATTGTGAATTATCACAGCCTTGGGCGGGCAGCGCAGCTCTCGATCCCGACCAACGAACATTATCTGCCGCTGCTGTACATTCTGGCGCTGCAGGAATCGGCTGACGAATTGAGCTTCTTCTCTGGCGAAATTTCGATGGGGTCGCTTTCGATGCGTTCGCTCCGCATCGGATAAAAAAGATGCACCAGGAGTGATTGCGGTCACTTTGTGACCACTATCACTCCAAAACCTCTTCCCGGGTCAGGCGGGGATAAATCGCCTGGTCAGGGAAAAGGATAGCGCGGTGATTTTGCCCGAACCGGGCAAAATCACCGCGTTCTTTTTTCATTGCCTTGCTTCGAGCGCAAAACTTCCCTGAGCGTATGGGAAGTGTATCTCAGCGGCGCGCGCATGGCTACGGTATGATTGTTGCATGAAGAAACTAAACAATTCCCAAATTCTAACAAAAACATTACTTGCTATGGCGATCATGGTTTTGATCTCTTCCATGGCGCCGGCTGCACACGTGCAGGCCACTGGATATTCCATGCCCGCAGCGGCCAGTACGCCTGTTGCAGTTTACTCAGATGGTTTGGCCAGCGGCTGGGTTAACTGGTCCTGGAATACCACCAGCAGCCTGAGCAATACCTCACCCGTGCAGAGTGGGACGCGTTCGATCGCTTTTAGCATCGACCAGGCCTGGGGGGCGTTGTACCTGCACAGCGATGTTCCACCCAAGACAAGCGGTTTCACCCACCTGGAGTTCTACATCCACGGCGGGACATCCGGGGCGCAGCAGATCTACGTGATCGCCAACGGCAATACGAGCAAAGCGGTGCTGGTGACCACTACCCTCAACGCCTGGAAGAAGGTATCGGTGGCGCTGACCAGCCTGGGATCTCCCGCGGCGCTGGCCGAGCTGTATTTTCAGGACGCGCAAGGTAAGGCCCAGCCGAAGATGTATCTTGATACGCTGCGGTTGGTAGATAACCGGCCGCCGACCGCCACGCCGACCAAAACCGCCACCAAGGCACGGACGGCCGCGCCGAGCAAGACTCCTACGAAGACCCCGACCAAGACGGCTACTTTGTCGGGTTCGAAGACCGCTACCAAGACGCCGACCAAGACGGCCACCCTGTCAGGCTCAAAGACAGCCACTAAGACGCCGACCAAGACGGCCACCCTGTCAGGCTCGAAGACGGTCACCAAGACGCCGACCAAGACGGCTGCTCCTACCAAGTCGGCGACGCCGACCGCGCCCAAGACCTCCACGCCGACCAAGACCAAGACGCCTACGCCGCTGCCTTCCGCGACTAAGACGCCTGGGGGACGTTTCAACACGCTCCCGCCCGGCGCACAGCTGCCTTCGGACGCGGCCTGCGCGGCGGCTGTGCGCGCGGCGCCTGAAAATAAACGCATGAATGTGACGTATAACGCAAAAGTCGGCGGGCAGACGCTAGGCACCAATTTCTTCACCGCCAGCGACCCGCGAGCTAACTCACTCTTCGGCCCGCGCGTCACCGGCAATTACACCGGGACCACCGATCAAATTCTGCAATGGGTGGCCTGCAAGTGGGGCCTTGATGAAGACATTGTGCGCGCTCAAGCGGCGGTGGAATCGTGGTGGCAGCAGACAACCAAGGGCGACTGGACCAGCGACGCTGCGCTGTGCGCACCAGGTCATGGGCTGGGTGTCGATGGCGTCCCAGGGCAGTGCCCGGAGAGCTTTGGTATCTTGCAGAACCGTTACATTTACGAAAAACCGGCCTGGCCAGGCATGTACAATTCGACTGCGTTCAACGCCGATACGGCCTATGCGATCATGCGCGCCTGTTATGAAGGTTACGAATGGTGGTTGAACGACGTCGATCGCGGTTGGGACTACGGCGCGGGAGATGTATGGGGCTGCGTCGGGCGCTGGTATTCGGGGCGCTGGCATACCTCGGCCGCGGAGTACTATATTTCAAAAGTGAAAGATTATCTGAACACGCGTGTTTGGGAAACCCCCGGTTTCCAGGAACCCTGATCGGCGAGCAGTAGATAAAAGAGAAACAAAAGGGCGGGCTTGAAAATTTTTCAGGCCCGCCCTGGTTATCTGAAGCTGCTGGTATCACCTCACTAAGTAGGAGCGTTGTGGGTGAATTGGGCGCTTCGGGCCCAATTCACCCACAACACACAAAAAACTTTCTGTAATGAAAATTATCTCCACTATTCACTCTTTGTTGGTAAAATAAATCATCATTGATCCAGCTGCGGTGCCAGAGGCGGCGTAAGTGACTGGTCAACATGCAAAGCTTGTGCGGCAGAAAAGGATGGCCGTATGGCAGCAAAAGCACGTGCACAAACTCCCGCGCAGGCAGATCCCAGCCAACGCGCGGCTGAAACGGGTCCAACCGGGACAGAATTGGCCGGTTTGGAAAATGTGACGGGGGAACTGCCGCGCCAGGCGCAGGCGGGCTTGCGCGGGCTGCCGCCCGGGCGGGTCTTGCAGCTGCAGCGCCTGGTGGGCAACCGCGCGGTCAGCCGCCTGACGGCTGGCGCCGTGCAGCGCACCGCGCAGAGCAAGGCGGTCACGCCGGATATCTCCAGCGCAGCTGGTCAGCCAGGCGTGGTCCAGCGCGTGACGGAGCATGACGGCTGGCAGACCGAGCATGAATATACGCCTGAACAATCCAATGCACTAACCCCATACGGCGCGATCGTGGCGCATTACGGCGCGAATTTTCTCAACCTGGGTGCATTAAAGAAATTCCTGGGCACTGACCAGGTGACGGCTGATATCCCCGGCCATTCCTGGGCGAAAAAGTCGGGCGGGCCATCCAACTCGGACAGCCGCGAGGGAGGTGAAGTTGAGACGATGGTCAAACGCCTGGGGGACAGCGAAAAATCACTGAAGGGGAAAGCTGGCTCTTACCCTTATGCCGGTGGCCACCTGATCGCCTATAACATCCTTGAGGGGGATAGCAACGACCCTGCCAATATCGCCCCTCAGGCCTCCGCACTGAATGCACCGGTCTACTTCAATTTGTTTGAGAAGGTCGGTATGGGCACCGCAGCTCCGGTGACGATCGATGTCGATGTTGCCTACCGCCATCCGGAATATAAAGTTCAAACGCGTTTTCTGATCCGTAAGGGCATTTTAAACCCATCCCAGGAAGGCAGGGCGAATGTCACGATTCCGGCGCGCATCCCGTACCGCTGGGATGCTACGGTTGCGACCGAAGAGGGCAGCGGGCTGGGCGCATATGGCAGCCAGACGAAGGGTATGAAGGGGCTGATCACCACCGACGAGGATGAGTACAACCAGGAGGAAGTCGGGCAGGGCAAGAAGTCGGGTTACAAAGTGAAAGTGAATTCAGGCGCAACCGAAGAGGATGGTGGCTTATTCACGGGTGGGAGTGCCCAAACTGTGAGCATCTCGGCGGAGCAGCAAGATTTTCCGCAGAACTCCCCACCGCCAGAACCGCAGGATCTGAACGCGCCAGGGCCTTCGATGCTGCCGGATGCAGGCAAGACCAAAAAACCGATGTCTTCGCAAGAAGACGCCATCCCCAAGAAGCAGAAAACCAAGCATGATGGTGACGAAGCGGAAGATGTAATGGACACATCTCCGCTGGAACCAGAATCGGTGGAGACCCCTGAAATTGAAATGGGCGAGTCGGAAGATCAGGAATTTTAAGGTTAGCGGTTACACCAGGATTTCCTATACGCCTGTGTCTTCAAACAGATCTTTACTGCGCTTCTCGCCCGGCTGCACGGGCGGGTAAGCGCGCATGTACAGCTCTTTGGAGAAAATCCAGCGACGCACGCGGTTCATCAGCCCGCCGCCGGAAGGCGAAGCGCCGCCCTGGCTGGCATGGCAGGCTGATGCTTCATCGCGGATTGTTGCGACCGGGGCAAAGTTGACCTCGACATGCACGGGGAAATCGACTTCCGCGATGGAGACCAGGTCGATATCGTGGTTGGTGCCAAACTTGCGCGGGTTGCGCCCAAACAGGGGCAGCACGCGAACGATCAGGCGCAGGAAAGTGCGCGGGATCGTTTGGAAGTAGAGGCGGGCGGCCTGGTGGGACGGCAGTCCATCGGAGGCGTTTTCGGGGATGGAGGCGTCGTGAAAGGCCTGGACGGTCGCTTTATGAATAGCGATATGGTCTGGGTGGCGGTAGCCGCCGATCGGGTCGAAGGTGATCACCACCTGGGGTTTGAGCAGGCGGATATAGTGGGCCACATCCGCGGCGACTTTGGCCTGGGGTTGAAACGCCAGCGCGTCGGGATGGCTGTTATCGGGCGAGCCGGGCATACCTGAGTCGCGGTAGTTGAGGAAATATACCTCGCTCAGGCCGAGCCTTGCGGCAGCGCAGCGCAGTTCGTGCTCGCGCCGCTCGGCAACCGAGGTGAACCCATCCATGTATTTCGGATCCATCTCGCCCACCTCACCGCGCGTAGCGCAGACCAGGTAGACCTGGGCGCCTTCACGCGCATACAGCGCCAGCGTGCCGCCGGTGCCAAAGGTTTCGTCGTCGGGGTGGGCCAATACGGCCAAAAGAATGCGTTGATCTGGCATGGCAGGGTCCTCAAAGACCTATGTGGGTGATGCGGGCCGCAGGAATTTTCCAGTTTGTGGTTTTCGGGCGCGCGAATAAATTGGCTACAGCGCAAACCCTGTGGGCAGCGCCTGGACCTGGTGTTGTTCAATCTGTCCGGCGCGATACTGGAAATGGTAAAGGCGAGGTATTTCGCCGCGAAACACCGGCGGACCGAAGATATGAATGTTTGAGACCACTTCATGGCTGGAAAAGACCCAATCACGCGGCTTCCAGCCCAGTTCGCCCTCGCCGGTTGGGGCTGGTTCGCCAGCGGGTGCTTCAGCCATAAAGATATACAGCCCGCCGGCCGGGGTCTCGTAGCCATCCCAGGTCAGCAGGCCGCCAAACTGGAGCTGTTCCAGCCCAAAACCGGTCTCCTCGCGGATTTCGCGCAGGGCGCAGTCCAGCGGGGCCTCGCCTGGCTCGATATGGCCGCCAATTCCGTTCCACAAGCCCTGGTTGGGCGGTTTGCGGCGGTGGAGCATCAGGACCTGTTCGCCGCGGGTCAGAAAGATCAGTGTATAGCGCAGGTCAAGCGATTGCATGCGCTGATTATATCGCATGGAGGGCGCGGGTGTTTGTGACGTTATAATAGGCCTATGCACCTGATTTTGACCCATGAACAGGCCGATTTTGACGCGCTGGGGGCGATGCTGGGGGCCTACCTGATGAATGAAGGGGCCTACCCAGTTTTGCCGCGCCGCATGAACCGCAACTGCCGGGCTTTCCTGGCGCTGTACGGGTCGGACCTGCCGTTTGTGGAGTCGGTGGACCTGCCGCCCGGGCCGGTGGAGACGGTCACATTGGTGGATACGCAGTCGCTGGTGACGCTCAAAGGCATGTCAACGCGCACGCGGGTGCAGGTGGTGGACCACCACAACCTGCGGCCTGACCTGCCGAAAAGCTGGGAGGTGCGCACGGACACGTGCGGAGCCTGCACGACCCTGTTTGTGGAAGGGCTGAGCGAGCACAACGGGCATTTGCAGCCACTGCATGCAACCCTGATGATGTTAGGAATTTACGAAGATACCGGCTCGCTGACCTATGCGACCACAACGGCGCGCGATGTGAAAGCGGCGGGGTTCTTGTTGGAACGGGGCGCAAGCCTGCCGATGGCGGTGCGCAGTCTGAACCCAGCCCTCTCAGCAGAACAGCGCGCGGTTTGCGACCGGCTGCTGGCTTCGGCTGAAACCTTTACGATTCACCACCTGCCTTTGGTGGTGGCGACGGCCGAGGCGCTCGATTTGACCGACGAAATTTCCAGCATCGCGCACAAGCTGCGCGACCTGCTCGACCCGGCCGGTCTGTTCTTGCTGGTGCGCACGGTGGAGGGCATCCGCCTGGTGGCGCGCTCGACCAGCGACCGGGTGGATGTGGGGGCGGTGGCGGTGCGCCTGGGCGGCGGCGGGCACGCGCGCGCCGCGGCAGCCCTGGTGCGCCTGCCTTCGCCTTTGGCACCCGAGCCGGACCCGCTGGGGGCGGTGCGGGCCGAGCTGGTGCGCCTGCTGCCCGAGTATGTGCGGCCGGCGGCAACCGTGCGCATGATCATGTCGCGCGGCGCGCGGGTTTTACATCCGGACACCCCGCTCAAGGAGGCGGCGCACCTGATGCAGCGCTACGGCTATGAGGGCTTTCCGGTGGTTGCGGACAGCAAGGTGGCTGGCCTGCTGACGCGCCGGGCGGTCGACCGGGCGCTGGCGCACAAGCTGAACCTCAAAGCGGGCTCGCTGATGGAGGCCGGGGAAATTTTTGTGGAGGCCGAGGATTCGGTCGACCGGCTGCGCGAGGTGATGAGCCGGTCGGGCTGGGGGCAGGTGCCGGTGTATGACCGGCAGGCTGGGGAAGTGGTTGGGATCGTCACGCGCACCGATTTGCTCAAGCAGCTGGGCGAACGGCCGGGCGAACCGCTGAGCAGCAACTATGCCCAGCGGCTGGACGCGGCCTTGCCGCCCGCCAGGCTGGCCCTGCTCAAGACGGTGGCGGCGGCGGCATCCAGCCAGCACATGGCGATTTACATCGTGGGCGGTTTTGTGCGCGACCTGATCCTGGGCCGCCCTGGGTTGGACTTTGACATGGTCGTTGAGGGTGAAGCGATCAGCCTGGCGCGTTTGCTGCAGCAGCGCTTTGGCGGGCATATCACCGCCCATTCGCGCTTTGGCACGGCCAAGTGGTCGATCGGCGAGGTGCGCGGCGAACTGGCGCGCGCGCTGGCGGAAGATGGCCGGGAGCTTTGCCCAGCCGACCTGCCAGATACGCTGGACCTGATCAGCGCGCGCACGGAGTTTTACGATTACCCAACCGCGCTGCCGACGGTGGAGCGCAGCAGTATCAAACTGGACCTGCACCGGCGCGATTTTACGATCAATACTTTTGCGCTGCGCCTGGACGGGCGGCACTACGGCGAGCTGTATGATTATTGGGGCGGGATGCGCGATCTGCGCGAGCGGCGCATCCGCGTGCTGCATTCTCTGTCCTTCGTGGACGACCCGACCCGCCAGCTGCGCGCGGTGCGTTTTGAACAGCGTTTTGGTTTTGAGATCGAGGCACGCACGCTGGAGCTGATGCGCGAAGGCATCCCGCTGATCCGTCACCTTTCGGGTGAACGCCTGCGGCATGAACTGGACTTGATGCTGCAAGAAGAACGGGTAATCGCCATGCTGCGCCGCCTGGCCGGGTTGGGGCTGCTGGGCGCGATTCACCCGGACTTGCCCGAGCTGGACCTCGAGCTGGAGAGCGGCCTGCTGGCAGCGCTGCAAGGCGATCTGCCGCAGGGCTGGGATCTGCCCGAAAAAGCCGCGCACATGCCGCTGCGCAGCGCGCTGGCGTACCTGGTCTGGATGGGCGGGCTGGCGCCGGATTCGGCGCTGCGCCTGGCCCAGCATATCCGCCTGCCGGGCGCGCTGTGCGAAATGGTCGTGCAGGCCAGCCAGCTGCGCCTGGACATCGCTCGTCTGATCGGCCAGCCCAACAGCCGGGTGACGCGCAGGCTCGATCAACTGGATCTGCCCGCGCTGTACGCCGTCTTCCTTGTGCGCCGGGATGCGCGCGAGCGCGAGTTGATCGAGATGTACGTGGGGCGGCTGCGCAAGATCTGGCCGTATACCAGCGGCACCACCTTGCGCGAGCGCGGCCTGACGCCCGGTCCGGTGTATAAGGAGATCCTCACGGCGCTGCGTGGCGCTTGGCTGGACGGGCAGATTGCATCGCAGGCAGAGGAAGAAGCATTGCTCAGAGAACTGTGGGAGCGTTATGGCGGATGAAATTGTCGTGCCGGTCAAGCCGGGTTGGATCGATGACGTGGTGATCCGCAATGCGCGCGAGACGGATTTGCCAGGATTGGAATGGGAAGGCCAATACACCCATTTCCGGCGCCTGTATCAGGATGCATTCCGGCGCGCGCTGCGCGGGCTGAGCATCTTGTGGGTCGCAGAACTGCCCGGCCGGCCGGGCCTTGTTGGACAGGTGTTCATCCAGCTGAACTGCGACCGGCCTGAGCTGTGCAATGGGATTGACCGGGCTTACCTGTATGGGTTTCGCGTGCGCGCAGCCCTGCGCGGCTGCGGCCTGGGCACGCGGATCATGGAAGTGGTGGAAACGGATTTGGTGGGGCGGGATTTTCGCCTGCTGACCTTGAACGTTGCGCGCGACAACAGCGATGCGATCCGCCTATACCACCGGCGCGGGTTTGCGATCGTTGCGCCCGAGCCCGGCCGCTGGCAGTATATCGACGACAAGGGCGTGCTGCAAGACGTGCACGAACCGGCCTGGAGGATGGAGAAACGCCTGGCGGGCGCTTAAGCGCGGTCAGGTTTTACGGTCGCAAGGTGGTGTAGAGGGCTGCGCCAGACAGGCCGGCATCGAGCGCGCGCAGGCCCACTTCGGATGGGAAACGCAAGACGGTCTCGCTTTCAATGGTCTGGAAAGTCAGCCCACACTGGCCCGGGTTGGAGCCTGGGATTTTGCCGGGCGGGAATTGGCGCACCACTTCCAGGATTTGAGCGGTCCAATTGCCCAATTCGTTGAGGTCGTTGAGGTCATTGACCGGCACGTTGAAATAAAAGTCGGTCTGCAAGGTCGCGAATGAGACGACTTTTTTATTTTGCGTGTCGACGCAGTTTTCCCCGTAGGCGTTGAGGGTCACTTCGACCAGGCCAAGCCCGGCCTTCTGCAAGGCCTCCTGGACTAAGGCGGTTTCGTCGGGCAGATCTTTGGTGGCCCAGACATAAGCGCAGGGCAGCTGGGTGGGCGGCGGAGGTGTGATGCTGGGCAGGACGGTGAAGGTGGGGGTGGGGAAGCGCGGGGTGGCTTCGCCGGGCTGGCCCACCGGGGGCGGTTCAAAGAACAGCTCGGTGGGAAAGGCACACCCGCTGAGAAGCCAGACCAGAGTTAAAAGTGCGAACAGCGCTTTCATGTTTGACAGTGAATCCAAACAGCCCGGCGCCCGCGCCGGTCATGGCTGTCCTGGCGCCGGACCAGGCGCAGCCGCCTGGCAAAATCAGCCAGCTCATCTTCTGCCAGCCCGATTTGATCCTCGGGTTGGGATTGGATGTGCCCGTAGAGCAGGAAAGAGCCGCCGGGGGCAAGCAGGCGCGAGAGCGCTGCGCGGTAGCGTTCGCGGCCGGAGCGCGGGAGGGAGTGATAGCAGCCGATATCCAGCACGAGATCAAACGGCCCGGATATGCCGTCCAGGCGGGTTACATCGCCGGCTTGAACCTGGCCTGACAGCTTGAGGCGCGCCAGGCGAAAACGGGCCGCCTGGACGGCTTTCAGCGCGTAATCGACGCCAAGAACCTGCCAGCCGCGCGCGGCCAGGTAGGCCAGGTTGGTGCCGGTGCCGCAGCCCAGGTCGAGGGCGGCGCCGGGCTTGCGCGACGCGGCAAATTCGACCAGTTCAGGCGGTGTAATCTGGGTATCCCAGGGCGGCTGGCCAAAATACCACAGGTTAAAACGCAGCCAGCGCCATGCATCTTGGATCATGGGTTGATGCTTTCCTTTACTTTTTGGGGGTCGATCCGACCCACGGCGCGCCAGAGTTCTTGGCCGCCGGCGTCAAAAAAGATGAAGGTGGGTGTGAGTCTGGCCTGGTATGAATCGGCCAGGGCCCGGCCCGCCGCGCTTTGCATGTTCAGGCGCAGCACGACCAATTTACCCGCGTAGTCTTGTTCGATCCCATCCACGATGGGTTTGGCCTGGATGCAGGCCATTCAGTAGGGTGACTGCAGTTCGAGCAGCACCGCAGTGCCGGCGCCGATCTGGGCCTGGGCATCGCTGGCTGAACCCAGTTGGGAGGGCGCGGGGCGGATCGCTGTCCAGCTCAACGCGATCGCTGCGGCCGCGCCCAGCAGGATGATCCAGGCGCGTTTGCGCTGGGGCGACGTGAAAAGCACCAGGCCCAACACCGCAAGCAAGAACGCGGAGCTGACCAAAAAGGAGTACTGGTTGATGATCTGAGCCATGAAATAAACCCTTTCCTTGATATAATACAAAGGTTTTGGCGGATTGTCAAAACAGCTTTGACAGGAATGCCAACATACCTTAAAATTGCTTGCCGGGAATATTTTCAAAGTAAAGGGTTTCATTCATGAAAGAGTACCGTACTGAGGCTATTCGCAACATCGCGTTTGTCTCTCATTCGAGCGCTGGCAAAACTATGTTAGCCGAAGCGTTTCTGCATGTGACAGGCGCAACTACCCGCATGGGTAAGATCGAGGATGGGACGACGGTTTCCGACTTTGAGGATGAGGAAATCCGGCGCGGTATTTCCTTGAGCACTTCGGTGATCCCGGTGGAATACAAGGATCACAAGATTAATGTTCTGGACACCCCCGGTTACCTCGATTTTGTGGGCGAGGTGATCTCGGCGCTGCGTGTTGTCGACGGCGTGGTGGTTCTGGTCGATTCGGTTTCCGGCGTTGAGGTTGGCACGGAAATCACCTGGCAGTATGTGGACAG
>Ga0172368_10003506_pt1 | contig 18966 bp, 16 predicted proteins | sample Lak11m_FD_114540 | JGI IMG/M metagenome (GOLD analysis project Ga0172368, IMG submission 114540) | Freshwater microbial communities from Kabuno Bay, South-Kivu, Congo - kab_022012_11m | ecosystem: Environmental > Aquatic > Freshwater > Lake | place: Democratic Republic of the Congo: South-Kivu...
AATAACCGTAGTAACGACTTCAGTCGTGGCTTTACAAAGCGACTGAAGTCGTTACCACGCCAAATTAAATCTATTTCACTTCGATCCTGACCACTTCTTTTGCCCAGGTATTGCTGGGCAGGTTGGGCATGACCAGTTTGAACTGTTCGGCTGTGTTGGTGAAGCCAAGCAGACAATCGGTGCAGGCGCGCACATCGCTCAATGCCACTTCGGTGGTATAGCCGTCTGCCGAGGTGACAAACAAAGTCTTCGCGCCGTCCTTCACGCCAGCCATGTCGAGCAGGGCATTCAGCGAGACGCCTTCGAAATCCTGTTTGCCGTTCTTGGGATGTTCGGCGTTGATCGTCAAAACTTCCAGCGCGCGCAGGTCGGCTTCCATGAAGCCCAGTTCCTGATTCACCAGGCCAGCGATGACCAGGCTTCCAGTTGCAGGAGTTTCAGCGGCAGGCGCTTCGGTGGCGGCAGGTTCGGCAACAGGCAGAGGCTCAAGACCAACTTTGATCTGTGCGATCATGCCAGCCATTTCCTTCTTCTCCAGGTCGTCGCCGACCAGACGCAGGGGGAAGTATTCATCGGGCAGTTGGTTGTCGTTGACCTTGTACGCCACGATGATGTCCTTGTTGTATTGGACGCGCTCCGCATCGAAGGTGACGGTGTAGCCGTCGGCGGAAATCACGTCAATCGTGTAACCCACCTTGACCAGGTCACGGTTGAAAGCGGGACCTTCGTGTTCGATCTCATCATCCACCGAGCCGACGAACAAATACAAAGGCACGCCCACCCATTCCTGCGCCTTGTCATCCGTCCACGAAGTTCCGTGGCATTGCGGCGCGCCGCAGGATTCAATGCTGACTCGGTCTGTTGGCTTGGAAATTGCGCCGTCCAGTTGCAATACCCATTCCGCGCCGAGGTTCTTCACCTCGAATTTGTTGATCCATTTTACAGACCAATGACCGTCTGTCACCTGAGTCAATTCCTTGCTGACAATTGCCAGCCGCAGGATTCCATCCTGCTTTGGGTCAAGCGGTTTGCCGTCGGCTTCGTAGGCGAGGATGGCGGTCAACTCGACGGGGTTTTTGAGTTCCGCGCCGGTGGCGGGGTCGTAGGCGACGAATGATCCGTTTTGAAGCTGGTCGTACGAGTAGGTGATGCTGTACCCATCCTCGGCGACCGCGTTAAACCCGGAGGTTTCATCCATGCCGCCGATAAATTCAGCCAGGTCTTTCAATGCCACGCCTTTGAATATGACAGGCGGCGTAATCTTGCCCGTGCTGCTCTTGATTCCCGCATACCCCTCTGTCACAGGCAAAGCCTTCACCTCGTCCAGGGTCAGGAATTTGGTTTCGGTCAACCCGACAATTTCCAAAACAGGGACGGCGGGCTCAGTCGGTGCGGCTGTTGCCTCAACCGGGGCGTCCGTCGCTTCGGCGACAGGCGACGGCGCAACCTGGGTTTCCCCCGAACAGGCGGCAAAAGTCAATGCCAGCGCCAGCAAAAGCGCGCCGCTCAGGATCAAACGTAGATATGGTTTCATACAATTCTCCTTTGTTTTATGTGGGCAGATTGTGCCCGTTATTTTCGGTGAAGGTGGAGAAAATCAATCGAATCCCGATAAGGATGATTTCGGAACGACGCGCGGCCGTCTCCCATCTTGCAAGGCACAGGCCTGCATCCGGACCGGCAGCACTTTCGCAAGTTTGTCTTCGGCGAGCCAATCCGCAAATTGACGGGCGCGATACTGTGCCGCGTGAACGAGGCGCTGGAACCTGTGACTGTGGCTTCGCAGAGGCAACACTTCATGAATTTGGAGAAGACCTAACTATTCGGGATTAAAGCGCGATCGATTCGCCGCTGTGCGCAGAGTTGTATCCAACCAGTGAGCGCAGCGTGGAACGAAATGCGGAGGTCTGCAGATAGTCCAGCAGGGGGGACAGGAGTTTTTCATTCTCACGCGGCAGAATGAGATCGTATCTTTCTTCGAAGAGGGGAATGAATTCCAAATTGTGTTGTTTGGCGGCGGCCTGCAAACCGAGAGCCACATCCGCTTCCCTGGCAGAGACTGCAAGCGCGGCCTCGCTGTGGGTTTTCACGGACCGGTCGTAGCCTTTGATCTGGTCCGGGGCAATTTTTAATTTCCTGAGTTCACTGTCGAACCAGATGCGCGTACCGGAGCCTGCATTGCGATTGATGAATTTGACGTTCCCACGCGCCAGGTCGGGGATTTTGCGGACGCCTTTTGGGTTGCCGGAAGCGGTAATGAGTCCCTGTGTGCGGTAGGCCAGCGTGATTAATTCAACGCCGCGTTCGGGAAAGAGATGGCGGACGGTGGGAGCGTTATATTCGCCCGTTTCATCCAGGATATGCGCGCCCGAAATCTGGCACAACCCCTGACGCAGGTTGACCAGCCCGTCCAGGGAGCCGACGGGCAGGCTCAATAAATTAACGTGTTTGTTGAGATGTTCTGCAATTTCCTCCAAGGCGATGTCGTGACTGCCCGAAAAAATAACGGCTGGTTTTTCGCTCTTTGGCAGGATAATCTCCTGTAAAAGAAATGCGCCGCCTTTGGCGCGGTAATACTTTTCCGTCACTTTGCCCGTGGTGCGGGTTTCGGCCAGTTCGACCAGGTCGGCGGATTCGAGCGCGAGGATGTGATGGCGAATCCATGCCGGAGACCGTTTCAAGATCCGCGCGAGGTGCGTGAGCGTGGCGGGGGATGCCATCAACAGGCGCAGAATGTCCATGCGGCGGGAATCCGCGAGGAGTTTGATCCTGTCAAATTTGTGAATGGTCTCGACTATCTTCAAGATTTACCCTTTTTAAGGAAAAACTTATTTGTAAGTGTAAATTCAAAACAAACGGATGTCAAGGATGCCTGTCCAACCCCGCTGAAATCCCTCGAAAAAAGGAAATAAATTCCGAACTCGGACAAGCCAAAAGAGTTTTACCGCGAAGCCCGCAAAGAGCGCGAAGATTTTAAAGGTTTTTCCTGGCGGTCTTCGCGTGCTTGGCGGTTCGAAAATCCCTGCACAAAAAACAAGAAACTCTCCGACAAGGTACTAAATAACTGATGTTACGCACCGTCCCGAAGGTTTGGACAGAAAGCAAGCCTAAATTACGGGAACCTTCGGGACGTTCTGCGTAAGGTGAGTAAATAAATAAGAAAGAGCCTGGATTGACCAGGCTCCTCTTTATTCAGCGCGGCATTCTAACGCTCAAATATGATATTGTCATACCCAAGCGCGGTAAAGAACCTGAACAGGTAGGATTCAGCGTTGGTCTGAGCCTGTGTAAGAATGCCATCTTCGAGCGCGGCCTTGCGAATCTCATCCTCCGCCGCCTGGCGGGCAAGCGTTTCCAGGTCGATCGTCCCTTTTGTCAGCGCGCCGGTTTCGCGGTCATAGACATAGGATTTTTCGTTATCGAGGGTGGCAATGAAAATCTCCGTGGGAGGGAGTTTCACGTACAGCACATCGCCGTCGAAGCGCATATCCCCGGGCTGGATTTTCTCCATGTCAATGCCGGCAATCACAATTCCATGCGCCACAAAAAGCACCTTGTCCCCGAACAGAAAACCGAAGGTTCCCTGTCCCACCTCTGCGGTAATCACCTTTTCGACGCTGTACTGGATCGTCTCCAGCCGCGCCAGGGCGCGCACTTCATTGATGTATGTCACCGGGTCGGGTATGATGGTGGGGGTGGGATGCATCATCTGCGAGACCTGGGTTTGCAGGGCCTGGTTCGCCTCGTTGACCTGCTGGAACGGCGCCGCCGCCGCATTCGCCGCGGACTGTGCGCTCTCACGCACGGTCTGCACGATAAAATAAACGCCTGCCGCCAGCACGACCAGGATCAGGATGGACATTATCGTATTCAGGCTGTTTTTCATTTTTATTCCTTTTCTACAACTTGTCTAATTATGGCAACCTCAGTATGATTGCAGGCATGCAATCCTGCGAACGCCCAACGAGATGAAAAAACTCCTGCTGCTCTTCGCCGTCACGATCTTTGGATGCGCATTCCCGGTCAACGTAACCGTGGACACGCCCGGGGGGACCCCGACCTCGACAGCGACTGCCGCGCCTACCTCAACGCCTTTTGCGACGCCCCAGCCCGGCTCCGACAAAAATCCATTGATCCTCGCCCTGGCCCCGTCCCCGCGCCCCCCGCAGGAGATGATCGACGCCGGCAGCGCGCTGGCCGCGCAATTGGAGGCGCTGACCGGCTACGCCATCGTCACCATTGCGCCCGCATCCGAGGCCGCGCTTGTGGACGCGCTTGGCAGGGGGAATGCGCACATCGCGGTCCTTTCTCCGTTTGCATACGCGATTACATACGAAAAAGGCGACGTTACGGTTGCGCTTGCCAGCCTGCGCAATGGACAGGTCATGTACGGGGCGCAAATCATCGTCAACCGCGAAAGCGAGTTTACTTCATATTACGATCCAACGCGCGGCGAAAACACAGCGGACGCTGAAACGGCATTGATCCAGTTCAAAGATAAGAAACCCTGCTGGAGCGATCCCGTATCGCCTTCGGGGTATGTAATTCCCCTCGGTTTTCTAAACCAGGCCAAAGTCCCGGTCAGGAGCGGCGCATTTCTCGAAGGCCAGCCCAACGTGGTACGCGCCGTCTACGCCGATGACATTTGCGATTTTGGCGCAACCTACATCGACGCGCGCCGGTCCCCCACCCTGGAAGCCAGTTACCCGGACGTGATGGAAAAAGTCCTGGTCATCTGGCGCATCCCGGCGGTCATCCCATATGAAAATATTTCCCTTGCATCCTCCCTTCCCATCGAAATGCGCCGGGTTCTGCTGCGCGCTTTTGTGGATGTGATGATCACGCCGGAAGGCAGGTCGTCCATGCAAAAGATATACGGAATCGAGGCGTTGCAGCCCGCCGAAGACGGTATGTACGACGCTTTTCGGGAATTGACTGAAACTTCCGGGCTCGAGGTCGAATTTTTGTTAGCCAATCCTTAGCAAGCCAATAAACTATTTTTAAGAATAATGGCTTGTCCAACCAATTGTTTTAGGTTATTATCGAATGCATTGCAGGGGCAAACCGCTGCCCCATCCAAATCCTTATTTTCTTCTGAGAGGAGAAGATATGAATAAACGTCCTGTGTTTGTCCTGTTGACCCTTGTCGTAGCCGCTTCGATGCTGCTGTCGGCTTGTGGTCCCGCCGCCACCGAGGCTCCTGCCGCGACCGAAGCGCCAATGCCCGCGACCGAAGCCCCCACCGAGGCCCCGGTTCCCACCGAACCGCCCGTGCCTGCCGTCGGCTCTCCTGAACACCCCATCAAAGTTTTGTTCGTCCCGTCTGTGGATGCGAACATCATCACCACCGGCGGTGAAGTGATGGCCGCCGCCTTGAACGAAGCCACCGGCCTGGCCTTCGAAGTGGTCGTCCCAACCTCCTACGCCGCGACCATCGAAGAAATGTGCGCCTCCCCCACAGATACCATGGCCTTCATCCCCGGCCTCGGTTACGCCATCGCCAGCCAGTTGTGCGGCGTGGACGTGGCCTTCAAAGCCGTCCGCTACGGCTACCCTGTCTACTGGGCTGAGTACATCGTTGCCCGCGACAGCGAATTCCAGACCCTGGCCGATCTCGAAGGCGCGACCTGGGGCTATGGCGATCAGGGCTCGACCTCCGGTTATATGGTTCCCACCGTTGAACTTGCCGCCGCTGGCATCACGCCCGGCGAACAGGTCCAGACCGGCGGCCACAACCAGACCGTCACCGCCGTCTACAATGGCGAAGTTGATTTCGGCACTGTTTTCTACAGCGTTCCGCTGAGCCCCGAAGGCGCCTCGATCTTCTCGTATGATGACTACCTGGCTGGCAAAATCACCACCCTGGAACAGTACGAAATTCCCGAGGAATCCATCGCAAATTGCGCCCCCGACGCGGAAGGCAAGAAACTGCTGTGCGACGGTTATCGCATTTTGGATGCCCGCGCCAATATCCGCACCGAGGCCCCCGACGTGATGCAGAAAGTCCGCATCCTGGCGGTTTCAGGCGCGATCCCGAACGACACGATGGCCTTTGGTCCCGATTTCCCGGCGGATCTGCGCACCCAGATCGAAGAAGCGCTGATTGCCTTTGCCGGAACCGAAGCCTGGAAGGAATCCATCGGCAACAATGACTTCTACGGCTGGACCGGCATTATGCCCGCCACCGATGCCGAGTACGATGTGGTCCGCGCCATGGTTGAAGCGACTGGCTTCAAAATCGAAGAGTAAATCCACCTGTTGGTAGCAAGTATTTGGGGCAGGGACGCAAACGTCCCTGCCCCAAATTGCAATTATCCCTGTTATTTTTCCAGCAATGGCAGAGTGGGTTTGCAACCCCCAAAAATTGCGCCTGCAAGCCTGCCTGCTTCCCGACGAGTTCAAAGATGGATTCAGAAACAACAAGGGCTGGATATATTTTATAATAAAGCCCACCTCAGCGCGAGCATGCGCTGGCATCACAGTTTTCAGGATGTTGATTATGCTCCAAATAAAGAACCTGACCAAAATCTACGACGGCGGTGTAAAAGCGCTCGATAATGTCAGTTTCGATGTGCCGGATGGCCAGTTCCTGGCAGTCATCGGCTTGAGCGGATCGGGGAAATCCACGTTATTGCGCTGCATCAACCGCCTGATCGAACCAACCGATGGACAGATCCTCTGGAATGGCGAAGATATCACCAAAGCCTCGCCGGACGAAATGCGCCGCATCCGCCGCAAGATCGGCATGGTTTTCCAGCAGTTCAACCTGGTGCATCGTTCCAGGGTGATCACCAATGTATTGGCAGGCCGTCTGGGCTACATCAACCCGGCCTGGAGTTTGCTGAATCGTTTCCCGAAGGCGGACATGGAAAAAGCCGTCAAACAACTGGAACGCGTGGGCATTGCCGACAAGGCCAACCAGCGCGCGGACGAGTTGAGCGGAGGCCAGCAGCAGCGCGTGGGCATCGCCCGCGCCTTGATGCAGGACCCCGAGATCATCCTGGCTGACGAACCGGTCGCCAGCCTCGACCCGGTCCTGGCGCACAGCATCATGAAGCACCTGGAAGATATCAACGAAAAAGACGGCGTGACGATCTTATGCAGTTTGCACTTTTTAGACCTGGTACATCGTTACGCCGACCGCGTGGTTGCCCTGAATGAGGGAAAACTGGTCTTCGCGGGCCTGCCGACGGAGATTGACGATCAGAAATTCAAAGATATCTATGGCCGCGACGCCGAGCGGATAGGGTGAGGGTGCCATGAAAAACAACAATAAAAAAGCATCTCCCTGGAAATCCTTCCAGTTGGGACTGGCAGTCCTGGCAGGCCTGCTCGTCTATGCCTATGGGTTTCAGGTTACACAGGTGGACCTGGAAGACCTGCGCAGTGAAAGGCGGCAGCAAAGCCTGACGCGCGTGATGCGTGCGCTTGCCAAACCTGAAATTTTCGAATACGACCAGGAACAGGAAATTATCAACTCTCCGATTTACGTACCCTGCCCGGCAGATGGCATCCCGTCACTGCCGGAACCCGACAGGAGCGGACCGTACCTGGCAATCACCCCCGCCTGTGCCAATGCCGGCGAAACGATACAGGTGGAAGGATTTAACTTTGCGCCCAATACCAGCGGCCCGCTTCGCTTTGTGCCCGGGAGTGACCCGGCCAACACGGTCGCGATTGGGCGCGATAACGTTGAAACCGACGATGATGGTCACTTCATCTTTGAAATGACCCTCCCCGAGCGATTCAGCGACGATGTGCAATATATCCGCGCTACGCTTTCCCGCAACGTCGGCTCGCCTCACTTTACCAAGACCGCCCACGACACCTGGGAAAAAATCGTCGAGACCGTGTTCCTGGCCCTTTTGGCAACCACGTTCGGCACCTTTCTCGCCATCCCGCTCAGTTTCATCGCCGCCCGCAACCTGATGAAGCCGGTCAAAAGCCCATTGTCCAGCATTGCCTTATCCATTTTAGGCTGGCCCATCGGCATCGCGCTGGGCTATCTCATTGTCCGCGGGGTGGATACACTAAGTAATCCCTTTACGGAAAATATTCCCGTCAACCTGCTATCCATCATCCTGGCTCCCGTTTTGGCATGGATGGGAATCCGCTGGGCCTTGCCCCAGGAGGAAATCTCCAAACCGCCCACCAACCTGCGCCTGGCGCGGCTGGGCGTTTTGGTCCTGACCATCCTGGTCAGTTTCTTCGGCCTGTTCCAACTCGCCAGCCTGGCCAAAAACCTGGGACTGATGGGCATCTCCGCGCTGGGGCCGTTTGCCTTCCTCGGCAACTTCCTGTTCCAGACCGGGGATATTGTCGGAATCATCACCCCCGCGTTGGGAGGCCTCGCGGCTGGCGGGGCATTGAGCAGTTTCATGGGACGCCTGGGCCAGCAAACCGCGGAGAAATTATCGCCCGGCGGCGTGAAACTTTTCAACATCGTGTTTTCCACGCTGGCTGGCGCCGTCACGTTTTGGCTGCTCGGACAATTAGTGGAGTGGCTGTATCAGATCGGGCAACCCTTTTATACCCTGTGGGGGCCGGTATTAACCGGTTGCCTGCTGGGACTTTTGCCGGCCATTTTCACCAGTCCCAAAGACACACTGCCCACCGGCATGGTGATCTACTACATTACCCGCACCTTCCTGAACGGCCTGCGCTCCATCGAGGCGCTTGTCATGGCGATTGTGTTCGTGATCGCAGTCGGCATCGGTCCCTTCGCGGGCATGATGGCGCTCGGCCTGCATACCATCGTCAGCCTCGCCAAACTGTACTCGGAACAGGTCGAAAGCATCATGGCCGGCCCGCTTGAAGCCATCGAAGCCACCGGCGCGAACCGCCTGCAAACCATCGTCTACGCCGTCATCCCGCAGATCGTCCCGCCCTACATTTCCTACACCATGTACCGCTGGGACATCAACGTCCGCATGTCCACCATCATCGGATTCGTGGGCGGCGGCGGCATCGGCTTCCTGCTCCAGCAGAACATCAACCTGCTCAACTACCGCGCCGCCAGCGCCCAGATGTTTGCCATCGCCATCGTCGTCGCATCCATGGACTACATCTCATCCGTCCTGCGCGAGAAAGCGATTTAACACAGCCCTGATTTTTTCAACAGGTGGGCTGCCGAAAAATGGGCGCGGAGATTAATCCGCGCTCATTTTTTAACGATAAAATGACTTGCATGTGGAAAAAAATCTTCAAGTGGATCTGGCGCCTCACACTAACCCTCAGCCTGCTCGGACTCCTCGGGCTTTTTCTCCCCCGACTCATGACCGGGCTGTATGCCGCGGCAAGGACATTCACCGTTGAAACCGTTCCGCCCGGCCGCGTAGCCATTGTCTTTGGCGCAGGTTTGCGTTACGACGGCACTCCCACCGCCATTCTGCGCGACCGCGTGGAAACCGCCGCACAGTTATACTTCGACGGCAAAGTGGAAAAACTCCTGATGAGCGGCGACAACCGCGTGGTGGAATATAACGAACCCGAATCCATGCGGCGGTACGCGCTCGGACTTGGCGTCCCGGACGAGGCCATTGTCCTCGACTACGCCGGGCGCCGCACGTACGACACATGCTATCGCGCCAGGGAGATTTTCGGCGTAAATTCCGCGATCCTCGTCACGCAGGATTTCCACCTGCCGCGCGCTTTGTTCCTTTGCAACCAGTTTGGACTGGAGGCTGTGGGCGTCAAAGCGGACAACTTTTACTACCGAAAAATCTCGCGTTTGATCTGGAACACGCGCGAACTGCTTGCCACCCTCGGCGCGTTCATGGACGTGTATGTCTACAAGCCGCTGCCTGTGCTTGGCAACCCCGAGCCGATATTTGCCGAAACGAATTAGGAGATGCAATGACCCGCGACGAAGCCCTATCCCTTGTCCGTGAATTCGTCAAAAACGAAGGCCTGGTAAAGCACATGCTTTCCGTCGAAGCCGCCATGCGTTTCTACGCGGAAAAATTCGGCGAGGATGTGGAAACCTGGGGATTGCTTGGCCTGCTTCACGATTTCGACTGGGAAATCCACCCCACACTCGAGGAGCATCCAGCCAAAGGCGCGCCGATCCTGCGCGAACGCGGCATCAGCGAGGATCTGATCCAGGATATTTTGAGTCACGGCGTGGACACCGGCGTCCCGCGCGACACGCTCCGCCGCAAGGCCCTGTATGCCTGCGACGAAATCACGGGACTGGTCACCGCGGTTGCGCTCGTCCGCCCTTCGCGTTCCCTGCTGGATTTGGAAGCCTCGTCCGTGAAAAAGAAATGGAAGGACAAAGCCTTCGCCGCAGGCACCGACCGCTCCGAGATGGAACAAGCCGCCCGGGATTTCGGCGTGGATATCTGGGAACATACCGGCAATGTGATCCTTGCCATGCGAAAGATCGCGCCAGAGTTGGGCCTGGTGGGAAACGTTCAATAACCATGCCATTGCCCCGCCTGCTTTCGACAGGGTTGCGAGCCGTTTACCGGCAAAGCAATCCCCATCCTGACGGGAATATCCCATCGAACAACGCGTTCCTTAATGGGGGATTGCTTCGCCGCAATTTCGCGATTCCTCGCAATCACAAACAGGAGTTGCAATGAATCGAACCATGAAAATGATCCCTGCCGCGCTCGCAAGTGCGGCGCTTCTCGCATCCTGTGCGCCCGGGACATCCACACCGTACAGCCCGCCCACCCCCATCGTCAACCATCCCCCCACCATATTCGACCTGGATGTTGAATCGCCCGCGTCCATTGAACGCCTCAGCGACCCACGACCCAACATCATCCTGATCTTCACGGACGACCAACCCTTCCATACCGTGGATTACATGCCGACGGTCAAAACACAACTCATGGCAAACGGCATTGTCTTTGAAAACGGCTTCACCACCACACCGTTGTGCTGTCCGAGCCGCGTGAGCATTTTGTCCGGGCAATACGTCCACAACCACGAAGTCTACACCAACCGCATGCCCCTGGGAGGCGCGCCAAAATATGACGACTCCGACTGCTTCGCGATCTGGCTGCAGGAGGCTGGATATGAAACCGCCTATTTTGGAAAATATCTAAATGACTATGAAGAACTCACCCCTCTCGGATATGTCCCTCCGGGATGGGATGTGTGGAACGCGTTCCTGAGTAAAAACATCACCCAGGTCGAGGACAAAGGCAACGCGCAATATTATTTTGACTTCAGCATGTCCGAGAACGGCGCAAATGTGGTCTATCCAAAAACAAAGGATAATTTCAGCGCGGACGTGGTTACCAACGAGGCGCTATCCTTCATCCGCGACTCGCGTGACACGCCCTTCTTCATGATGGTCGGATACTACAACCCGCACTCCCCCTACATGCCCGCCCCGCGTCATCGGGAAACTTTCCGCTCCGGCACGGATTGGGACTGGGTGCAATATCGTCCGCCCAGTTTCAACGAAAAGGACATTCGCGATAAACCGGATTACCTTGGCGACCTGTCGCCTCTTTCCGAGACCGAGGTGGATACCGTTCATAAACAGATCCTGCGCTCCCTGCTTTCCGTGGACGACGGCGTCGCTTCGATCCTGGCCGCGCTCGAAAAAACGGGACTCAGCAAAAATACCGTCATCATATTCACCTCCGACAACGGCCTCACCCTGGGCGATCACCGCTTCGGCGCCTCGAAAAACTGTCCCTATGAGGCATGTATAAAAGTGCCGTTCATCGTCCATGCGCCGGGATACTATGGACCGCGCACCGATTCACACCTCGTCGCGAATATCGACCTTGCCTCCACCATCCTGGATTGGGCCGCCGCGGAAACGCCGGATGACGTGGACGGCATGAGCATGGTTCCCTTGCTCGAGGATGCAACCTCCGCCTGGCGCGAAGAGATCCTGCTCGAACACTGGCCCACGGAGGAGGGAGTCGGTTCGATGGTTCCCAAGTTTTATTCGATTCGGACTTCGGAATGGAAATACACGGAATACAGCACCGGCGAAGTGGAACTGTACGACCTGGTCAATGACCCGTATGAATTACAGAATATTGCCGGGAAGAAGGATTACAAGGCCATTCAGGCCGAACTGGCGGTGAAGTTGCAGGAATTAAAGAATCAATAACCCGTCATCGCAGCGACACGCTATTCGAAAAACTGCGCGTACAACGCGTCGCTGGCAAAGAACAAACCCTCGGCATCGCGATAAAGAAGACGATAGCCGCGCAGTTGGTCGTTATCCGCGTCCACGTAGAACTGGTAGGTATCCTGGAACTCCGCCGGGTCGACCGCGCTCTCCTGCGCGCCCGCCTGGGTGTAATCCAGGATCCTTTGCGACCAGAGAATAATGAGATCGGGTTTGATCTCCTCGATTGTGCTGTAATTGCTGTTCCAGTAACTGCGTACAACCCAGCGCGAATCGTCGGGGAAATACATGCGGACATCGCGAAAGACCACGAGTTGTTCATCCTTTTGAATGCGCGGCAGGACGTCGCGCTCGAGGATGCCGTAAAAAACAAGGGACTCTTCGTGCCGCTCACGCGCCAATACTTCGCGAACCATTTCAACGTCCTTCCGGACGTAAACGACAAATTGATATGCGATGACAGCGATGACCAGCCCGCCCATGACCCAAACTGGAATGGAACGCGGCTTTTTACCCGTGAAGGGTGGAAATTCGAACAACACAACAAGACTGCTGAACACAGGCAATAGGATCGGCAAAAAGAAATGGGTGGGTTTGATGGCAATCGCAAAAAGCACGTACAGCCCGAACGGTATTGCCCACATTGCGATCAGCAGGTGAATGGTTTTGTTCGCGCCGCGCCAGATTCCGAGGCCGAGCGCGATGAAGGCCAACGCGATGAAAGCCAGCCGCCCATATAATTCCTCGAGAATGGAAAGCCACGACGCGGGGCCTTTGGCGTAGGCCAGAGTCCAGCCTGCGGACATGGCATCGGATTGCTGGGTCATGATGCGGATCATGCGCGCAAACTGGCTCGGAAAGACCAGGAACGGGTTGCTGATGAAAATCACCGCGGCCATGATGCCCATGAAGGCCGCGCCCCGAATCACCGCCGTGCGGAACGTGATCCTTTTGCGAGTCACTCCGACGAGCAGGTAGGTGGGAATCGCGAGGAAGAAGAAAAGGCCGATTACCTTGGTGCCAACCCCCAGCCCGGTGGATGCGGCGGCGAGGGCAAAGTCACGCCCAAAGCGCAGGTCATCCCTGTCGAGCAGGAAAAAGGTCAGGGCGGTGAAAAAGACCGCCAGGCTGTCCACATGCCACCACATGTTATTTTCGACCACCGCCGAAACGGAAAGGAGCAGGACGAACAGCGCAATGGATTTCGCGTACGATTGAAATTTGGTTTGGGTGTAGGTGAGCAGGAGCAGCGCGCCAAGCATCGGAAGCACGCTGATGACCTGGCGCAGGAGCAGCATGTTGAGTTGCGTATTGCGAAGGCCCTCGGCCAGCCTGACCGGCAGGATGGTGAGCGCGCTCGAAAAATAGAACGGTGAGCCGTAATAATAATGGCGGTAGGCAACGAAGTTAAGGATGGTTTTATCGAGTGTTTCGCGCGGCGTGAGCATCTTCGTCACGACCGGGTACTGTGCGAACTCGTCCGGCTCGAAGAGCGAGATCATCATCTGGTCCTTCGCGCCGGTGTTGTTGGGAAGGATGAAGATGGAGAAGTAAACCGCGCTGATAAGAAGCAGGATGGCAGGGACGCGTTTCTGGATCGGGGTCATGCGGGCAATGATACCATTCAAGCGCGCCGATAGTTGCCTGTTCTGGCGCGCCCAGCGCTGCGGCAAAATAAAATGCCCGGGAGGCAAGTGAGGCTTGTCTTTCGGTTGACGTGGAAGAATACCCCGTTGACCGCCCAACAATAAACACTCCGGGCCTTTCATAACTCGGAATTTTATTTCACTTTAATTTTTCCCATTCCTGGCGCGAGATATTCGCCTCACGCAATATTTCGGCAAGCAGGGCTTTCCCGATTTCCCTGCTGTGCGGGTTGGGAATGGCCAATCTTAAACGGTCTGATTCCCGAACCATAAACTCATGCCTGCCGCCGGAATACGGACCTGAAAAGCCAAGTTCTTTCAAGAAATGAACCAAATCTTTTCTGCGGATGGGACCGAATCGCGGCATCAGGCGGCCTCCGCCACAACCAGGCGAATTCCGTTTGCTTCGGGCAAGTCGTGTCCAAGCCGCAATCCCAAGATCAGCCATTCTTCGAGGACTTCCTGCAATTCATCGCGGCATTCTTCGAGATTCTCCGCGTTGACCAGCACGCCGCGAAAGCCGGGAATATCGCCGTAGTATGTGCCGTCTTCAAGGATTTTATATTTAGCGAGTTTCATCGCTTCGTGAATATATTTTGTAAACATAAGTTACTCCAGGATAAAGCGATTATACCTTCAAACAAAAGACCTGATTTTGGCCGAAAGGGCGAATAATCCCCACAGAGGACTCCGCATGACCGATACAATCTTCATCGTCAATGACCAGCCTGCCGACCGCGACGCGCGTGGTTTCACGCCTTCATTGACGCCAATAGCCAGAAAGGCTTCGTAGAAATAGCACGGGGGATTTGCCCCGTGCGAATCCCATCGCCGCGCGGCGCGTGATTGCACAGGCCGCGCGGTTGGGGACGAATCCTGCCCGAGGCGCGTGGTTCACACCCGGGCCCCGCCGCCGACATCAACATCGGGGCTATTCTCACGAAGGTTCTCGACCTGGTTTTCATTAAAACAAACTCCCGCGTCCATCTCGGCGCGGGAGTTTTTACGCAATACGCACTACTTCTTTTTCTTCCCCTTCGCGGCGGATTTCTTTACCGCGGGCTTTTTGGCTTTCGCTGCCGTTTTTTTGACAGGCGTTTTTTCTTTTTTCTTTCCTCTTTCTTCTCCTCCGCCTTCCCCACCTTCACATACCTCTCCCACCGTCCATGCCACGAATTGACTATGTTTGAACGTCTCCTGTCTTCGGCATAGCTGAAATCAAGGCGCGTAACGCGTTATTAACCTGTTCCGCTGTGGTAAATACCTTCGCCACATCGGGGTCAATCACCGCGACCAAAGGCGCGTCTTTCATGCGGCTCGCAAAACGGTTAGGTTTCGCTTTGCTGTAATCAAAGCGATATTCCTTCGCCATTTCGGCCACCTTACGAGGCTTTGTAACGGGCGTTTTTTTCATAGTCTTTGATTTCTACTTTCGTTGCGCGACGGGCGCTGATAATTCGGAGGGTATCATCCATTCGCTCTACGAAGCATACAAGAAGAATTCGGCGCAAAGTGGAAAAACCAATGATGATTTCGCGGTGCTCCTCGTAAAAATGTGCCGTGTCGTCAAAGATGAAAGCCAACGGGTCGCTAAAAACTGTGATTGCCTCATCAAAGGCGACACCATGTTTACGAAGATTGCTGTCGGCTTTACGAGGATCCCACGAAAATCTCATAGGGTAAGTATAGCCCTACTTCTTTTTCTTCACAACCTTCTTTTGCCCTTTCATGGGAGCGACCTTCGTCTTCGCAGTCGCCTTTTTGGGAGAAGTGGTCTTCTTTCCTCCCTTCGAGAGCCTCAGGTCGGCGCTTTCTTCTTTCCCCTTCGGGGACGATGTCTTCTCCTCCCCCTTCCCCACTTTCACATACCTCTCCACCGTCCATGCCACGGACAAACCCGTAATCACTTCGTCCTTTTTCATCTCGACGATGCCATCGCCTTTTGTGGCGGCGCGCTTTCTCACACCGGCCGCATCCAGCCGCGTGGACTTGGGCGCGCCCCTCGCCAAAATGATCGTCGCCATGTGATTCGGCTTGCCGCTGACCGCGCCGGTAATCGTGACTCTCTTCGGCAGGTCCCAGACGCGCACGCCCTTGCCGTAGCGTCCCTGCGACGGGAAGTCCTTTTCACTGACGCGTTTGGCTTTGCCATCCGAGGCAAGGATGAAGATTTCACCCTCGGCGGGCAGGATCTCCGCGCCGACCACTTCAACGTGATCGTCCAATTTAATTCCGTTCACGCCCGCCGCGATGAGTCCCATCGGGCGCACGTCATCCTCCTTGAAGCGGATGCCCATGCCGCCCGACGTGATGAGCAGGACGTCCTTCTTTTTACCGTCGGTCAAGCCCACCCAGCCGAGTTTGTCGCCTTCGTTGACTCTCGCCAGCGTAAATGCCTGTGCGGAAGGACCGGGGAGTTCGCTGACGAGACTCTTCTTGACCATGCCAAAGCGCGTGATGGTGATGACACAGGTCTCCTCGGGGAATTCAGATTTGCGCGCGGGCAGGGAGAACATGGCCGCCAGCGCATCCTCCTCCAGCAGCGGTGAGACTTTGTAATAAGGCACGCCTTCGCTCAATTTTTCGGCTTCGGGGATGACGTGCAGCGCGACTGCCGCGCACTTGCCATTCTCGGCGGCCAGATAAAGCGTGTCCGACGTCGAGGCTTTCACCAGCCAGCGCGGCGCGTCGTTGCCGGAATGTTTCGGTTGTTTGTCGTCGTGCGTGCGGGCGATCATGCCGTCCGCGGTCACACCCACCCACACGGTCTGGTCGGGCATCAGGTCGGTGGCGGTCAGCATCCTGGCAGCCCTGCCTTTTTTAAGATTCACGATCTGCGTGCGGCGGCGGTCGCCATACGCGGCCTTCACGCGCAGCAATTCATCGGCCACCACGCCGCGCATCAATTTCGGCGACTTCAACAAAGCGGTCAATTCCTTGATGACCGCGCTGACCTCCTTGTATTCGGTTTCGATCTTCCTGCGTTCGAGCGCGGCCAGCCTGCGCAACTGCATGTCGAGGATCGCGGTGGCCTGCAACTCTGTCAGGTGGTAGCGCTTCATCAGTTTTGCCCGCGCAGTTTCAACGTCCGGCGCGGAGCGGATGATCCCAATTAATTCGTCCAAATTCTTCAGGGCGATTAAATATCCCTCAAGGATATGCGCGCGGGCCCTGGCTTTATCCAGGTCGAATTCAGCGCGTCTCTTTATGACCGTCAGCCTGTGCTCGATATAGACGCGTAACGCCTGCTTGAGGGTTAACGTGCGCGGCTCGCCGTCCACGAGCGCCAGCAGGTTGATGCCGAAGGTGGTCTGCATCGGCGTGCGTTTGTAGAGTTCGCGCAGCACGGATTCAGGCTCGGCGTTCTTCGTCATCTCGAGCACGATTCTCATGCCCTGCCGATCGGACTCATCGCGCAGGTCGGACAGCCCCTCCAGGTGACCGTCGCGCGCCAACTCGGCGATGCGCTCGATCAGGCTGGACTTGTTGACCATGTACGGCAGTTCGGTGACGATGATGCGGCTCTTACTGCGCTCCATCTCCTCGATGTGCGCCTTGGCCTGGACCGTGATGCGGCCGCGCCCGGAACCGTAGGCGGACTCGATGCCCTCGTCGCCTTTTTCCTCGATGATGATCCCGCCTGTCGGGAAATCGGGTCCCTGCACAAATTCCATCAATTGCTCGACGTCGATATCATCGAGTTTTTCCCAGCGTTCGAGCATGTACACAAGCGCATCCACTATTTCGCTGAGGTTATGCGGCGGGATGGAGGTCGCCATGCCCACCGCAATGCCCGTAGCGCCATTGACGAGCAGATTGGGAATCGCCGCAGGCAGGACAGACGGTTCTTCGAGCGTGTCGTCGAAGTTGCCGACGAAATCCACCGTGTTCTTGTTGATGTCCGCGAGGATGTCAATGGCTGGCGCGGCGAGACGCGCTTCGGTGTAACGCATGGCCGCGGGCGGATCGCCATCCACGGAGCCGAAGTTGCCCTGCCCATCCACGAGCATCGTCCGCATCGAAAAATCCTGCGCGAGGCGCGCCATGGCTTCGTACACGGACGAGTCGCCGTGCGGGTGATATTTACCGAGCACCTCGCCCACGATACGGGCGGACTTTTTGTAGGGCGTATCCGCGCGGATGCCCATGTCGTACATCGCGTACAAAATGCGCCGCTGGACGGGTTTCATCCCATCGCGCGCGTCGGGCAGGGCGCGCGCCACGATCACGCTCATGGCGTAATCGAGGTACGCCTGCTGCATCTCGCGGTCAATGTCTATTTTGCGGACGAGGCCGAGTTCCATATTAATTCCTCTTTACACCACAGAGAACACGGAGATCACGGAGAAAACAAAGAAAGAATCCCTGTGTTCCCTGTGCGCTCCGTGGTGAAAAATTGTTCTATATTCGGCTTATCTTACGGGGAAAGGGAAAAGGCGTCAAGGTGTTTTCCAAACCAGCCAGCCCTTCGACAGAAATTTCCTTTGAAGGTTGATCCTGTAGCCTTTTTCCGCAAGCGCCCCGGCAGAATTGACAAACCATTGTCTGAGTCCGTACACCTTCGCGGCGGATGTCTCAGCGGCGGATTTTTTCCACGCTTCAAAGAAATCGTAAATCGGTTCGCCCCTGATGACGTGATGAATATGGTTCTTGGGCAAAACAGTCTGGAATTCATCCACATCAAAACCCAGGCGGAAGTTGGTGCTGAAGACCAGCGCTTCGAAATCCCATCCCCCATCATCCATTCTCCTGGCAACATTCGCCGCCCAGACCTGGCCAAACGGCGTGGATGTGCCTTCGATCATCAATCCACCAGGCAGGACGTATTGCGCCAGTGTTTCGTATGCAGGAAGGAAATCCTTTTCATCGTATTGGCGGAGAACATTGAAGGCCCGGATCAAGCGGACCGATTCGCCTGCCAGCCCCGCGTCCTTCGTTCCGGCCGGATCGAAGGTACGAGGCTGCAAAGGCAAATTAAATCCGCCAAGACGGAAGTGAGTCAGCGCGTCTGCGAACGGGAGCGCGGCTTCAACACGTTCCTTGTCAATTTCGACGCCGAGGATCGGGAGATTTGGGTTCAGGCGGCGAAAGCGCGCGGCCGATTCGAGCGTGGTGCGGGGATCGAACCCATAGCCGAGGTCAACAAAAAAGGAATTCGGAAACAGGCTGTCGGTCCGCGTGAGAAGCGACGGTTCATAAAGCAGGATAAAGTTA
>Ga0172368_10003508_pt1 | contig 18957 bp, 16 predicted proteins | sample Lak11m_FD_114540 | JGI IMG/M metagenome (GOLD analysis project Ga0172368, IMG submission 114540) | Freshwater microbial communities from Kabuno Bay, South-Kivu, Congo - kab_022012_11m | ecosystem: Environmental > Aquatic > Freshwater > Lake | place: Democratic Republic of the Congo: South-Kivu...
AAGAGAAGGTTTGTTGGAGACTATTAAATTCTTAAAAGACCATCTAAATTTTTATAAACCTAATATTTATAATGTATAAAGAAACAATAGAATTTATTAAGTCGTTATACCCTAACCAAAAACCTATTCCTTTGCATGCGCCTGTGTTTTTAGGTAACGAAAAGAAGTACCTACTTGATTGCATTGATTCAACATTTGTATCTTATGTTGGAAAGTATGTAACACAATTTGAAGAAATGACGGCAAATTATACGGGAGCTAAATATGCAGTGGCTGTTGTTAACGGTACAGCTGCATTGCAAATTGCTTTACAAATTGCTGGGGTTGAGAATAATGATGAAGTTGTAACACAGCCACTTACTTTTGTTGCTACAGCAAATGCAATTTCACATTGTGGCGCCACACCAGTATTTGTAGATGTCGATCTGGACACAATGGGGATGTCTCCCGAAAAACTTCAACATTGGCTCAAACTCAACACCAAACCTTCTAAACTTTCTCAACCTTTTTCTAAACCTATCAACACATCAACAAATAAACCTATTTCAGCCATCGTTCCTATGCACACATTTGGTTTCCCTTGTAGAATCAATGAGATTGTTGAGATTGGGAATAAGTACAACATACCGGTTATTGAAGATTCTGCTGAATCTCTCGGCTCGTATTATAATGGAAAACATACAGGTACTTTTGGATTAGCAGGTATATTGAGTTACAATGGAAATAAGACAATAACTACAGGTGGCGGTGGGATGATCATAACTGATAATGAGCAATTTGCCAGAAAAGCAAAGCACATCACTACAACAGCAAAGCTGCCTCACAAATGGGAATTCGTCCATGATGAAGTAGGCTACAACTTTAGAATGACGAATGTAAATGCCGCGATTGGTGTTGGACAAATGGAACAATTAGAAGGGTATCTCATAAATAAACGGGAGACAGCAAATAAATATCATACATTTTTTAGTAGAAATGGAATCCAGTTTTTTAATGAACTCGGTAACTCAAAAGCAAATTTTTGGTTAAACGCAATTATTCTAAACAATGTTGAAGAAAGAAATCAATTTCTAGAAATAACAAATGGTAGTGGTGTAATGACAAGACCAATATGGCGGTTAATGAATAAACTGGAGATGTTCAAAAATTGTCAGACTAGTAATCTTTCCAAAGCATGCTGGCTTGAAGAAAGAATTGTGAACATCCCTTCAGGGTATAGTAGTGGCTTGATTCTATAAAATATCATTTTCTAACAAAATTTGGACTATTTTAATATTTTCACAAAAAATTAGGATAATATGGAAAATATAAGTTTATTTAAAATATTTGATGAGAGAAACCAACTGTGGGAGGATTTCCGCAAAAGAAATTTGACACAAGAATTTGAGTTAATTAGTATTAGTAAGTTTACGTCAAATAGGCGAGTGTTTACAAATGGAAAGAGAGTATTCAAAGTAAATTATGTTGGTAGTAATAAAAATGAGTATAAAAAATCAAAATTAATAAATGAATACGAAATATTGATAAGGCTAAATGATAAAATCAACTTTAACCCTCTATATAAAACTGTAGAACCAGGATGGGAAGTTTTAGAAATGAAGCTTTTGAAAGGGGAGACATTGTTTTCATTAATGCAGCACAATATTTTAAATAAAATCTCGCTTTTTGTATTAGTAAAGTCTTTATGGATGCTATCAAAAAGAGGGATTTGTCACGGTGATCTTAGTTTAGAAAATATTATTCTTACTGAAAGTAAAGAGATATGTTTTTTTGATTATGAAGATTCGTCTCATACCGGGATAATCAATGCATTGTTTTGTAATTTATTTGCAATTAGTCCAAATAAGGTACATGATTTTTGTTTAATGACAATTCTAAATGCCTATTTTTCTGAGGAATCAGGCTTTTCTAGAAAATTATTTAGAGTTGTTTACTGGATTTACACAAAAGCTAGAAATTTAGTAAATAGAATATTAATAGTTAAAAGAATTAATATTAAAATAAATAATATTTCTACAATAGGCATGGACAACGATTCACCTTCATATGAAAAAATTGCTAAATTGACTAAGGCATGGGAAATTGCGTCTGATTCAGATGCAAACTCCCCAGGTGAAAGTATTGCTTATTACGCAATTGATTTTAATAATCAAAAATTTTTTGGTGAGAGACCTTGGGAGTTACGATGGTTGGCAATCAAAGGCAAAATTAAAGTTGAGAACAAAAAATTTCTCGAAATGGGGTGTAATATGGGATTGCTGTCTATTTTCCTTAAGAATGAGGGAGCAATTAGTTGTACTGCAGTTGACCATGATAAAAAAATTTTGGAGAGTGCAAAATTAATTTCTGAAGCTTTTCAAGTTCAAGATATAACTTTTTTGGATATCGATTTTGATGTTGATCCAGGTTGGGAATTGAAAATTGATGGGCATGATATTGTTTCATGTTTATCGGTAATTAATTGGGTGAAAGACAAAGAGAGATTGCTTAACTTTTTAGGAAAGCATAACGAATTATTGTTTGAAGGGCACGATTCTTATGAAATGGAAGTCGTACGGTTAAAAAAAATCGGTTTTAAAAATTTTCAAATTCTTATGAAATCTGAACGTGGCAGAGAACTGATTTGGGCGACGAAGTAAAAAGTTAGATACTGAGATATTTGTGATAAAAAAAATAGTAAAAAATTCAATTTTTAGTATTTTGGGTAATGTAATTACATTTCCAATTTATTTTTTCCTTGTGCCATACATGTTGAAGAAAATAGGAAGTGAGGGGTATGGTCTTTGGGCTTTAACTGGAATTATTTCTAGTTATCAAGTCTTTGTAGAATTTGGATTTACTGCAACTCTTGTTCGCTATATAGCTAAAGAAAATGCAGATAATAATATTGACAAAATCAATGAATATTTGTCTACAACATTAAACTCTTTCTTAATCCTCTGGGGAGTTCTATTTATAATTATTTTTGTTGCAAATCATATAATAGTAAAAAACCTTTTAGGCATAAAATCAAATTTAGAGACTGGTTATTTCTTAGTGTTTGTGGCCTCGATAAATGTTTTGGCAAATTTGATTAATGGGCTATTTAAATCTATTTATGATGGAATCCAACGTTTAGATATTTCAAATATTATGAGTACTATTCAAGTTTTGTTATCAGCCTTAGGTACTTTTGGAGTACTGGAGAAAGGATATGGGTTAAAAGGACTCGGTTATAACTTATTGTTTGTTTCAGTTTTATTATTATTGTCAAATTTTTTAATTGCAAAAAAAATATTGCAAGGCGTTAAACTAAGAATTGGAAGATTTGATTATAGAACATTTAAAGAATTGCTTAGTTACAGTGTTAACTTACAAGTTGCTAGTTTATTAAGAATGTTTGTCGAACCTTTAAATAAAATATTAATCTCGCATTTCTTCTCCATTGACAAGGTGGGGTACTATGAAATTGCTCTACGGTTTTCAGGTTCTGTTTCTTCGATTATCAGATCAAGCTTAAATCCTATTTTCCCTGCTGCTTCTGAAATAAATCATAGGTACGGGTTGAACATTGTTGATAATTTAAGACGAAAGTCAAACAAATTTCTAGTTCCCATTGTTGTAAATGTATATATTTTTATTCTCTTAGTAGTACCTTATTTCATATCAATATGGTTAGGAAATAAATATGTATCTATTACGTCAATAATGATAATTATATTTATAGGTTCCTTTTTCTCTATACTAAATACAGCTGGATTTTCCATTCTAAATGGAATTGGCTACGCGATGGATGTGCGGAAGGCTGTTTTTAAATCAGTTGTAATAAATATAATTGGTTCGATTCTTGGAGCTTTTATTTATGGATTTAATGGATTTTGTTTGGGATATTTATTTTCTATGATTTATGGCTATGTAGCAATAAATAACTATTATCAAAAAAGATTTTATATCGATGAGATAAGATATATGTATTTAGAGTTATTAGATTATCGATTGCTATTACCTAATATTATTGTCCTTGTTTTAACTTTGCTAATGATGCATTTTGTACCACCAAACACGTATTTTCACATTATGATAAACGGAGTATTTTCAGTGATAATTTATTTACTTTTATTATTCGTAATGAAGGTGTTTAAATTTGAAGATATAAGATTATTATTTGGTAAGATAGATAAATGATTCAAAGAAGTTTTAAACCAATCTACAAAAAAATTACATCAGATAGTTATAATCTATTGCTTGTTCTCATTATCCTATTAATCGTGTTCGTATCAGATAATGGATATGTTTTAACTCCTTTTGCTGAAAATTTATATAATATTTTCTTCAATGGTTTAGTAGGTGGGAAATTTTTTTCAATATTTGAAGTTTTAGTTTTAGTTTACTGTATAAGATTATTTAATGAATTTTCATTTGACTTTGCGCAGAGACCATTAATTCTAAAACTTATTATGGTTTTTGCCTTTTTATGCTATCTTCTGAGATTATTTAATCCGAACAATAAAAGTTCAAACCCAATACTAGGATTACCTTTACTCTCTGAGATAAATCAATATGTTTATTTAGTAGTATTAATAATATTTTTTTTTGTTGAAGATAGTGCTTATTATTTTACGATCAACAAGATCCTAAAATTGGCTTTTTTTTTGTTTGTAGCAAGAACAGTAGTATTATTTTTTCTGTGGACATTAGGATATGGGTACACGTTTTTCTACTCCGTTCCATCAGTTCTATTGGAGACTGATACACTTTATTATATTGCACTCATTCAAACATTATTATTAGTTTTGTTTTTAACTGATCACAATAGGAAATACTTAATAGCATATCTTTTTTTTTCGTTATTCTTAGTTTTGTCATTTAGAAGATCTGCTCTAATAGTCGCATTTTTAACTAATATTTTAATTTATTCTATTCATTTTCTTTTTATAAGAAAAAAAAGTCAGAAATTAATTTTGTTACTGATATTTTCTGTTTTTATATTTATATCAGCCTTACTCTATGGTACAGTTTTGGGGAATAATTCTGAATTATACATAAAAAGATTCTCGGGACTTTTATCAGCTGAAAACCAACCGGATTATGCTTCGGATTCAGGGCACTTTCTTCAGTCTTATCTCACTATTAATGACGCAATGCTACAAAATGTTTTTTGGGGAAAGGGTTATGGACAAATAGCTTCTTTGGAAGGGGAGTATATCGTTATCCATAATATTTATGCAGCGGCTTGGGCACAATATGGCATTTTTCAAATGATTTATTACTTGTTTATTGGCATAAGCTCATTACTAATGTTCTCCATATTATTATTCAGTAAAGTAAAATATGAACTTAAAACTTGGTTAATAAAGCTTAATGCATCTATATTCCTAACACTTTTTATGATAAATGCATTTTTTTTACCTTTAATTTATGTAACGCGGACCAAAATGGCTCTTTTAAGTTTCATTTTATTATCACTAATGTTTAGATACGAAGAATCCGATTTATCTTTTTTCAGAGGGAAAAAATGAATACCTTAAAAATAAGTATAATTACACCCTCTTTTAATATGGGAAATTTTATTGAGGAGAACATTAAGTCGGTTTTAAACCAGACTTATACGAACTATGAACATATTATTATTGATGCTAAATCGGTGGATGAAACTATAACAATACTTAAAAAATACCCACATATTATGTGGATTTCTGAAAGCGATAATGGCCAATCAGAAGCATACAATAAGGGGATAAAAATTTCAAATGGAGATTTAATATTGTGTTTAAATGCAGATGATTACTTGTTAAACGAAAAAGTCTTTGAGAATGTTATTAAGGGAGTTACAACTATTGATATTGAAAAGTATTCTGCTTTTATGGGAAATCTTGACGTTGTAAATGTTCACAAAGAAAAAATCGGAGAAATGAAGAATCGTAGTAGAGATTATCAATTTGACGATCTATTGAACAAATTACCAGTGGTTATTCATCCAGCAACCTTCTTTATAAGAGATATACTGAATAAAGTTGGTGGGTTTGACGAAAAGGTACATTATGTTATGGACTATGATATATTTTTGAAATGCGCTAAAGAAAAACCAATTCACTCAATTAATGTTTCCGTAAGCGCATTACGTAGGCACGATACCTCCAAAGGAGAGGGGGCAAGTAATTGGAAATTCTCGTATGAATTAATTAAAATTAGAAAAAATTTTAAAGGTAGTTTTTTTAATAAAGTAAATTTACAACCATTAAAAGTTTTGTTTTATAAATTTATTATTGGAAATAGACTTAGGGGATATGCAAAAAATAATAAAATTTTATATTCAATCGCTAAGTATATTGGGTTTACAAAAATAAATGAATTAATGTGGTATGAAAAAGATACTTGAAAAAATTTACATAAAATTCAATCTTTTTTTTCGTCTTATAGAGCCGGTTTTAGACTTACGGAAATTAATTTTAGGATTTAATAGTTATCCATTATTTTGGAAGAATCTGATTAGATATAGAAATAATGATATGTCAAAAAATCTGAAATTCAAAAACCTATTTCCCCAACTTCACGATAATACTTTTAATACTGGATTTGATAGACATTATATATACCACCCAGCTTGGGCAGCTAGAGTTGTTAAAAAAATCAATCCTGAGGTTCATATTGACATTTCTTCATCATTGCATTTTTCTACCATTTTATCTGCATTTATTCCTATTAAGTTCTATGATTATAGACCAGCAAATATTAATTTAAGTAATCTAAGTACTAGCCATGCGGATTTATTAAATTTACCTTTTGAAGATAATTCTATTATGAGCCTTTCTTGTATGCATACAATTGAACATATTGGATTAGGGCGGTATGGTGATCCAATCGACCCAGTCGGAGATAAAAAAGCGATTAATGAATTGAGGAGAGTGGTTTCAAAAAATGGCAACCTTATATTGGTAACACCAATTGGCAAACCCAGATTGATGTTTAATGCTCATAGAATTTATTCCTTTGACAATATTATTGCGTTTTTCCCGGATTTTGAGATAGTTGAATTTTCTCTGGTACCTGATGAAAAGGAAAGTGGTATCTTAGAAAATGCTACAAAAGAAATTTCTGATCTTCAGATATATGGTTGCGGTTGTTTTTGGTTTAAGAAAAAGTAGAATGAGAATATTTTTAGTACTTAATCCTTCCGGAAATCTCTCTGTACCAGGGAGTCTTACCTGGCTGTATAATTTATATGAACCATTAATAGATTTAGGGCATGATGTATTTCTGTTGAGAATTGATGAAGTAGAAAAAAAATTAAGGACAAAAGTTGGTTCTAAAAAATTCAAAGAAAAATTTAGCGAATACTTAATTAATAAAGTTATTATTGAAAATGAAAAAAAACATCTTGATCTATTTTTTTCTTATTTTGAAAATGATTTTGTCTATGGAGATGTAATTAATTTAATTAAAAAATTAAATGTACTAACTGTAAATTTTTCATGTAATAATACTCATCAATTTTATCTTACAGAAGAAATTGCTGCTTATTATGATTATAATCTCCATTCTGAAAAAGATGCAGGTGAAAAATTTAGAAAGATCGGGGCAGAAGCGGTTTGGTTTCAGATGGGAGCAAACCCAAAATATTATTATCCACAAAATTGTGAAATTGCTTATGACGTTACTTTTGTGGGTACAAATTATGCAGAAAGAGCAAAAAAAATAGGTTTTCTTTTAGAAAATGATGTTTGTGTAGAATGTTTTGGTGCGAATTGGTTAACAAACAGACCATACCCTCATTTTAGGAAAATATTTAAAGAAATAAAAAGACTGGAGAAAATATTTAGTTCTATTTTCTATCTAAACAGTACCAAAAGATTTAAAACTAGCACTGAAATAAATTATTATGATTTTCAATGCTATTTGAGAGAAAAATTCTCTAATCGACTGCATTACCCTATTAGTGATAATGACATGGTAAAACTTTATAGTCAATCTAAAATAAATCTTGGATTTCTTGAAGTTTTTGCGAATGACAATGATGCGTCTTCTTTTACAAGACAACACTTACATCTTCGTGAATTCGAAATACCTATGTCCGGAGGTCTATATTTTACTAATTATTCTGAAGAACTTGCAGAACATTATATCCCGGATAAAGAAGTAGTCGTATTCCGAGATCCATATGAATTATTAGATAAAATTAGATTTTATCTTGCGAATCAAAGGGAAGCAGAAATAATTAAGAATAATGGGCACAAAAGAGCAATGCTGTGCCATACTTATCACAAAAGATTTCAAGATCTATTTAAACTGATTTTATAGGAGTTATTTGTTTGGAGAACTATTTAAAAAATATCCTAAAAATAGGAAAAACTAATTTAAGTACGAGAGAAAGTTGGTTAAAAAAAACATTAAAAGGGCTGCCTTATGGATTAAAGATTTTAGATGCTGGCGCTGGAGAGTCGCAGTACAAGAAATTTTGTTCACATCTTATTTATTTATCACAAGATTTTGCCCAATATGATGGGGCGGGTGATGGGCACGCATTACAGACAAAAAAATGGGATAATTCAAAACTTGATTATGTTTCAGATATAACTTCCATTCCAGTTGAAAATGAGACATTTGATGCGGTGATGTGTGTTGAAGTTTTTGAACACATCCCCGAACCAATCGAAGCCCTTAAAGAATTTCGAAGAATACTGAAAAAAGATGGTATACTTATTTTGACTGCTCCAGTTTGTTCTTTAACCCATTTCGCTCCATATTATTTTTATAATGGTTTTAGTAAATACTTTTATGAAAAATTTTTAGACCAAAATGGTTTTGAAATTATCGAAATGAATTCAAATGGGTCTTGGTATGAATATGTCGCTCAAGAATTACACCGTTTGCCATATATTCTAGAAAAATATTCGGGATATAAAACCGGGAGAGTAAAAAAAGCATTAATCGAAATATTATTGATGCCTCTTTTACTCTTTTTTTCAATTGCCTCCAATAAGGACAATAACTCACAAGAATTATTGTCTTTTGGGCTTCACATCAAGGCTTTTAAAGTGCGATGAGTTATACTCCGATTGTAAGTGTTGTCATGTCGGTTTATAATGGCGAACCGTATTTACATGATGCAATAGTTAGTATTTTGGAACAAACATTAGTAAATTTTGAATTTATTATCGTCAATGATGGGTCTACAGATAAAAGTTTTGAAATAATAAAATCGTTCGAGGATGAAAGGATTATTTTAATCAACCAACAAAATGCTGGTCTAGCTAAGGCATTAAATAAGGGCATTAGAATAGCTAAAGGAAAATATATTGCAAGAATGGATGCAGATGATATTTGCATAAAAAACAGATTAGAATTGCAAGTTGAATATATGGAAAATAATCCTGATTGCGTAGTTGTTGGTAGCAATGCAAAAGTGATTGATCAATGTGGTAATTATGTATATACTACTAAATTACCTATCGACAATGATCAATTGAGAAAATTACTACCCTCTAGTCCTTTTGTTCATAGTTCGGTTTTAATGAGGAAAGAGGCAGTTGAAAAATGCAATTTTTATTATGAGGAAATCAGTAATCTTTATTCATTTGAAGATGTAATCCTGTGGAATAAAATATGTCATCAAGGGAAATTAGCTAATATTAAAATTCCACTTATTCGGTATCGATTGCAACCATTTGCAGTTACTTCTAAGACAGGGACTAATTTTAGAATTTATGAAATACTTAATAAAATAATAGAAAGAGGGTTTATTTTAGATAATGAAGTTCAAATTTTGAAAAATATTAAACTCCATGAAAAAAGTTTTGATAAAATAATAAAATATCATTTGCATTTGGCTAAAAAATATTTATGGAATAATTATCAGCCTAAATTAGCTCGAGAAAATTTATTTAAAGTAATAAAAAAAAGAAAAAATATCCTATCAGCTTATTTTTTATTCTTTATTTCTTATTTACCTCAAAATGTTATCGATTACTTATATAAAAAAGCAAAAACAATTAAATCTAAGAAAATATGCAAGCAGTAATTCTCGCCGGTGGTAAGGGGACACGTTTGTCCCCTTATACTATGGTTCTCCCAAAACCTTTAATGCCAATCATTGATAAACCAATATTAGAAATAGTTATAAGACAATTAGTCACACAAGGTTTTGATCATATAATTATTACAGTTAATCATTTAGCTGATTTAATAAAAGCATTTTTTGGAAATGGAGAAAAGTTTGGAGTGAAAATTGATTATTCAATGGAAGACAAACCGTTAGGGACAATAGGACCAATTGCTAGTTTATCGTCCCTTTTAGAGGATGATTTTATCGTTATGAATGGAGATGTGCTAACCAATCTAAATTATTTAGATATTTTTTCTTTTCACAAAAAAAATGATTGCTTAATGACAGTTGGACTACATCGAAGTAAATATCAAATTGATTTGGGATATATTTTAAAAGATACTCAAGGGTTTATTACTGATTATATCGAGAAACCAACTCATTATTTTGATGTGGCTATGGGAATAAGCGTTTTATCTAAAAAAGTATTAAATAATTTAAAAATTGGTGAACGAAAAGATATGCCAGAAATTGTTTTAGAATTAATAAGAGCTAATAAGAAAGTTTTGGCTTACGAGAACAATGCTTATTGGTTAGATATAGGTAGAAAAGAGGAATACGAATTAGCCCTTTCCGAATATGAATTAAAAGGCGATGCTTTTTTTAATCTGAAATAGCGACATGAAAATACTTTTTTTTGCTGATCCCACTTTAATTCACACACAAAGATGGGTAAAATATTTTATAGGGAGGAAACACGAAATACATATTATAACACATAAAGAAGAAAGAATAAGTGGTGCAAATATTCATGTATTAAAATATGTATCGAACAAATTTTTGTATTTTCTAAATTTACCACAAATTAATAATATAATAAAAAAGATTTCTCCTGATATTATTCATTCTCATTATGTAACAAATAATGGAATTCTGGGTTGCTTTTTCAAAGGAGATAAACCGTTTGTAGTAACTGCCTGGGGTTCTGACATTTTTTTGGAATCTAATGGACTGATAAGAAAATTAATAACCAGAAAAGTTCTAAAATCAGCAACTTTAATAACTGCCGATTCTGATACATTGTGTAGGGAAATTTCCCGATTAACGGAAGATAAAGGAAGAATATTTAATATCCAGTGGGGTGTTGATTTAAGAGAAATAGAAGCAACAAAATCAATTTCCGCTATTAAAGCACAATACAACATCCCGGACGATCATAAAGTAGTAATGAGTCTTAGAGACATAAAACCATTGTATAATATAGAAGTTTTTATTAAAAGTATTTCGATTATCTTAAAGAAATATCCGAACGTAGTATTTATAATAAAATACATGACTATGACTTACTTAGAAAAACTTAAAAATTTAGCTTCTCAGCTCAAAGTGTTAGAAAACTGTCGCTTCATAGGATTCATTAACCGTGACGAACTAATAAATTTATATTATATCTCTGACGTTTCAGTCTCAATTCCAATGTCAGATAGTACTCCAATTACTTTACTTGAGTCTATGTTTGCTGGATCAATACCAATATTGAGTAATTTACCTTCAAATTTAGAGTGGGTTCAAAATGGTGTGAACGGAATTGTAATTAATTTTATAGAAGAAGGACAGCTAGCTAATGCAGTTTTAGATGTTTTTAGCAATCGTTATAACGTTAAACAGATGCAATTGCATAATAATAAGATTGTTTCTTTACACGCTAGTTATGAAGAGAACATGAAAAAAATGGAAAATTTGTATATCAAAATTGGATCCGATAAGTATCTATGAAAAGGTTTAAGACAATACTCATGGTAGCTTATACAAATTACTCGACAGATCCAAGAGTGATGAGAGAGGCAGAGGCCTTGATAAAGAACCATTTTGAAGTTGATTTTCTTAATTTAAGGAGGAGTGGGGATAAAAAAAATGAAGTCATTAACGGTGTTAATGTTATTCATTTGAATCAAAAGAGATATCGTGGTTCAAGTAGTATTCTTTATGTCTTAACCTACTTACTTTTTTTTTTAAAAGTATTTATTTTCGTCTCAAAGAGATTTAAAAAATATAAAATTGTTCACGTAAATAATATGCCTGATTTTCTGGTTTTTGCATGTATAATACCAAAAATTTTTGGGGCAAAAGTAGTTCTTGATATTCATGATCCAATGCCTGCTACTTATAAAACTAAGTTTGGTCTTCCAGTGGAAAGTCTTTTATATAAATTTTTATTATTTGAAGAGAAAATTTCAGCGAAATTTGCAAATAGTGTAATAACGGTTCACGAGCCAATTAAATTTTATGTTTTAATTAAAGATGGAATTCCAGAAGAAAAAATTGAGGTCATTGCAAACTTTGCTGATGAAAATAAATTTGGTTTTATTGCTAATTACGAATTTGAAGACCAGATTAAAATGGTTTTTCACGGTACAATTGCAGAACGCTTTGGCTTTGGTTATGTTTTGCAAGAGTTAGCACGTATAAAAGAACTAGATTTCACTTTCACAATTATAGGTGAAGGTGATTACAGTACAAAACTTTCGGAATTGATTAGTAAACATGATTTAAATGATAAGGTGAAGTTTGATAACCAGTTTTATCCGGTGGATAAATTGCCTAATATACTGAGCAAATATAATTTGGGACTTGTTTCTTATGAGTTGTCGGAAGCCACTAATTATATGCTTCCATTAAAATATCTTGAATACATTTCATTAGGTTTGCCTTCTCTATGTGTCATGAACAAGGCTTTATCCTATTATTTCACAACTGAAGATGCGTTTTTCTTTAGTTCAAATTTAGAAGGTAGTTTAAGTAAAAAAATTGGAGAAATAATTAAAGATCGAGACTTGTTAATGGTAAAAAGAAAAAGGATTTCTACTATCAGAGAAAAATATCTATGGGGGACCCAGGCTGAAAAATATTGTAGTTTAATCAAATATTTAATTGAGGAGTAAATGGATAAAATAAAATTTGCAATTGTTGGCTGTGGAAGAATAGCACAAAGGCATGCCGAGCACATAAATAATATGGCTCAATTGGCAGCTGTATGCGATATTAAAAAAGAAAGAGCCGATGCATTAGCTGCTGAGTATAATTGTATTCCCTATACAGATATTGATGATTTATTAAAATCTGAAAATAAAATTGATGTTGTCTCTATTTGTACACCGAATGGATTACATGCTGAACAGACTATTAAAAGTTTAAAAAGCGGCTTTCATGTTTTATGTGAAAAACCGATGGCAATAAATGTTCAGGATGCCGGTATGATGATAAATACCGCAGAAAAGACTAATAAGAGATTATTTATTGTAAAGCAAAATAGATTTAACCCTCCCGTAGAGGCGGTGAAAAAAATAATAGATGAAGGAAGATTAGGGGAAATATTTAGCGTACAATTAAATTGCTATTGGAACCGCAATCACGAATATTATACCACTTCCGAATGGAAGGGGAAAAAAAAGCTTGACGGTGGAACTCTTTTCACCCAATTCAGCCATTTTCTTGACTTATTATTTTATCTTATCGGAGATATAAATGAAGCACATTCATTTTTAGATAATTACGCTCACAAAAACGAGATCGAATTTGAAGATACCGGTGTGGCGATATTGAAATTTTATAATGGTGTGATAGGTACAGTCAATTATACCGTAAATAGCTTTAACAAAAATATGGAAGGCTCTATCACGATATTTGCCGAAAAGGGAACAGTTAAAATCGGAGGGGAATATCTAAATGAACTTGAATATCAAAATATTGAAGGATATGAGATCAAAGATTTACCCAAAGGTAACCCACCGAATAATTATGGAAAGTATTTTGGTTCAATGTCCAATCATGATAAGGTTTACGAAAATGTTGTGGATGTACTAACTAACGGAGGAATAATTGCAACGAATGGATTTGAAGGGCTTAAAACCGTTGAAATAATAAACAAAATTTATAGGGGTCAAATTAGATGAATGAAATCAAACTGATAAATTCCGGAATAAAAGATGTACAATTCGGGGAAAATATAAAAGTTGTTAATCCTGTTAACTTATATGGTTGCAAAATTGGCGATAATTGCTTTATAGGCCCATTTGTTGAAATACAAAGCAATGTTATAATTGGGAATAATTGTAAAATCCAATCACATTCATTTATATGTGAATTAGTTGAGATAGGAGATCATTGTTTTATTTCCCACGGAGCAATGTTTATTAATGATAAATTTCAAAAGGGAGGACCCGCCTGTGGAGATAAGAACTATTGGTATTCAACAAAAATTGGAAATAATGTTTCAATCGGTACTAACGCCACTATCCTACCCGTTCAGATATGTTCAAATGTTATTATTGGTGCAGGTGCAGTTGTAACAAAGAATATAGAAACCTCAGGTGTTTATGCGGGTAATCCTGCAGTAAAGATAAAAGAATTTCCTAAAATGGAGGTAAATCATGAAGATTGAGTTTGTAGACCTAAAAAAGCAATATTTATCTATTAAAACAGAAATTGATAATGCAATAAATAATGTAATAAAAGAATCAGCTTTCATAAAAGGGAAATATGTAACTGAATTTGAAGATGAATTCGCTAAAAAAAATGGCATCAAACACTGTATTGGCGTGGGTAATGGTACTGATGCAATTTTTATTGTGTTGAAGATGTTGGGTATTGGTGTGGGGGATGAAGTTATTACAACTGCACATTCTTGGATAGCAACTTCCGAAACCATTTCTCAAACAGGGGCTAAACCTGTTTTTGTTGACATTGATGAATATTATCTAATTAATGTAGAAAAAATTGAAGAGAAGATAACTAAAAGAACGAAAGCAATTATTCCGGTGCATCTGTATGGTCAACCGTGTGAAATGGACAATATTATGGCAATTGCAAAAAAACATAATTTGTATATAATTGAGGATTGTGCTCAAGCACATTTTGCCGAATTTAAGGGTCAGAAGGTGGGAACGTTTGGCATAGCATCTACTTTTAGCTTTTATCCCGGAAAGAATTTAGGTGCATATGGAGACGCAGGAGCAATTATTACAGACGATGATGAATTAGCAAATAAATGTAGAATGTTTTCAAATCATGGTGCATTAGTAAAACATCATCATGAAATTGAGGGGATAAATAGTAGGTTAGACGGTCTTCAAGCGGCAATACTTTCTGTAAAACTAAAATATATTGATAAATGGAATCAAAAAAGATTAGAAAATGCAATAATATATAATGAGTTGCTGGAAGAAATTTCCCAGATACGGAAACCCAAAATTAAAAAATATTCAAATCATATCTTTCATGTTTTTTGCATACAAGCGGTAAGGCGTGACGAATTAAAAAGTTATTTATTTGGTAATGGTATTGAAACACAAATTCATTATCCTCAAATGTTACCTTTTATGCCGGCTTACAATTATTTAATGATTGCGAATGAAGATTTTCAAGAAGCATTCTCTATGCAGGATAAAATTTTAAGTTTACCTATGTACCCTGAATTAATGAGAGAAAACATAGCATTTATAGTTAGTACGATAAAGGAGTTTTATTATAGGAGATAGCCAGATGAAAAATTTTTTTTTTATTTTAGTTTGTCCTTGTTTGCTTTTTTGCCAATCAGAAACCATCACTAAAGTCGGGGGGTGTGTGTTTAGGGTTGATGATAATCATTACATTTGGGAATTTACAGATTACGCTAAGATATTTGATAGATATTTTTTTAAGTGTTGTCTAGCAATAAATCCTGGTTTAACATCGTCACTTTCATTTTACGAAACACTAAGAGCACTTCAGGCTAATGGGCATGAAATACTAGATCATACTCCTAACCATCAGACTAAATATTTTTCTGTTTTTGATACATCACTCTACTCTGGAAAGAAGGGAGTAGATCATATTTCAAATGATTTAATTTGTCTTAAAGTTGAATCTGTTAATACTGGGACTTATTCTGGAGAAGGGTTGATTAATGTAAGTGGCAATTTAGTTACTAGTTTATTACCAGGGGAATTTAAGTATTTGTTTACCAAGCCAAATGGCAATGAATCAATGCATGTTATTTTACTTCCTCAAATAAATCGGTTATTTCATGTGGTAAATCTTTTTAACAAGAATGATCAGGATATAGATTCGTGTATAATCGAAAGTTTCTGGGGTGAACAAGTGAATTTGAACTTTCTAAAAGACATGCAGTATGAAAAAATTGGATTGGATGATGTTCATATGGATAAAGATGGTATTGAATTGCTGGGCTCTTATTCTAAACAATTATTTCAAAAATATTCTCTTATCGAACCAAAAGTATATATTGCTCCAGGTTATTATCCTTTTCTTTCAATTGCTGACATAAAAAATGTCTACGGAAATAGATTGAATTACATTTGTGGTGGTAATGCAGGTCTTTCTAACGTCGCATTAAAATGTTATAATGAATACAATCCCCAAAATGATAGACAATTTGGGCTTCAATGGGGGGATTTCCAGGAAACTAGTACTACATTTTCTGAACTTAAAAAAATCATAGCCGATAGAAAAGCAAGACATTATTTTTCAATTGGTGCTTCACATTTTAGTACATCTAATTTATTAGGTGGGTGGAATGGTTATTTGGCTCGAATGGATAGCTTATTAAGCTGGTGTGCACAAAAGAATATTCCAGTAGTTACTTATTCAGAAATGGCTCAAAAATTATATTACGCTAAATCTAATCCTTATGAAAATGTTTTTCCAAGATTAAATGTTGACCTTGATGAAGATGGTTACCCAGATGGCTATAATTCAGGGGTTGGTTTTATCGATACAACAGACGGTGTTGTTCAAAGTTCAAATAGGAGTTTTACAATTAGTAAAAATGGAGTTATTGCTGAGGTTATGTCTCTAGGTGGTTTAGAAAAGGGAGACAATGACTTTATAATTTATACAAAAGGTTCAATTGGGGATAGTATTAGAGTCGTTTTTCAATATGAGGGTAATCAGAGTTCAAATCTGATGTTTATTTTACCAGCTAATTCTGAACATTGGCAGAAGTATTCATTATCGGGACTTAATACAAGTATATCTGTCCCAGATAATATAAATACTTGTAATATAATTATTTCCACTGCATCTTACTCAAGTGGGGCAATAAAAGTAAGTGGTATGGAAATGCGTAAGAAATCTTTTTCATCAGTATTACCACCATTTCTTTTAGAACCCATTTTCAACAATAGCGGAATTTCTTTGATCTGGGTAAACAATGAAAGCAATAACCCAACAAAAATAAAAATACAGAGGAAAAAGGAAGGAGATAATAGTTTTACTGATATAACAACAATTGACAACGGTACAAGTTACTTTGACCCAAGTGTATTGTCAAATCAAACCTATTATTACAGACTGCAAGCTTTTACAACTTCGAACTTGACATCGGAGTATTCTGATACAGTTAAGGTAATCACCATGGTAACAGATGTAAGAAAAAACTCAGATTTACCGAATAAATTTACTTTATATCAAAACTACCCAAATCCATTTAATCCGAGCACACTTATTAGTTGGCGATTGGCAGTTGGTAGTAATGTAATAATTAAATTATACGACATACTTGGCAGGGAATTTACTACACTTGTGGATGAATATCAATCGGAAGGTAATCATAACTTAACATTCAATATGAAAAACTATGCTCTTACCAGTGGAATTTATTTTTATCAAATAAGAGCAGTCCCTTCGACAGGCTCAGGAGAAACATTTGTACAAACGAAGAAGATGGTCTTGTTGAAATAAGTGACAAGGCAGCAAAGTAACAGATGTCGGTAGGCGGTGAACGGCGGCGGGTCAGAAAGAAATAAGATTTAAGAGATAAGAAAATGGGGAAAAAGAATAAAAAATATTTTAGAATTATAATCAAGGGAGACTCAAACAATGCACATTCAATTCTTAGACTTAAAGGCGCAATATCAATCAATAAAAGAGGAAGTATTGCCTGCAATTAATCAGGTACTTGACAACACAGCCTACGTGATGGGCAAACCAGTGGCGGAGTTTGAAAAAGAATTTGCCGCAGCGCATCAAGTGAAATATTGTTTTGGTGTTAGTACCGGTACTGCAGGGAATCACATGGTGTTGTGGGCATTAGGCATAGGGTCCGGAGACGAAGTTATTGTGCCTGACAATACGTTTATTGCTACAGCATGGGGAGCTACGTTATGCGGTGCTACTCCGGTGTTTGTTGATTGCCATCCGGAAAGCTACAATATCGATCCTAAAAAAATAGCGGCTGCGATAACTCCTAAGACAAAAGCGATTGTTGCCGTACATTTATATGGACAAGCGGCAGACTTAGAAGGAATAAATTACGAATTAGGAATTAGGAATTACGAACAAGTCACCAAGGGAGTTTTTATAAATAAGGACACGGGGCAGAAGATTTATTTAGTTGAAGATTGCGCTCAGGCTCATATCAGCGGTTATAAGGATAAGCGAGTTGGGGCGTTGGGCATAGCTTCCTCATTTAGTTTTTATCCTGGTAAGAATTTAGGCGCTTATGGTGAAGGTGGCGCGGTTATGACTGATGATGATGAGTTGGCAAAGAAGTTTAAGATGATCAGAGATCACGGCGCAGAACAAAAATATTTGCACCAGATTTACGGACATAATTACCGGATGGAAGGAATACAAGGAGCTGTGCTTGGAATTAAGCTGAAACATCTGGAAGATTGGACTAACGGAAGAAGAAGAGCAGCGTCAAAATATGTTGAATTGTTGAAGGATGTTGAAGGGTTGAAGCTTCCGAAGGAAATGGATTATGCAAGGCATGTGTATCATCTTTTTGTTGTGCAAGTAAATGGGAAAGCGGTCAGTGGTCAGCGGACAGCGGTCAGAGATCAGTTGCAGAAGTTTTTAGGAGAACAGGGAATTGCAACAGGCTTGCACTATCCAATCCCATTACATCTTCAACCATGTTTTAATCATCTTGGATATAA
>Ga0172368_10003510_pt1 | contig 18946 bp, 17 predicted proteins | sample Lak11m_FD_114540 | JGI IMG/M metagenome (GOLD analysis project Ga0172368, IMG submission 114540) | Freshwater microbial communities from Kabuno Bay, South-Kivu, Congo - kab_022012_11m | ecosystem: Environmental > Aquatic > Freshwater > Lake | place: Democratic Republic of the Congo: South-Kivu...
ATGTTCTCCGCAACAAAAATTCATTTGTTTTAGGATAGCACAACACCCGCTTGAATTCTGCAACATTTTGCTCCTCCGGTTCATTGCGAATTCCTGAACGGCCACAACCCGCCCTTGTCATCTTCTGAAATATAAAGTTGCTTCTCTTCGAGGGCAGGCAGGGAGCGGGTCACTTCACTGCGATTGAGTCCCAACAGGCGGGCAAGGAATCCCGCCTTTTTACCTGGATGTTCCTGAACTTTATTATAGATGTTTTCAAGCTTTTTGTCTTCAGTTTTGCGCGCCATGCAAAGCCTCCATAAGGTTGGATTTCTCCAACTTTACGGGAGGCATGTTGCAGGTATTGCAACATTGCGCAATTAATCATTCACTCTTTTCACAGTGGGGCAGGGGAGGTAATTCTGTCCGCGTGGAAATAGACAAATAATGGTAACCAGCCTCAAGTCACCGTATGAAGCGTGTCTTTTATTATTGTCCAATGTCTACGGTTTACCGCCTGTGTTTCAAATAGTGGGGGATTGCATCATTGGAGCGGAGCGTATCACAATTGCGTTTTCTCTCAATGCTTTCGATAATGTTACTTATCGAAAGCATTGACAAATCATCGAATATTCGTATAATGAACGATATGGAAGACAAAAACCAAGCATCTGTGACGATTTCGGAGGCCATCCAGCAGTATTTGGATACTGTGAAGCTCTCCCGCAGCCTGCATACCATGCTGGCGTACAGGAACGCGCTCAACGTGTTCAGCGCTGTGCTGGTGGAAAAATGGCTCGACCCGCAGTCCACCCCTATTGAAAAACTGACAGAGGATTTGATCTCGCCGCTGGCGGGCTATCTAAAAACTTATTCACCGACCACCGAGCAATTGTATTTGCAGGCTGTCAAGGGTTTTTATGAATATGTCGACTCAGAGCGGTTGACCGAGATCAACCTATCGCGTGTGCGTGTCCTCATCCGCCAGCGTTCGCGACGGCCCGGCGTTCGGCTGCCCCAATTCCCTGCCGAAGATATTGAGCGTATTTTGGAGTTTGTGGATCATGTTGAAAATATGGCTATGCCAATTGGCGAAGAAGAACTTGTCAATATTCGGTTACGCGCAATGCGTGATCGCGCATTTTTACTCATGTTGGCCGATACCGGCTTGCGTGTGCATGAGGCTTGCAACCTGCGCCGCGGCGATGTGGATTGGAATGAAGGCCGCGCGGTCATCATCGGCAAGGGCGACAAACAGGCCGTGGTGCGCTTTTCAACGCGGTCACTCAGGGCCATCAAGGATTATCTCTCGCTGCGCGCCGAACTCGACGGCGGCTCGGGTAAACAACTGGCTTCCCTGCCCCTTTTTGCCCGTCACGATAAAGGCGCTGGCAAAAAAGTTAAGCCGATCACGCCCACCACAGGCCGTAATATCGTCAAGGAACGCGTGGAACAAATTTTGGGAAAAGAATCCGTGGGCAGGATCACGCCCCATTCATTCCGCCACTATTTTGTCACCACCGTTTTGCGCGGCTCAGGCAACCTGAAACTCGCACAGGAGCTTGCGCGTCACAGCAATATTCAAGTCACACAAAGATACGCCCATTTATCCGACGATGAATTGGACAAGGGTTATTACGATATTTTTGAAGGTCGGAAGAAAAAATAAGGCCTTCCCCAGATAAGCGTCTTATTACGCCGATTCGACTATTTTTTCGCTTCTTTCTTCGACGTAAGCCTGATACGCCTGCGAGAGTGTTTTCGTCCATTTGCCCACCCTCCCCTGCCCTACCGGTTTATTTTCAATGGAAACAATCGGCACTATGCCTCGCGAACTTGAGGTCAGGAATGCCTCGTCGAATTTTTCATTTACAGCAGGCGCGCGATACGCTACGCGAAGATACATCCCCTGCTCTCTCGCCAGGCGCAGGATCACACGCCTTGTCACACCAAGCAAAATGCCGCGTTGTGCCGTGGTAAGCGTTTTTCCTTTGACCGCATAAAAATTGGAGGTCATACCTTCCAAAATTTTCCCATCCTTTGTCAGCAGAACTTCAAAAATATCCCTGCTCACTTGTTTGCGTTGAGCAATGCTCGAAGAGATAAATCCTGTATCCTTCACACGCGGATCCGTCCGCGCCAATTCTGAGGTGATTACTTTTACTCCGTTTTCATATAACTGCTTCGAAAGTGGCTCGAATGGCTGGATGGCAATATAAATCATGCCATTATTTTTGGTCAGGATCAACCGGATCCGCGATTCATTTGGAAGGTTCATCTTCGCTAGGTCAGCAACTCTTGTGCGCAGGATCGGCTGATCAACAGAAGGAATGAGTCCCAGTTCCATTGCCGGGAGATATAACCTCCCAAGATGTGTGCGCAAACCGAGCACCTTCGTCCCATTTGAGAGCGTGCAAAAGGTTGTGTAAAATCCCTGAGGTAATTCCCGCGTCATGTCATCCAAAGTGGATGTGTTTGTTTTGATGGGGATGTTTCCATTTGGCATGATTTGAAGCGCAGTGATGATCATATCTCTATTATACTTTCGTGCCCCCCTTTAAGATAAATGCTAAATATATGCTCCCTTAATTTTTAGGGTTGCAATATATACAAAAATGGTACAATATATCTAAATATATGTAAATAGTTACAAGAAAGGAGATGCTAATAAGTAGTATGCCAATATATCCATGAGAAAAGTCAAATCTAGGATCGAAATCCAACCAGGGGACTATTTCAATATTAGCATAAAAGGAGATTAGAGTGATCACAAAAAAACATGTATCCCTGTTGCTCAGTTTACTGATATTAGGATCGCTGATTCTGGCCGCTTGCGCACCCGCAGAACAGCCAACCGCTCCTCCTCCCGAAGTTGTAATTGAGACTGTTGAAGTTCAGGTTCCAGTTGAAATTGAACCATATCCGGAGGGCACGGAACTCAAGATCTTGCAATGGAGTCATTTCGTGCCGCAATACGACGTCTGGTTCGACCCCTTCGCAAAAGATTGGGGAAAAGCCAACAATGTTGCTGTCACAGTCGATCACATCGCCTTGGGCGAATTGCCTGCTTCGTTGACAGCCGCGATTGATGCTGGCGCTGGTCCAAGCCTGGTAGAAATGGTCTTTGCGCCCCCGCAATTTATCGAGGGCCTGCAGGATTTAACAGACCTTAACCTGCAAGCACAAGAACTATTCGGGGAACAAGCAGAGACTAGCAAGATGAGTTCCTACCTGCCCGCAACCGGTACCTACTACGGCTTCAGCCCCGGTTGGGTGCCTGATCCTGCAAATTACGATAGGACGATGTGGACAACGGTTGGATATCCCACTGGTCCTTCCTCCTATGCAGATTTGCTCGATGGGGGCAAGAAAATCAAGGATCAACTGGGCGTTCCACTGGGATTGGGTATGTCGCCCGAACTCGACTCAAGATTGGCGATGCGAAACGTCATCTGGTCGTTTGGCGGCTCAGTGCAGGACGAAAACGAGTGTGTGGTCATCAATTCCCCGGAAACCCTGGAAGCTGTCCAATATGTCTCTGAGCTTTATAACTCAGCCATGACTGAGGAAGTCTTTGCATGGACGCCCGCATCAAACAATCAGGGCTTGATCGCTGGAGAGCTCTCCTACATTCTCAACTCCATCTCCGCCTATCGCTCCCTACAGGATATTGACGCTGAAGCAGCCGATAATATTGGTTTTGGCCCGGCCTTGACTGGTCCTCGTGGCGACCAGTACGCTTCTGCCCACGTTTGGTCGGTGTATGTTATCCCCAAATATGTTAAGGGCCCTGAATTGGAAGCAGCGAAGAATTTCCTGCTTCACCTGACAGCCAACTATAACCAGGCCGTCTTCAACGCCAAACTCTACAATTTCCCTGCCTTCAAAAGCACGGTACCAGAACTGGATGGCTGGCTGACCCAGGATCCATTCGGTTCCCGCCCAGCTGACAAATTGCTGGTACTGAATTCTGCATGGGATACGGTAACCTGGCTGGGATTCCCAGGTCCCGCAAACCCGGCCATTGGTGAAGTGTTTGGCACCAATATCATCGTCACCATGATGGCTGAGGCAGCGCGTGGTGAAAAAACACCTGAGCAGGCCATCGCAGACGCAGAAACCCAAATCAATGCCATATTTGCTAAATGGCGTGATGCAGGACTAGTGGGTTGTAAATAGCATTTACCTGCAACCCATCTTTGATGATGACACTAATTTCGCCGACCAGCAATGATCAAAAGAGTTGCGAGTTTGTGTCATGATCCGATAATAAAAGGGGGAGGATATGACCTACTTCATATCCTCCCCTAAATTTTGTATCCATTTGATTCTAGATATCGAACAATGATTCATTGAATATAATTTCTACGAATGCACTGAGGTAAACCACATGGCAGTCATTGAAATCAAGAATCTGTCCAAACATTTTGATAAAGTTAAGGCTGTAAATGGCGTTGATCTTGCCATACCGGAAGGGGAATTACTGGTTATTCTCGGGCCATCCGGGTGTGGGAAAACAACCCTGATGCGTATGATCGCCGGGTTGGAAAAACCAACCTCAGGGGTAATTTCGATCGGTGGTCTGGACGTGACCGAGCTGCCGCCCCGCGCCAGACCCATCGCAATGGTCTTTCAAAGCTATGCACTTTATCCCCACATGACAGTCTTCAATAATATTGCTTTTCCACTTAAAGCGCATGGTAAATTTTCCAAGACAGATATAAAAGAAAAAGTGAAGTGGGCTGCCTCCATATTGGACATTGAAAAGCTTTTGGAACGAAAACCTCGTCAGCTATCGGGCGGCGAAAGGCAGCGCGTAGCCCTGGGAAGGGCCCTTGTAAAGGAACCTAAAGTTTTATTACTTGACGAACCGCTTTCCAACCTGGATGCCAAATTACGCGCCTCGGCTCGTGATTCATTGCAACGCTTTCAACGCAGGCTTGGGATCACCACTATTTTTGTCACCCATGACCAGATTGAGGCTTTGGGTATGGGCGACAGGATTGTGGTCATGTCGCAGGGAAAAGTCATGCAGGTTGGCACACCGCAGGAGGTTTATCATAATTCTGCCAACACCTTTGTGGCATCCTTCCTGGGCTCTCCCGGCATGAATTTTATCCAGCGGGATAATTATTTATTTGGTTTTCGACCGGAGCAATTTGTTCCCCAGGAAATCGCTGATCGCAAAGATGATTTGCAATTATTTTTCTTTGCTGTCACTCGTGTAGAGTATCTGGGCGCGGAACAACAAATATATGGTGTGGTTGAGGGGAGCAGTGATGAAAAGAAAGTGATCGCCAGTCTTTCATCTGAGACGAATGTCAGACTGGAAACCGGAAGTACCTATACATTCGCCGTCCCAAAGCAGCAACTACGCTTTTTCGATCATGAGACGGGATTGCGTATCGAACCCCAACCTCTTTAGCGTCAGATAGAAAAGAGAGCTTACATGGATGAAACTGTGACAGTCAAGAAGAAATGGACGGATGGCTTTCGTTTCTGGTCAGATAGAGAAGATCTGCTGGGACCATTGTTCTTATTTCCAGCTGTTGTTTATATCATTGCCTTGGTGGGGATCCCTTTCATCATCGCCATGGCTTATAGCGTTACGGATGTGACCGCCGGCAACACCAGTTTGGATTTTGTCGGATTGCAGAATTTTCAAGCCATTCTCAAGACAGATCAATTTACGCAGAGTCTTCGCAACACGATCATGTTCACGGTTGTTTCGCAAATCATCATCATTGTGCTGGCCAATATTCTTGCTCTGATACTTTCAACGGATTTTCGGGGGAAGTGGTTTGCCCGATTTTTGATCATGCTCCCCTGGGCCACTCCGATTGCATTGGGAACGATCGGCTGGTTGTGGTTGCTCGACTCGAAATTCAGCCCAATTGATTGGGTGCTGCGCTATCTGCATTTGTTGGGAGAGTCCGGTGCTCTATTGGGAGAACAAAAAAACCTTTACTATTTAGGGCGTCTGGAATTAGCAAAGGCCTCCATTATTGTGATCTATGTATGGCGGATGCTGCCCCTTTCCGCGGTCATCCTGATGGCGGGTTTAACTTCCATTCCCCAGGATCTTTTAGATCAGGCGGATGTGGATGGGGCAGGTTTTTGGCGCACCTTCTTCCAAATCAAACTGCCATTGATTTTCCCCATTATGAGCGTTGCGCTATTGTTCAGCCTGATTTTTACAGTCGGTGATATGGCTGTTGTGTATGTGCTTACGCGCGGAGGCCCGGTTTATTACACCCAGATCCTACCAACCTGGGCTTATTTAAAGGGCATTGAGAGCGGCGCGTTGGCTGAGGGTTCCGCTACTGCTCTATTCCTTTTCCCCGTGTTGTTAGCTGTGGCGATCATGGTTCTCCGCTTTTCCCGCCGAACGGAGGTTACTTAGTAATGAAAACCCCGACACGCTGGATAAAACGCGCGCTCTTATATGGAGTTGTAGCAGTATTTTGTTTCTTCTCTGCTTCCCCATTCTTGTGGATGATCATCACAATGTTCAAGCAGGATAAGGATCTCTATCGTTCTGCCAACAACCCCTTTATTTTCAATTTACCGCCGACCCTCTCTCATTTGAATTTGCTTTTCAACAACACCAATTTCCTGGTGTTTATGCGAAATTCCGTTTTTATTGGTGTGCTGGTCGTGATAATTACACTCGTTATCAGTATCCCTGCGGCATACAGCCTGGCGAGATTGGTAGGGCGCTGGGGAGAACGCGCTGGAATTGGCATCTTCCTTGTCTATCTGGTTCCCCCTACGCTTCTCTTTATCCCCCTCTCGCGCGTGGTTGTATCGCTTGGGCTACACAATTCTTTATGGTCCTTGATTCTGGTGTATCCTACAATTACTATTCCTTTCAGCACCTGGTTGCTGATGGGATTCTTTAAATCAATCCCGAAGGATCTGGAAGAGGCCGCCAGGGTGGATGGTTACAGCCGGCTAACGAGCTTCATCAAAGTCATCATGCCTCTCTCGATTTCAGGTGTGGTCGCCGTGATTGCATTTACGTTTACGCTGACGTTACACGAGTTTGTTTATGCCTTAGCCTTCGTGACCTCCTCCGCGCAACGTACAATCAGCGTTGGCGTGCCGACTGAGCTTGTGCGAGGCGACGTATTTTACTGGCAATCCTTGATGGCTGCCGCGGCGATTGTCGCGATTCCGGTTGGGCTTGTTTACAATATCTTTCTCGACCGCCTGGTGGCCGGGTTTACCATGGGAGCCGTTAAAGGATAATAAAAACAACATGAAGAAATTGATCGTTTTTGATGTGAATGAAACCCTGCTGGATCTACAAGCGCTTGATCCACACTTCGAACGTGCCTTTGGCAATGCCTCGGTGCGGACGTCCTGGTTTGCCACGGTTCTAAGGAACTCGCTGGTCGCGACCATCAGTGGACAATACGATGGCTTTGGCAAGATCGCCGGCGCATCCCTGGATATGACTGCCCAGCAAAACAATGTTGACCTGAGTGACAAAGACCGTGCTGCCATTTTGGGCTCCATTCGGACTCTCCCTGCCCATGCGGACGTGCCGCCAGGTTTGGAAAAACTCAAATCTGCCGGGTTTCGGCTTTTCACGCTGACCAATTCGCCGCCGCACGTTGTTGAGGCACAACTTCAAAACGCAAAACTATCCGGGTATTTTGAAAAAAGTTTTTCAGTGGAGACGGTCAGGCTGTTCAAGCCCGCCGCGGAAGTCTATCAGATGACCGCCAGGGAATTGGGTGTCTCGGTGGACCAAATTCGCCTTGTGGCTGCCCATGATTGGGACGTGACTGGCGCGCTTAACGCAGGCTGCGCAGCAGCCTTCATTACACGCCCAGGGAAGGTTTTGAACCCGCTCCTGCCAAAGCCGGACATTGTTGGAAGTGATTTAGTGGAAGTCGCAGAAAAAATTGAAATGGTTGATGTCTGATAGGCAAACACTAATTCTATGAAGTACGGATTACAACTAAAAAGGAGATTGCCACGCCGCCAAGAGCAAGAGGCGCAGCTCGCAACGACATCAAATAATAATCCAAATAATAATCCTTGACACATTCCGTTTTATTGGTGTAAACTTCGAACCGAAGTAAGAAAAATCTAAAGAAAGGAGCGCGCTCTTGATGTCCATCACAATCTTCACAACCCCTAATGCAGTTGGCAAATTGCCTTCTCGGAGTGCGCCTGCAGACCGAATCTAGGTCTCTTTCTGTCCCCTGTTCGTTTTGGGCTGTGGCGTACTTGTCACAGCCTTTTTTGTTTAATTTTTTTCGTAGGGGCAAGCCCTATCCCAACAAGGAAAAAACATGACCACACTACAACCTGCCCATGAGCCTGCGCTCACTTTTGACTTTCGCCCCGCTTTACAAGCAAATCGCCTCAAAGGCTTGTGGCAGATGATGTCCGACTATCGCATGTCCTATATCATGGCGACGATTGCGCTGGCCATTTCAGCGCTCTCCAAGACCTTCACATATCTGCTCCTGCGTTTCTTCGCAGACGACGTGCTGGCCAAGGGGACATACATCGGGGGTTCGTTGAACACCTCCCTGATTTGGATCGCGCTTGGGTTTATCGGCCTCGCGGCGATTGAAGGCAGCTTTGCGTTTCTTTCCGGCCGCCTGGCTGCTTATACAGCCGAGGCATTACCCGCCGTTTGAGGGACTTCCTGTTCGACCACATCCAGCGCCTGAGTTTCTCGTATCACGCCACGACCCCCACGGGCGACTTGATCGAACGCGTCACCTCAGACGTGGATGCCCTGCGCCGCTTTTTCAGCGAGCAAGCCATCGGCGTGGGACGGATCGCCCTGCTTTTCGTGATCAACTTCATCGCGATCCTCAACCTCAATGTCGAACTCGCCCTGGTTTCGGTGGTGGTGATCCCTGCCATCTTGCTGGTTTCGCTGTGGTTCTTCAAAAAGGTGACCAAAGCCTATGAAGAATACCAGGCACAGGAGGCGATTTTATCCACCACCCTGCAGGAGAATTTGACCGGCGTGCGTGTGGTCAAGGCCTTTGCGCGGCAGGATTACGAAAAGAGCAAATTCGAGAAGGACAACTGGGGCAAATATCTGAAAGGCAAGATATTGCTTTTCATGCACTCCATGTTCTGGCCGCTCTCGGATATTGTGCTGGGCTTCCAGATGCTGTTCGGATTCGTCTATGGAGCGACGATGGCGATCAATGGAGAGATTTCGGTTGGCACATACATTGCGTATGCCGGCCTGGTGGTCTGGCTGATCTGGCCCATTCGCAACCTGGGTCGCATCATTGTGCAGACCTCCACCGGCATGGTCTCGTATGCGCGCCTGATGGAAGTGGTCAAGCAGCAGCGTGAACCGTTATTCGATGGTCAGCATCAGCCTCAAGGCGCGGCGCGAGGCGATCTCATCTTCGAGGATGTCTCGTTCATGTATTCGGATGGCAAATCGGATGTGCTGAAGAATGTCTCATTCCATGCCAAGCCCGGACAGGCAATCGCCTTGCTTGGCTCCACAGGCTCAGGCAAGACTTCGCTTGTGAATCTATTACCGAGGTTCCACGAATACACCGGCGGCCAGATCCTGCTCGATGACGTCGAGTTGAAGGAATACTCGCGATCATATTTGCGTATGCAGATCGGCATTGTGGAGCAGGAACCCTTCCTGTTCAGCCGTTCGATCCGTGAGAACATTTCCTATGGTGTGGGACGCGATGTCTCACTGGAGGAGATCGAACGCGCTGCAAAAGCCGCCGCCGTGCATGAGGTCATCTTGACCTTCCCCGATGGCTATAACACATTGGTCGGCGAGAAGGGCGTCACGCTTTCCGGCGGACAAAAGCAGCGCGTGGCCATCGCGCGCACCCTGCTTAAGAATCCGCGTATTTTGATCCTGGACGACTCGACTTCCTCGGTGGATACCGAGACCGAGGCCGAAATCCGCGAGGCATTGAATGATTTGATGAAAGATAGAACCACCTTCATCATCGCACACCGCATCCAATCTGTGATGATCGCCGATCTTATCCTTGTCCTGGACAAAGGCGAGGTCGTACAGATGGGCACACATGCCGAGCTAGTGAAAAATGAGGATGGCATGTACCGCAGGGTTTACGATATCCAGACGAAGATCGACGCGGAATTGGAGATCGAAATTGCACGAGTGAATTAACAATATCAGTTATATGCTGCTGGTTGAGTAGGGCAAGCGTACTTCTCGCCCGTATCGAAACCAGCAATTGTACGGTAAACATGAAATGAAGATTTTACATAACATTGGTGGTTTCGATACGCCGCTTCGCGGCTACTCAACCACCAGAGTATGGATGTAACGGAGAATTATCATGAGCGACGAACTCATCGAAATTGAAGAAGAGGAATTCACTTCACAACTGACCGCCCCGGTGCTCAAGCGCATCATGGGGCTGCTGCTCCCCCACTGGAAGTGGGTCGTGGGATTTTTAATCACGATTGCCATCACCTCCGGCCTGGATGCGTACTTTACATTCATCAACAAGCAGATCATCGACCAGGGTATTACGCCTGGCGATAAAGAGCGCGTCATGCAGCTGGCCGTCATTTACGGCAGTTTCATTATTTTGCAGGCCGGCGCGGTCTTCACATTTATCTACCTGGCCGGTGTGCTGGGCGAACGCATTCAATATGACCTGCGCAAGCTGCTTTTCAATCACCTGCAGGACCTGTCGCTTTCCTATTACGCCCAAAACGCGATGGGACGACTGATCGCGCGCGTGACCTCGGATACCGGCCGCGTCTCTGACCTGTTGACCTGGGGCATCGTGGATACGACCTGGGCGGTGATGAATATCATCTCCTCCACGATCTTTATGGCCATCATCAACTGGCGGCTGACTTTGATCGTGATGACCATCATCCCGATCATGATCTACGTGGGGATCGAATTCCGCAAGAAGATATTGGCGGAATTCCGTGTTTCGCGGCGCGCCAACAGCAAGATCACAGGCGCCTTCAACGAAAATTTTCAAGGCGTGCGTGTGGTCAAGGCCCTGGGTCGTGAGGACGAAAACACGCGTGAGTTCCAGGGCCTCACCACCAAGATGTACAAGGCCTCCTATCGCGCGGCCTGGCTTTCGGCGCTCTTCCTGCCAACCGTGCAGATCATCGCTGCGCTGGCCCTGGGTGTCATCGTCGGCTATGGCGGCCATCAAATCATGGCCGGGTTGATGACCATCGGCGGTATTCAGGCCTTCGTCTCCTACCTGACCTTTATGATGTGGCCGATCCAGGACCTGGCGCGGGTATATGCCGAAATGCAGCACAGCATTGCCTCAGCGGAGCGAATTTTTACCCTGGCGGATACCCTGCCCGAAGTCCACGATAGAAGCGATGCCGTCGAAGCTAAAACTCTATTGGGCGAGATCGAATTCGATCACGTCGATTTTTACTACGAGGACAGGAAATCCGTTTTGACCGATTTCACGCTGAAGGTGAATCCCGGCGAGATGATCGCCCTGGTCGGACCGACGGGCGGCGGCAAAAGCACGATCGTGAACCTGCTCTGCCGCTTTTACGAACCGCGCAAAGGCGCCATCCGCATCAACGGCAGGGATTATATGGATTACAAATTGGAGTCCATCCACAACAAAATTGGCATCGTGCTGCAGACTCCGCATCTCTTTTCGGGAACGGTGCGCGAGAACATCCGTTATGGGGATTTGTCTGCGGACGACGCCCAGGTGGAGGAAGCCGCCAGGGTGGCGGGTGCGCATGATTTTATTGTGACTCTCGATAAGGGTTACGAGCAGAACGTAGGCGAAAGCGGCAACCTGCTCTCAGTCGGACAGAAGCAGTTGATCAGCCTGGCGCGCGCCGTGCTTGCCAGGCCAGAACTGTTCATCATGGACGAGGCCACTTCATCGGTGGACACTTTAACCGAAGCCTTGATCCAGCGCGGCATGGAGGCCTTGATGAAGGGCCGTACCTCCTTCGTGATCGCGCACCGTCTCTCCACCATCCGACGCGCGGACCGGATTTTGGTGATCGAAAACGGCAGGATCGCGGAGGGCGGCACGCACGCCGAACTCCTGCGTCAGCGCGGCCATTACTACCGCCTGTATACCCAGCAATTCCGCCATCAGTTGGAAGTACAGTATGGTGTGGCGGATGAAGACCCGATCCTCGGCGAGAGCCGCGAAAGCGTGACAGCGGATTCGATCATGCTCAGGCGCGAGAAGGCAGCAGAAGAGCCGACCGCAGCGGATTGATAAGCTGGCCTCCGAAATTTTGCGCGAAGCATCTCGGAGGTCAGTAACTCACCTTACGCACTCAACCGTGATTTCCTCCCGAAAGAACATCGGGACGATGTGAGCGCTAGCGAAGGGTCTCTGAGACAAATGTAGAGATTCTCACCCGCATGATTTGCTAAGCAAATCATGCGCCGCGCAGACTGACATTGCGAAAATGGAGAAATTACCATGAAAGTTGAAATCAGATCATTTACAGAAGAAATGATTCCCGAAGCGGGAAATCTTTTGGCACAACGCCATAAACGCAATCGTGTGAGTTTAACTTTATTGCCCGCACGCTTTGAAGACCCGGCGGTGGCAACCAAAGCCGTGGAAGCTTTATGGCAAAAGAAATTCAACAATGGATATGCCGCTTTTCGTGATGGAAAGATGATCGCATATTTGATCGGAGATTTTGTCAACCAGCCCTGGGCACGCTGCGGATATGTCTATTTGCCCGGGTCTGCCTTGGCAGAAGGTGAAGACATTGCAACCATTCAGGATTTATATGCTCTGCTTGGAGAGGATTGGGTGAAGAAAGGTATCTTCAGCCACGGCCTTTACATCTCTGCAGCGGATTCACATATTATCGACGCGTTATTCTCGCTCGGGTTTGGCAAAGAACGCGTGGATGGACTAATGGATCTGCGTACTCTTGTAACACCCGAAATCGAACTGCCTTCCGATATAACTATTCGACGTGCTGGCACAGGTGACAACGATCATCTTGGAAGTCTTTCGCACATTATCATGTCATCGCTGGTAAACGCACCATATTGGCACCCTACGGTTCCCGAAGATTGGGAAGAACTCCGTGAAGGCTGGGCTGAACTCGCCGATGAAAAAGATTGGACCGTGTGGATGGCGCTCGAAAACAATGATGAAGTACTGGGCACCATAGCCTTCCATCCTGAAGAGGAAGGTGATGCAGAAATGCTTGTATCGCCGCGCACGACAACTTTTACAGTGGCGGCAACCAAACCAGAAGCACGCGGACGCGGGATCAGCACGGCCCTTACCTGGCATGGACTGAGTCAAGCGCGCAAAGACGGATTTGAAATTTGTTACACCGATTGGATCAGTCCCAACTTATTGGCATCCCGTTTCTGGCCCCGTTTCGGATTGATAAATGTCGCCTATCGTCTCTCAAAAAGAATCGACCCGATGATCGCATGGACAAGAGGTACATAATTTTTGTTGAGCAAATATGGGGAATTTGACACCCATGAAGCATTCGAAAAGAGTGGGTCCGAATTTGAAGACGCTTTTGTTACACTGATTAACCCTGACGGCAATTGGGATGATGCGGTTTGGTACCAAACTTTGCAAGGCTGGCTGGGTTTACTTTCCGAAGGGTGGATGGCTTATAATCACATCATGAATTCCAAGCCATCCACGCAATTCAGCAAGCATGTAAAAAAAATCCTATTATGGTCTGGCAGCTTATTTTTGCGGGATAGTATCCTGTTTATTTTTGGGGGCGCATTTTGGAGTTGCCTACTTGGCAATTACTCCAAGAATATTTAGTCAATTAAATCAAATAACCGCTTTCCTATATTGTATTTTATCTCCCCTTGCTTTTGGTTTGGGTGTGATCGGGCATACTGCAAAAAAATGATTCGAAACAATTGTCGCGAATCGCGATGGCGGTTGTGATCGTACCGTTTTTGGTTGTGTTCAGTCAGTTTATTTACTCAATGCTAACCCAAGCTACTTGGGTTCAATAAGTACCTTCAACACGCCGGCTTGTGCCGCGCGGTCGACAGCTTTGACAGCCTCAGTTAGGCTATAGCGCGCCGAAATTAAAACGGTGGGATCAACCTCCCTATTTGCCAACAACCGAAGAGCGGGTTCAAAGGGACCGCAGCGTGAGCCAAGCACTGTGATCTCATCCACAACAATGGATGAAAAATTTATTTTCATCTCCCCCCTGTAAGTGGATTTCAATACCAGTGTCCCGCGCGGGCGGATGGCTTTCCTGGCCAGGTTGAATCCCTCCGTTGAGCCTGTGGCTTCGACCACGATGTCCCATTTGTGCGGCAGGATTTCCTCTGCGGAGATAATGCGAATCCCACGTGCCCTCAGCAGGTCCTTCTGCAAGGTGTGACGCACCACCACATGCAGGTCGCAACCGGTCAGCGCCAGGGTCTGCGCGATCAATTGTCCCAGCCTGCCTGCGCCGATTAGAAGCACGCGGTCGGTTGGTTTTATCTGAATTTGCTGTTGAATTTCCAACGCAGCAGCCAGCGGCTCGGTAAAGACAGCCATTTCATCGGGCACAGAATCAGGCACGCCCTGCAAGTTTTCAAGCGGCAGAGTCGTATATTCAGCGAACACGCCGTCGCGGTTGACAATCCCCAAAACTGTGCGGTTCTCGCAATGCGAGCGGCGTCCGTTCAAGCAGGCTTCACATCCACCGCAAACTGCATTGATCTCCCCCACCACGCGCCTGCCGATCCAGGTTTTATCGGGCGCATCCACCACCTCCCCGACGAATTCATGCCCGAGGATTCCGCTGTAAGGATAATAACCCTTTACTAATTCAAGGTCGGTGCTGCAAATCCCCGCCATGTGGACTTTGATCAAGGCTTCGTCGGGCCTCACGGGTTGCGCTACATCCCGTAATGAGATCTGATTGTTTTCCAGCCATAATGCCTGCATATCAAATCGCCTTGTCAATCCAGCTATTGATCTGGTTCCGTCCCGCATATTTTACAGAATACATCGCCTGGTCGGCGCGGTCCAGCGCCACTTCTATATTTTTACAGGATTCTTCGCAGGCTGCTACCCCTATGCTGACCGTCACTTTCAACGCCTCTTTTTGGGACTTTTTGTTGGTTACCTTTTCAAACAGATTTTCAGCTTCTTTAAGATCTGCTGCCTCCACAACCTTACGCAGGCGGTTTGCAGCGATCAATGCATGTTTCAAATCGGTATCCGGTAGTATCACTGCAAATTCCTCGCCCCCCAGCCTGCCAAAGACATCCACATCCCGCAGGGATGTTTTGCATTGTGCCGCAACCAGTCTTAATACTAAATCGCCGACCTTATGCCCAAACCTGTCGTTGAATTTCTTGAATTCATCCACATCCAGCATGATGACCGAAAGCGGTTTCTTATAGCGCATTGAGCGGTTGAACTCCCGCTCGGACAGTTCGAAGAACTTGCGGTGGCCGAGGATTCCTGTCAGAGCATCTGTATCTGCCAATTGCTGAATATTCGCAAAAAGCCGCGCATTTTCAATGGCAATTGCGGCATGCGCGGCAAGCAGTTCCAGTAAATACTGGTCATCACTGGTGTAGGCATTTTTCTGATAGGATTGCGCCGAGATCATCCCCACTACCTTCCCACGCAGCAGCATTGGCACTGCCAGGATGGATTGTGTCGGGTCAGTGGATGCGCTTCCGTATAATTCAAAGTCGATTCCGCTCTGCTCCATATCTTCCACACTGTTCAGCAGAATGGGACGCTGCGTATGAACGATCCGCCCGGCCATGCCGTGATCCGCAATATATTTTTCCGTAAAGACCCGCCTGTGAGGATACTCAACCGCATAAATCGGTATGATCTCATTGGTTTGTTCGTCGTACCCATCGATCACAAAATCATCGCAAGGCATGACTTTTTCCACCGTGGCATGAATGGAATCACACAGATGTTCCATATCCAGACTCGCGCTGATGGCATGAGTGGCTTGATACAGCACCTTCAACCTCTCCATCATTTGCGACAACGCCTCCTGTGCCCAAATCCTTTCCAGCGCACCTGCGCAATGACTGGATAAAGTCCTCAGGATTTCAAGCGAGCTTTTTGAGTAGGCTTTTACTTGATAGCTTTGTATGGAAAGCACGCCGATGATACGCTGTCCGCTTTGGACAGGCACAAATAGCTGCGACAAGGTCCTGTGTGAGCGGTTGCCGAAAGTTAATGACGGTGGCACCTCAACAGGCTCTTCATACAAGGTTATATGCCCGTTCTCGCGAATTGCCTTGAGCATGTTTTCAGACGGTTTATCGGGTGCTGAGTCATGTTCGATGACCTTCTTGTCGTCGATCGTGTCTATGGTTAACAACGGGCGTGGTCTGCCCCCTTGTTCGGGATCGTACAAAACCAAACAGCATGCATCCCAGCCGATCAATTCGTGGGCCGCATTCGAGATGATTTCTGCAGCAGCGACTGCGCTGGTGGTGGCGCTTAATTCCCGTCCAAGCCGGGCAAATATCTGGGTTGAGTTCTGCGTGGATCTATTTGTCGACATTTTTACGGCAATTCTACCCTCTATCGTTCGATTGTGTACAAATTGATGCTAATTATTTCTTTGCCTGAGAATCTCGTAAGTGATCAAGGCAGTTGCAATCGAGACATTCAGCGAATTCACTTTTCCCATCATCGGAATCTTTACTTTCAAATCCGAATTCTGCATCCAGAAATCCGTCAGGCCTTTATCCTCTGTTCCCACTGCCACTGCGATGGGCGCTTTCAGGTCAACGTCTGTGTAAGATATCTCGGCGGACGGCGTTGCCGCAAGCACCTGTATCTTTCTCGACCTCAGCCATGTCAGCGCAGTCGAACTCTCAGCTTCGACGGTGGGCACAGTGAAAACCGTTCCGCGGCTGGCACGCACCACATTGGGATTCCAGGCATCGACGCGCGGGTCGCAGACGATGACGGCGTCCACGCGCGCTGCGTCGGCTGTGCGCAGGATGGCGCCGAGGTTACCGGGTTTCTCCACTGATTGAGCTACGATCACCAGCGGCGTTTCACTTAATTTCAGATCATCCAATGAGCTGTGTGGGATCGGAAATATCCCCAGCCAGCCATCGGGATGATCGCGATAGGATAATTTTTCGAAAACTGCGCGGGTGACGGTGGTAATGTCAGCGGAGGCAATATCCATGGAAATAGAAGCAAGCTCAGGCGCGGTCAGAAGCGTATGCGGCTTAAGTCCAGAGCTCAGGGCCAGCCTCAACTCATCGCGACCTTCCACAAGCATTAATCCATCAAGCTGGCGTTGACGTTTATCCGCGCGCAGTTTAACGATATATTTAACTTTGGGGTTTTGCAGGCTGGTGATATCCACTTACTTTGCCAGGAGCAGGCAGGCCGCCTGATGTGTTTGACTGACCTTCATCAGCCGTGGGTCTATTTCCTTGCATTCATCCATTGCCATGGGGCAGCGGGGATGAAAGCGGCAGCCGCTGGGAAGATCGATCGGGTTGGGCGTTTCACCTTGCAGGATAATGCGTTTCTTCCTTAGGCGTGGATTGGGCACCGGAATGACCGAAAGCAGGGCCTGTGAATAGGGATGCTGCGTATTTTTCAATACATCGGCCATGCTTCCGATCTCTACAATACGGCCCAGGTACATCACGGCCACACGGTTGGCGAAGAACCCGACCGTACCCAGGTCATGGGTTATGAATATGACCGAGATATTGCGGGATTTTTGCAATTCGGCCAGCAGGTTGATGATTTCAGCGCGGATGGAAACATCCAGCATGGAGACCGGTTCATCCGCGATAAGAAGCAGGGGCTCGAGCACGAGGGCTCCGGCAATCACCACCCGCTGACGTTGTCCGCCTGACAGCTGGTGTGGAAAGCGTTTTAAATAGGTTTCTGCCGGTTTAAGCCCGGAATCTTCGAGCGCCTGGTTAACGCGGTTTCTGCGCTCTGCGTGGTTTGCGCCAATGCCATGTACAACCAGCGGCTCCATCACGATCTCTTCAATGGTCTGTGTCGGGTTTAGGGATTCATATGGATCCTGAAAGACCATTTGAATCTTTTGCCTGACGGCTTTGCGTTCCTTGTCATTGAGGTTTGTAATATCCCTGCCATTAAAGAAGATCTGACCTTCGGTCGCTTTCTCAAGACCCATTAATGTCAGTGCAAGGGTGGACTTTCCGCAGCCGCTTTCGCCTACCAGTGCAATGACTTCACCGCGAATCAATTGCAGGTCAATCTCATCGACTGCATGAACGAAATCAGTTTGGTTTGAGAACCAGCCGGGCCTGCCTGATTGAAAGTATTTTTTTAAGTTCTTTACTTCGAGAATGATATCTTGAGTCATATCAGCCTAACTGTTTTCCATCAGATGACAACTGACGATATGACCGTCACCCGAATCATGTAATGCTGGTTGTTCGATAGTGCATCTCTCAAAAACGGCTGGACAGCGCGGCGCAAAACGGCATCCGGGGGGCAGCGCATCCAATTTGGGAGGGTAACCCGGAATGGATGTTAATTTTTTTTCAGGCTTGGAAAGGTCCGGGAAGGCTTTGAGCAATTCCTGGGTGTAGGGATGAAGCGGCGCATTGTATATCGTATCCACGTCCGCGTATTCCGCAGTTACACCGCCATACATGACAAGCACCGAATCGCACATTTCCGCCACTACGCCCAGATCATGAGTCACAAAGATGACCGCCAGACCAAGTTTTTTACGCAGTTCGTCCAGCAATTCCAAAATCTGGGCCTGGATCATCACATCCAGGGCGGTGGTGGGTTCGTCGGCAATAACCACCTGGGGATTGCAAGCCAGCGCCATGGCGATCATGGCGCGCTGGCGCATTCCGCCGGAATATTGATGGGGAAAATTATCCTTGTGATCGGCTGCTATTCCCACCAGATCAAGCAGTTCGATTACCCTGGTGTCCAACGATTCGCTGGGATAAGTCGGGATGTGTTTGATAATCGCTTCTTTGATTTGGTCCCCCACAGTG
>Ga0172368_10003511_pt1 | contig 18946 bp, 19 predicted proteins | sample Lak11m_FD_114540 | JGI IMG/M metagenome (GOLD analysis project Ga0172368, IMG submission 114540) | Freshwater microbial communities from Kabuno Bay, South-Kivu, Congo - kab_022012_11m | ecosystem: Environmental > Aquatic > Freshwater > Lake | place: Democratic Republic of the Congo: South-Kivu...
AAGCGCACCGAAGATTACGTCACAGGTCGTTTCGGTTAGCAAAATCCATCTTAAAAAGAGCACCGGTAATAAATGTGAGAACCGGAACCATATCGCCTCGTCTCGGAAGAGTCACGGGATTGCAAACTGGATCCGGGTTTATAACGTGGCTAAACCAGGCATGATGCTGGTAGGAGAAACGATGCCAACACGCACAACTTTTGAAATGGAAATCCAGGAGCTTAAGGATGAGATCATCATCCTGGGCAGTATGGTGGAACAGGCCTTGGTGGATTCAGTTGATGCCTTGAAAAAACGCGATGTCGAATGGTCCCGGAAGGTGATTGCCGGGGATAAGCAGATCAATGACAAACGTTTCATACTGGAGAACCGGGTAATGGTGTTGATCGCCACGCAGCAGCCGATGGCGCGCGACCTGCGCGTGATCGCATCCATACTCGAAGTCATTAGCGAATTGGAACGCATGGGAGATTACGCCAAGGGCATTGGCGTGATCAATGTGCGCATGGGCGACCAGCCGCCATTGAAACCCTTGATCGATATCCCCTTGATGGCTCAAAAAGGAACAAGCATGCTGCACCGCTCCCTTGCAGCTTTTGTCAATGAAGATGCCGAGAGCGCGCGCCTCATCCCGCAAGAAGATGATGATGTCGACCAGCTCTACAACCAGGTGTATCGCGAATTAATGACTTATATCATGGCAGACCCAAGCGCGATTGAGCGCGCCAACATGCTTTTGTGGGCGGCCCACAACCTGGAACGCTTCGCCGACCGGGTGACCAATATCTGCGAACGGACAGTGTTTGTGGCGACAGGCGAATACCGAGAGATGGGTGGAGGACAGGCCTGACGTTATTTCGGATCTGCACGCAGGCCTGGAGAGTTCAAATCCACCCCTCAGTATGCACTTAAAAAGGCACACCCTAACAGGAAGAATGAGGGTGTGCCTTTTTTTTATAGAATAATAATCAAGAAGCCATTGATGTGATAGGAAAAATCCTACTCTCCCAATTTCACCAATTGGGCCGGGGTGAGCAGCCATTCAAGGGTGGCGCTGCGCTCAATGCGCAGATCATCCAGCACGAGACAGCACACACCACCTTTTTTCATATTGATGGAAACATCCGTACTGCCGGTCAGAAGCACACTTATAAGTGAACTCAAAGATGGTTCGTGACCAACGATGGCCAGGCTGTCAACTGAATACTTTTCATTGATCTCGCCGATCACCTGATCTGGCAAGCCCGCCGGTACAAGGCTCTCGCTTATCGCAAGCCGGTCTTCCATTTTGAAGACCTCCGCCAGGATTTCAGCGGTCTGACGGGCGCGCAAATACGGGCTGGACAGGATCATGTCAAGCCTCACGTCAAAGGCCTGCAAACCCCCGGCAACGCTGTTCATTTTCTTAACACCCTTCTCCGTGAGAGGGCGCTGGCTGTCGTCTTCATAGCCTGGTGTACCGGGTTCGACCGCGATGCCATGGCGGATAATGTAAAGATTCATATTGACTCCTCGTTTTTTTGTTCATCAATCCAGGGAAAGTTCTTTTCCGGCTCTGCGCGCCAGAATGTTTCCAGTTCGCCTTTATCTTCCAGATAGATTGTCAACGCCTGCGTGAAACAGCGCTTATAAAATTGGTGCGCTGGTTCAAGATCAAGATCAGTATGGCGGGCAGAAAATTTGGCGAAAACCAGCAGGAAAACCTCAGCATCCTGGATATCGCCCATCATTGTCTGGTAATCATGCATACGCTTGAATTGGGTTTGCGGGAAACCCGGCAAAACAGGATAAACACACTCGATCATATAGCGAAATTTTTTAAATGCGACACGGACAGCGTGAATGGTGGTGGGTTGGTCAGGATAAATCCAACCATAGCGCTGCCTGACAACGAAGTACACATTGTCCACTGATTGAAGCAGGCGCAGCGACAGTCTATCGGCATCAATGGCGGCCAAGGTCTGGCGCACTTTTGACAGGCGCCGACTGATGGCAGACAGTTTTATATCGCGCACGTTTGCTTCGGCATCCCGCAGCAAACGCTTTTCGCGTTTTTGCAGGTGTAGTTGAAGATGAGAAAGTACAGGCCAACTCTCGATGTTTTCAGAGATATCCGCCAACATAACCTGAACATCGCGCAGATCATCGAAACCATCCAACTGATCCTTGAAAACACGGCGCAGCCTTTGAATGCGGGTATGAGGATCGATGGCGCGAATGAGATCAAACACGGCGAGCAGGCGGCGCGTATCGACCCGCAAATCATGCAAGGCTTCATTGGAGAATTCGGCACGGCAGGTTTTCAGATCGAGGCGATATTGTTCCCAACGCTGGTCGAAGGTTTCAAGCAGGAAAACAGGTTCGGTCATCATTGGATGGGTACTTTTCTGGTAATGGTGGTTTTCAAGAAATGATCATAAGAAGACAGTAAGTAACTGATCAGGAACTGGCATCGTTTTTATAAATTCATTGTACTGCTAAAAAAACCCGTAAAATATCGGCTCGATGGCGAAAAGTATCCAGGTCTATCCAAAAGATCAAGATAATGGACTGTTATTGTATCTTTTAAGAGCAACCTGGAATGGATCTGGATGGAAAAGGGACTCGGGAGCATGATCAATGATAACAAGCTGTCGTTAACAATTAATGAAGATACAGTTAATTTCGTTTTAAAGAAATATAGTGGTTGTCAACTGCTTACCAATTCCCCATTGAAAATAAAAAAAAACGCTCAAAATTCCGAGCGGCTCAATATTGCCAGTGAATTTACTAGCCCATTTTGCCAGTAATGTAAGATTCCGTCAGTTCCTGGCGAGGGCGGGTAAAAAGCTCGGTAGTTGGCGAAAACTCGATCAGTTCCCCCAGCCAGAACAATCCGGTGTTGTCAGAAACGCGCGCAGCCTGCTGCATGTTGTGGGTGACAATGACGATGGTGTATTTTTTTTTCAATTCCTGGATGAGATCTTCAACCCGCAGGGTGGCGATGGGATCCAGGGCGGAGGTCGATTCATCCATCAGGATAACGTCGGGATGGGTGGCGATGACCCGCGCAATACACAGGCGCTGCTGCTGACCAAGCGAGAGACTGAGCGCATCTTCGTGCAGTTTATCCTTGACATCATCCCACAGGGCAGAGGCCTGAAGACTAGTTTCCACGATTTGATCCAGCTGTGCCTTGCCGGTGGTGGATCCGAGCACCCTGGGGCCAAAAGCGACATTATCATAAATGGATTGAGGAAATGGGTTGGGTTTTTGAAAAACCATACCCACACGCTGACGCAATTCGACCACATCAACATCATCAGCATAAATATCCTTGCCATTGAGAAGAACCTGGCCATCCACGCGGGTGCCCGGGATGGTGTCATTCATGCGGTTGAGACTGCGCAAGAAGGTTGATTTTCCACAGCCGGATGGCCCAATGAGCGCCGTTACCATGCGCGGCTGGATCTCCATGTTGACGCCGGACAGGGCACGCGATTTGCCGTAATAAAAATCAAGATTGCGAACGGAGAAGACCGAGGTTTCATTCATGGGTGAATTTTACTTGATTACTATCAGCTTGTTAACGATATAATTTGTGCCGATGAAAAGAACCTTGCTTTTCGTATTTTGTCTTACATTGTTCTTGACCGCCGCTTGCGGCGCAAGCACACCGGGCTCCGTGAATGCGAACTCGCCATCGGCGTACATCGAAAATAAAGGCTCGGATACGATCGTCAACCTGGCCCTGGCATGGGCAGAGCAGTATCAGGGTGACCACCCGGAAATCCGGATCTCGGTGACCGGTGGCGGTTCGGGCACAGGGATTGCGGCGTTGATAAATGGCACCGTTGGGATAGCGAACGCCTCCCGCAAAATAAGCGCAGATGAATTGGCCCAGGCAGATGCCAAAGGCATCAAGCCGGTGGAGCACATCATCGCGCGTGATGCGATAGCAGTGATCGTCAACCCTGGAAACCCGGTGAAAGAACTGACCCTGCAGCAGATCTCGGATATATACAGCGGCAAAATAATTAACTGGAAAGAAGTCGGCGGTGAAGACCGGCCGATCGTGCGCCTGTCGCGAGAAACCAACTCTGGGACCCATGTTTATTTCCTTGAAACCGTGATACGCCTGGGGGACAAGAAGAGTAAGACGCTTTTTTCGATGGATACCCTGCTGCTGCCTTCTTCCGAAGGGATCATCAATGAAGTACGCCAAAACCCAAACGCGATCGGGTATGATGGTCTGGGTTATGTTCCAAAGGATTTGAAAATGATCGCCATCGCGAATAAAGAAGGCGAGGCTTTTGTGTTGCCTTCGATAACTTCGGTGAACGATAAAAGTTACGCCGTCTCCCGTGACCTTTACATGTATACGGCTGGAGAAGCCATTGGCGCGGAAAAGGATTACCTGGACTGGATCATGTCAGATGCGGCTCAGAAAATTGTCGCCGATTTAGGTTTTGTGCCAATCCTGAAGCAATAAAACTACCATGGTGAATTGATGGAATCAAACCTTTCCTGGCGAGAATATATGATCACCCGCGCCATCCGCGCGGCAGGTTACTCAGCGATCGTATTTGTGGCGCTGATTTTTTATTTCCTGCTGCGCGAAGGGCTGCCCACTCTGGTAGAAGTAAGCCTTAGCGACCTGTTCGCTGTGCGTTGGTACCCGATTGAAAAGTATTTTGGGATCCTGCCACTGATCAGCGGGTCGTTGATCGTCACCATTGGAGCCACGCTGATCGCGGTACCGCTAGGGATAGGGACGGCCGTTTTTATCTCGGAGATAGCCCCACGTTGGGCGCGTGAAATCCTAAAGCCACTGGTCGAGTTGTTGGGCGGACTGCCATCGGTGGTGCTCGGATTTCTGGGTGTACTGGTAATCGCACCCAACCTGCGCATCCTGCTCAACCTGCCAACGGGATTGACAGCCTTTACGGGATCGCTGCTGCTGGGTGGAATTGCGCTGCCGACCGTAGTCTCGGTGGCGGAAGATGCGCTTGACTCTGTCCCACGTTCATACCGGGAAGGCGCCTGGGCACTGGGAGCCACCCGCTGGCAGACAATCTGGCGGGTAACACTCCCAGCGGCACGCTCGGGTGTTTTGACGGCGGTGATGCTGGGTGTTGGACGTGCCATTGGTGAAACCATGACGGTCATGATGGTGACCGGTAACGCCCCGGTACTGGCTGCTTCATTGAGCGCGCTTTTTTCACCCGTACGCACCATGACAGCCACCATCGCCGCAGAAATGGGCGAGGTTGCCAATGGAAGCGTCCATTACCACACGCTATTTTTTATCGGGATGGTACTGTTCATCATTTCACTGGTGGTGAACGTGACGGCATCAGCAGTCGTTTTCCGAACACAAAAACGGGCGGAAAGGGTTTTATCGTGAGAAAAACAAGATTATGATTAAAAAACCTTTCGCGATCAACCGCAATTTTACTCAGAATATTGGCTTTGCCCTCCTGACATGTATGGCGTTGATAACGGTTGTCCCGATCATTGCCGTTGTGATCTACATCATCACCCAGGGTGGGGGAGCAATCTCGCTTGAATTCCTGAGCGGGTTCCCACACGATGGAATGCGACAGGGTGGGATCATGCCAGCGATTGTCGGCACATTCTACCTGACGCTTGGAACTGCCGTATTCTCCGTTCCTTTGGGAGTAGCAGCGGCGATCTATCTCTCGGAGTATGCCGCAGACAACTGGCTTACGCGGGCCATCCGCATTGCCATCATCAACCTTTCCGGGATCCCATCGGTCGTTTACGGGTTATTCGGGTTGGGATTGTTTGTGCTTTTCCTCAAATTTGGAACCAGCATTCTATCGGCTTCACTGACTTTATCCATCATGACCCTGCCAGTCATCATATCAACCGCAGAAGAAGCCTTGCGCGCAGTACCCCAATCTTTTCGCACAGTGTCCATTTCATTGGGCGCCACGCGCTGGCAAACGATCAGGCGCATCGTTTTACCAGAAGCGCTGCCCGGGATCATCACCGGGGTGATCCTGGGATTAGAAAGAGCAGCAGGCGAAACCGCCCCGATCCTTTTTACAGGGGCAGCATTCTTCCTTCCGCGGCTGCCATCCTCCCCTTTTGATGCCACCATGGCGCTGCCGTATCACCTCTTCGTGATCTCAACACAGGTGCCCGAGATGCCTTTCCAGATCCAATACGGAACCGCGCTGGTGTTGATCGTGTTTGTGCTGGGGATGAACCTGATCGCAACCATTATCCGCTCGCGCGCCAGGTCACGACGGCAGTGGTAGAAGGGTAAAATTGGGCACATCCATTATCTATTTAACCATCCCAGGCAACAACCGGAACCATGCTGGAGGGAGCCATGCCACCAACTTCATTTGATTCACTTTTTCGAGATGCCTTTGGTCTTATCGGACGGGCCTTTGGTTCAATCGGAGGTATGTTCGAGTTAATTTTTAAAACTTTCCTGGATATCAGCCCCCTACCGAATGAGGTTGATTTCTTTTTATTTTTCATCATCATTGGCTGGGTCCTTGTGTCGATCTGGCGCTTGATCCGAGGAAAAGGATGATTTGAAAGAAAAAATCGTTGTTGAAAATCTCAGTCTACAGTATTCAGATGGGACCGAATCACTGCGAAATATTAACCTGACGATCCGGGAACATGCCATCACCGTATTGTTTGGGCCGGCTGGCGGCGGAAAATCATCGCTGCTGCGTTGTCTCAACCGGTTAAATGATCTTGCGGATTTAAAGACAACCAGTGGACGTATTCTGATGGATGGAAATAACATCCTAGATAAAAATACAGATGTGATCAATTTGAGACGCAGGGTGGGCATGGTTTTCGCCCGCCCGGTGGTGCTGCCATTATCCATTCGCGGTAACCTGACATACGGATTGGAATTGATGGGCGAGAAACGGCGCTCAAAGTTGGATGAAGCGGTTGAACGTTCACTCAAACAGGCAGCACTATGGGAAGAGATCAAGGACAGGCTGAATGACCCGGCAATTGCCCTTTCAGGCGGTCAGCAGCAACGCTTATGCGTGGCGCGCACACTGGCACTGGAGCCTGAAGTGATCCTGTTGGACGAACCTACCTCCGGGCTGGACCCCATCTCTACAGGAAAAGTGGAAGCATCCCTGCAGGAATTGAAGAACGAGTACACTATCATCCTGGTTCCGCATTCTGTACAGCAAGCAGCCCGCACGGCCGATTTTGCCGCATTCTTTTTACAGGGAGAACTTGTGGAATTTGCGGAAGGAAAAGGCCTTTTCACTGCACCCTCTGAAAAACGAACTGAAGATTATGTTACTGGCAGATTTGGATAGAATAAGTATTTTCATCATTAAGTGATAAAAAGCGAGGCAGAATATGTTGCGTAAAACCTTTGAAGCTGAAATTCAACAAATGAAAGATGAGATCATCCTGCTGGGCAGCATGGTGGAGCAGAATGTGCTTGATGCTGTCAAAGCCATGAAGGATCGGAACCTCGAAGAGTCGCAGCGGGTAATTAATCGCGACAAAGTGATCAACGATAAGCGCTTTGCGCTCGAAAACCAGGTGATGATCATCATCGCAACCCAGCAACCAATGGCACATGATTTACGCCTGCTGGCCTCGCTTTTTGAAGTGATCAGCGAACTGGAACGGATGGGCGATTATGCCAAGGGCATCGGCATCATCAATGTCCGCATGGGAGACCAACCTCTGCTCAAACCGCTGGTAGATATCCCAAGAATGGCAGAAAAGGGTGCTGACATGCTGCACCGCTCCCTGGCCGCTTTTGTCAACGAGGATGTGAACACTGCCCGCCTGATCCCCGCTGAAGACGACGAGGTGGATGCCTTGTATGACCAGGTCTACCGCGAGTTAATGACCTACATCATGGCCGATCCGAAAAATATCGAGCGCGCCAACTGGCTGTTGTGGGTGGCCCATAACCTGGAACGTTTTGCGGACCGGGTGACCAACATTTGCGAACGGACTGTTTTCATCGTCACAGGTGAATTATCCGAAATCAACCAGATGAAGGATGGATGATCCAATAAAAAGGGAGTTGACTTATATCCACAGTGAGTGTAAAATGACGCCCAATATGAAACTGACTGCAATGATCGTATCCAAAACCGGGATCACCCCCATCCACCATCACCATGTGGATTTTCCCCTGCCTGACCAGAGAGCGGGTTAGTTTCGTTTACCGGTAACTAACCAATTGCAATATCAGAGCCCTCGGTCAGAAGACCGGGGCTTTTTTTATTTCCACACCGGTAATTAACCACAAAAAGGATCATCAATGCGAACCGAACTAAGATTGTCCATCCCATCCAAAGGCCGACTAGCCGAAGAAACAATCGAATTTCTGAAGGCGTGCGGCATGGATATTTACAAGCCCAATCCACGCCAATACGAGGCTACCATCCCTTCCATACCGGGTCTTACCGTTTTGTTCCAGCGCCCCACTGACATCGTCATTTCCGTCCGGAACGGCAGCGTCGACTTTGGCATTACTGGTCTGGATGTGCTTGAAGAACATAGAGGTGAAAACGGTGATATTTTGATCCTGCATGAAGCATTGGGATATGGGAAATGTGCATTGGCGCTGGCGGTGCCTGAAAGCTGGGACTCGGTCCAGAGTGTGGCCGATTTACGGGCTGAAGCCGAGGTTTTGGGGCGACCTATCCGGGTTGCGACCAAATTTCCGCAACTGACGGCTCGATTCCTGGAGATCAACCGCATCCCGTTTTCCATTGTGAGCGCGGAAGGCACGCTCGAGATCGCCCCGGCTATCGGTTACGCCGATATGATCTCTGACCTGGTTTCGAGCGGACAAACACTGAAAGACAACCGCCTGCGCCCACTGGATGATGGAGTGGTCCAACCATCGCAATCCGTATTGGTAGCCAACAGCGCGGGTCTCAGGAACAATTCGAAAGCCCTGGCTGTGGCGCGGCAATTGCTTGAATTTTTCGAAGCCTATCTGCGGGCACAAAACAATATGTCAATCTTTGCAAACATGCGCGGTAAAAGCCCGGAAGCCATCGCCGAACGAATATTCGCGCAAACAACGATCAGCGGTCTGAATGGGCCAACAATCAGCAATATTATTCACCGCAACGGCGACCCGAACTGGTATGCGCTGCATATCATAGTCCACCGAAGCGAGCTTTTTGCCGCAATAAGCGAGCTGCGCGCGATCGGCGGAAGCGGTGTGGTGGTAGCGCCTGTAACCTATATTTTTGAAGAAGAACCACCCAGGTATAAAGCCATGTTGGAAGCAATCACGCAGCAAACAAGCGAATAATCAGCGAATCAAATCATAGCAAGCGACTGGCGGACAATTCGAAGGAGAACTGATGATAAATATTTACGATGTGGAAACTGCAAAGAGAACCATCCTAAAGCGAAACCCGCCCGATGAAACCAGGGTACCCCCAGCAGTGTTGGAGCGGATCGAAGCAACTTTTGGTGAAAGCATCACACCTGAGGAGGCCGTCAAACGAATTTTGCGCGATATCCGCGCACGCGGAGACGCAGCCCTGCGCGAATGGAGCTCGAGGTTGGATGGATTTCCGCCAGGTGCATCCATCCGTGTCCCAGCTGAAGCTTTGAGCGCGGCGCTCGAAACCCTGCCAAAAACCGAAAGAGGTGCGCTTGAACTTGCAGCAAAGCGGATCAGGGAGTTTTACCGCAGCCAACCGTTAAGTTCATGGTTCACCAATGAGTTGGGGGGCACACTCGGGCAGTTCATCCGCCCACATAAACGGGTCGGGCTGTATGTGCCTGCGGGTACAGCGCCGCTGCCTTCATCCGTTTTAATGTCAGCCGTTCCAGCACAAGTAGCGGGTGTGAAAGATGTGGTGGTAGTAGCTCCACCCCAGCGCGGTAGCGGAGAGATTTCGCCGGTCATCCTGGCAGCCTGCGCGTTGGTGGGTGTAAATGAAGTGTATGCAATGGGCGGCGCACAGGCAATCGGCGCGCTGGCATACGGGACCGAATCCGTGCCAGCGGTGGATAAGATCTTTGGACCCGGAAACCTCTTCGTCACGCTTGCCAAACGGCAGGTATTTGGCGCTGTGGGGATCGATGGCCTGGCAGGCCCGACCGAAACGATGGTCATTGCCGATGATAGCGCCAGGGCCAACTGGGTGGCAGCAGACCTGCTGGCACAGGCCGAACACGACACGCTGGCCTCCGCCATCCTGTTGACACCTTCACGACGGTTGGCCGAAGCCGTACAGGTGGAAGTGGGACGGCAGATGGAAACACTGCCGCGTGCCGACATACTGGCGCAATCCCTGCCAGGCCAGAGTGGGATAATAATCACGCGCGACCTGGATGAAGCCGCAGAACTGAACAATCTTTACGCGCCTGAACACCTGTGCCTGGCAGTGGTGGAACCCTGGGCGCTGAGCGAAAAGATCACCAATGCTGGCGGTATCTTCATGGGCGAACATTCCTTCGAGGTGCTGGGTGATTATGTTGCCGGACCAAGCCATATTATGCCCACAGGAGGCTCAGCCCGTTTCGCCTCACCGCTCAATGTCTGGGACTTTGTTCATATCATCAGCCTGATCGCACTCAACCCGGCCACCACTGCCGAAATTGCGCCACAAGCGGCCATCATCGCACGAGCCGAAGGCCTGGAAGCACATGCCAGGTCAGCGGACTTCCGTTCGAAGGGTTGATGTATTCAAACAAAACAAAACGGGATTCCATGAAACTTCCTGAACATATCACCAACCTGCCCGCTTATACACCCATCGAGCCATTTGACATATTATCGGCGCGAATCGGTCGCAGCCCGCAGGATATCATCAAGTTGGACGCCAACGAAAACCCGTATGGCATGTCGCCGCGCGCGCGAAAGGCCCTGGCCGAATTGGAGTTCCCGCATATCTACCCCGATCCGGAAAGCCGCGCCCTGCGTAGTGCGCTGGAAGCCTTCACGAGTGTGCCCGCAGCAAACTTGCTGCCAGGATCTGGAGCGGATGAACTGATCGACCTGATCATGCGCGTGGTATTGGAACCGGGGCAGGCCATCATCAACTGCCCGCCCACCTTTGGCATGTACGCTTTCGACGCGGACCTGAATGCAGCCCGCATCATCGATGTGCCACGCCGGCAGGATTTCTCAGTGGATGTTGAAAGAGTGATTGCGCAAGCAGAAAAACATGCGCCGCGCTTGATCTTCCTGACAACGCCGAACAACCCGGATGGATCGTTGATCAAACCGACTGAGCTGGACAGGTTACTAAACCTGCCCGCTTTGATCGTACTCGATGAAGCTTATATCGAGTTTGCCGACCCGCATGGCCTGGGGAAAAACCTCAGCAGGATCAGCGAAGTGCCCAGGCGCGATAACCTGATCGTGCTGCGCACCTTCAGCAAGCTGGCCGGGCTGGCGGGACTGAGAGTGGGATACGGCGCCTTCCCCACCTGGTTGATGCCCACGCTGTGGAAGGCCAAGCAGCCCTATAATGTCAATGTGGCAGCGAGTACAGCCGCCATTGCCGCACTGGAAGATACCAGCTACCTGGAAGATATTGTAAGCAGGCTGGTGGCAGACCGGGAACGAATGCGCAAAGGATTGGAGAATATTCCTTACCTGAGTCCCTATCCATCCAATTCGAACTTCATTTTATGCCGGGTCATTGGCCGGGATGCTGCCATGCTCAAAGCCAGCCTGGCCAATGATTATGGGATTTTCATCCGTTACTTCAACAAGACAGGTCTGCAGGACTGCATCCGCATCTCAGTTGGCAGGCCGGAGCAAATAGATGCGGTACTCAAGGCCCTGGTTGAACTCCAAAAAACCTGACCAGCGCGCGGCGGCAATGCCCGCACACAAGGATCAACATGCGAACTGCAAAAATTGAAAGAAATACCAACGAGACAAAGATCGAGATTGAATTAACCCTGGATGGCTCCGGTAAGCATGCCATCACAACCGGGATCGGTTTTCTTGACCACATGCTGACACACATTGCTATTCACGGGTTATTCGACTTGAAGATCCAGGCGAGCGGCGACCTGCATATCGATATGCATCACACAGTGGAGGATGTAGCACTTGTGCTGGGGGCTGCCTTTGACCAGGCACTCGATGATCGCAAAGGAATTGTGCGTATGGGTAGTTTTTACGTGCCGATGGATGAGACATTGGCCTTCGTGGCAGTCGACCTCTCTGGACGCCCCTACTGCGTGGTAAATGCCGAATGGGGATTGGCACCAGTTGGCGGTATCGCCACCAGCCTGTTCCCGCACTTCCTGGAAAGTTTCGCAGTAACCAGCCGCTGCAATCTCCATGCGCGCGTTCTATATGGGAAAGATGACCATCACAAGGCCGAAGCGCTGTTCAAGGCGCTGGCACGGGCGCTGGATATTGCCACACAAATAGACCCGCGCCGTGGCTATATTCCATCCACAAAAGGGACGCTAACAAGATAAATGAAACCACAAAACACCTTTACGATTTTCCCGGCCATCGATCTGCGCGATGGAAAAGTAGTGCGGCTGGCGCAGGGCGATCCAGCCCGACAGACCACGTATGGTGACAATCCACGCGCATGGGCAGAGCGCTGGAAATCCGAGGGCGCCAAATGGCTGCACATTATCAACCTGAGCGGGGCATTTGGTGAGGATGCGCGCGCAAACCTTTTGGCACTCGGGAACATCCTGTCAGTGGGCTTAAAGGTTGAATTTGGAGGCGGTATTCGCAACCAGGAAGACATTCGCGTTCCGATCGAGATGGGTGTGGAACGCATTTTCCTGGGTACAGCAGCCATCCAAAACCCATCGCTTCTCGATTGGGCTATCGCTGCGTACGGACCGGCAAAAATAGCCGTGGATATCGGAGCGCGTGATGGAAAAGTGCGCGTGAGGGGCTGGCAGGAAAACACCGCCCTTAGTGTGCTGGATGTGGGCAAACGTTTAAATTCACAAGGAGTTGAATGGTGTGTGCTGACAGATGTGGCACGCGATGGCGTGGGCAGCGGTGTAAATATCAACAGCGCAGTTGAATTACAGCAAGCAAGTGGTTTGCGGGTGGTTGCATCGGGCGGGGTCTCAAACCTTGATGAAGTTCAAAAAGCCCGCCGGGCCAACCTGGCAGGAGTGGTCATCGGGCGCGCCCTGTACGATGGCACCTTCCGGTTGCTGGACGTGATCAGGCTGGATAAAAGGCAGGGAGTAAAATGATCACACTTGTCGATTACAAAGCCGGCAATCTTACCTCGGTCCGGCGCGCATTGGATAATCAGGGGATCAAAAACCAGGTCAGCGCGGACCCTGAGGTTGTACGCCGGGCAGAACGCTTGATCTTCCCCGGAGTCGGTCATGCCGGAGCAGCCATGAAGGTATTGATGGATCGTGGGCTTGACAGCGCACTAAGGGATGCATTCAAAAAAGGAACTCCGATCCTCGGTATTTGCATCGGCTGCCAGATCATTCTGACACATTCCGAGGAAGGTGACACGAATGGGCTGGATTTGATGCACGGCAGATGCGTGCGCTTTAGATTGGATGACCCAGGCTTGAAAATCCCGCATATGGGCTGGAACACTGTCAAAATAACCCGGACACACCCGGTGCTAAGTCACCTGCTCCCGGGCGATGAATTCTATTTCGTACATTCATATTATCCACTGCCGGAAGACCCCACCAAAATTTATGCCAACAGCGACCACGGCGGCAGTTTCCCGGCAGCGATCGGTATGGATAACCTGTTCGCAGTGCAGTTCCACACCGAAAAAAGCGGACCGGTGGGATTGCGGTTGCTGCACAATTTTGCGAATTGGAAGCCATAGCATCCTGCAGGATGGCTCTGAGAAGAGATACCTCAATCCTGCAGGTAGTAAGCAAGTGGAGAATGTATGTTATCGAAAAGAATTATTTCATGCCTGGATGTGCGCGACGGAAAACTGGCGAAAAGCATCAAATTCGTTGACACCCGCGATATCGGCGATCCGGTGGCTCAGGCAAAAAAATATTACCTGGATGGGCTGGATGAGTTGGTGTTTTACGATATCAACGCCTCAAGCGAAAAACGCGGCATCATGATCAATGTGGTGCAACGGGTGGCAGAACAGGTATTTATTCCATTTTCGGTCGGCGGCGGGTTGCAAACTGTGGAAGATTGTTCGCTCGTGCTGCTGGCCGGCGCAGAGAAAATCAACTTGAATTCTGCGGCTGTGAGGAATCCCCACTTGATCGCGGAGGCATCCTACGCTTTTGGGGCACAGGCCGTAGTGTTATCGATGGATGTTCTGCGCGTACCGTTAACGAGAGAAATCCCATCCGGTTATGAGATCGTGATTAACGGCGGGCGCACACCGATGGGTCTGGATGCCGTACAATGGGCAGTACGCGGACAGGATCTTGGCGCAGGCGAATTGGTGGTGAATTCGATCGATGCCGATGGCACGAAACAGGGCTACGAACTGACGCTGACGCGCAGGATAGCAGAAGCAGTAAGCATACCGGTGATCGCCTCCGGCGGCGGTGGCAAGCCGGAACATTTGTATGATGTATTGACCGAGGGAAAGGCCGATGCAGCGCTGGTAGCGTCAATGCTGCACTACGGGGAATACAGCGTGGGTCAAATTAAGACTTACCTGGCAGGGAGAGGCTTGAAGATGCGGATGACAGGAGGCGTGTTGTAATCGATGAGCAAACATGCATCATCCTGGATCCTTGTGAGTATGGATGGAATAAATGGAAATTCTTAAGTTTGACTCAAACGGTTTGATCACTACAGTTGTGCAGGATGCCTCCACCAACGAAGTCCTGATGGTGGCATGGATGAATGTCGACTCGCTGCAAAAAACCATCGAAAGCGGTGAGACCTGGTTCTGGAGCCGTTCGCGACAGGAGTTGTGGCACAAGGGTGGCACTTCCGGCAATGTGCAGACTGTGAGCGAAATCCGTTACGATTGTGATGGCGATAGCTTGCTGGTCAAAGTCAATCCGGCCGGTCCAGCCTGCCATACAGGAGAAAGATCATGCTTTTACCGTATCTTGCGTGGGATCGAACCGACCAAACCGTAATGATCAACTATTTGAGGCCGAATCGATCATGATTTGATCATTATTTCAAAAGGGAAAATATGAAGATCAACGAGCTATACACAACCATACTGGAACGCAAGGAAAACCCTTCCGAGGCATCGTATACATCATCCCTGTTTGCAAAGGGACTGCCACGCATCGCGCAGAAGGTGGGCGAGGAAGGCACTGAAGTGGTTGTGGCGGCGCTTTCGCAGGACGATGCCAGGTTGGTGGAGGAGATTGCCGACCTGACATACCATGTGCTGGTGCTGTTGGCTGCCAGGAATATAAGTCCACAGGCAGTGGAAGTAGAACTGGAAAAACGCAAAAAATAACAAAACGGCCGGAGAAAAAACCCGGTCGTTTTACTTGATAATCGCTCAGGCAGCACGTTTGCGCAGGAAGAACACCGCAGCTCCAACCAGCACAGTGATGGCACCGAAAAGACCCATAAAAGTCAGGGCAGATCTATTGACCGGTTGTTCGGGTGTGGAGGCAGGCGGCACTGCTGTCGGGCTTGCCTGGGAGGCCGGAGCGGGCTGGGCTATGGCTGGCGGTACAGGAAGGTTTGTCACAGTCGGACTGACTGCTGGTAAGGGGGAAGGCGCACCTTTCAAAACAAAAACTGCTGTTGTTCGACCTGGCACACTGAAAGCGCCTTTGGAAGTGTCAAAGTCCGAACGCTGGGCGATTTCATCTGTTGAGGCAGCCTGCACGGGGTGTAATTCATACTTTAGACCCGCAAGCGAAGAGTCAGTAAAGGAAACAGGATCAGGGCTGCCATTAAACAAAACCACAATATCATTGTAAACCGGGTCAAGGTTGGCGACATCGGTCAAGCGCATCACGACCAGACCAGGAATTTGCCCGGGGCCGGTATTCAGAAATGAGAGGGATTTCTGGATTTCATCGGCAGTCCGCAGGCGGAAAAGCGGCGAACTTTTACGAATCATCAAATAATCCCGGAAAACCTGGGCAGCAAAAGTTATTTCGCCTTTCCCAGGTCGCAACTGTGGATTGGCAAGCAGTGGGCGGATCAGATCCCAATTATCGCAGCTTGAGATGGGAAGACCCACACCCCAATTGTTGTCATTGTAGGTCCAATCGATCCTGTTAAACCAATCGCCAGAGTTGTACGAATCCCTTTCCAATGATTTAGAACGCAGTAAATCGTCACCTGCATGGAAGAACGGCACACCCTGACTGAAAGCCACAAAGCTGAGGGCCAGGTTGTTCATTCGCACCCGGTCAGAGAGACCCACTGCACCCGCAGTCTTGATCTGCAGGATATCCCAAAGGGTCTGGTTATCATGCGCGGATACGTAGACAATATTCTCCTGGGGATCCAGCGTGTAAGCCGCACCTGAACCGTTATACAACACCAGGCGGGCCGGCACTTTATCACCATTGGCACGCACAAATTCGTAATTTTGCAAGTTGCCAGACAGGGTGGCCCGGATCCAGTCGGTGTAATCCAATAATTTCGTTCGTTGCTGGTTTGGATCGCGGTTTTCAGCGGCATTTGGCTGAAAATACAAACCAGATGCAAAACCCTGCTCACGGATATCACCAAATACGCTTCCACCGCGCACAGCATCGCGCAGGCGGTCATTGAACACGCCAATGCCTGTTCCGCCTATATTTTTCTGAGTGGCATTGACACCGCGCGCGTTGTTCGCAACCTCTCCAAAATCCCAACCCTCGCCATAAAGATAAATGCTCTTACCATCAACACCATCTTTTTCCAGAGTGAGACTGTTGAGAGCGACACGAACTGCCTGCATATCCGCCAGCATGTGGTGTCCCATCAAGTCAAAACGGAAACCATCCACCTTATAATCCCTGGCCCAGGTCACAAGCGAATCGACCATGAGCTTGCGCATCATGTTGTGTTCACTGGCGGTATTTGAACAGCAGGTGCTTTGCTCAACTTTCCCTTCGTTATCCAGACGATGATAGTAACCGGGAACAACCTTGTCCAATACCGATTTCTCATCCAACCCACTGGCATTGGTGTGGTTGTAGACAACATCCATGACCACACGCAGACCGGTCCGGTTGAGAGCCTGTACCATCCCTCGAAATTCGAGAATACGTGGAGTGCCGTTCGGATCAGTAGCGTAGCTGCCTTCTGGCGTGGTGAAATGGTAGGGGTCATAACCCCAATTGAAACCATCCTGCGCACTGATGGCGCCGACAGCCAATGATTGCTTATCCGAATCTGCCGCCAAGGAGGTCAGTTTGGCATCATCCACCTTTAGCCAGGTGGATTTATCCTCATTGACGCTGGCGATGTCGAAGATGGGCAGCAGGTGAATATGAGTCAACCCGGCAGCAGCCAGCACCTTGAGATGCTGCATGCCATCCGAATTCGCCACGGTGAATGCCTTGTAAGTCCCGCGCAGCTCTTCCGGCACGGATTGGTCAGAAATGCTGAAATCGCGAACGTGCAATTCATAAATAACAATGTCCTCCGGCGCAGCCAGGGTTGGTTTTGCCAGCATATCCCAATCCTGGGGCTTGAGTGCAGCAGTGGTCAGGTTAACAATCTGGCTGCGCAGGCTGTTTGTAGAAAGACTGAGGGAATAGGGATCACTAACCAGGTTTTTTTCGATCTTCCCGGATGATGGCACATATACTTCAACTTCGAACAGGTAATACCTGCCAGTCCAATCAACACCCCCGGACAGGCTCCATACACCCGTAACGGGATCCCACTGCATCGGCAGCTTCCCGGATGCAGGCGCAGCCGCATCAGGAAAGAGATGGAGAGTGACAGACTTTGCCGTGGGTGCCCACAACCGCAGGGTGGGCGTATCCCCTTCATAAGTCACCCCAAGAGAGCCTGAGTACGTATAAAGATCGTCAAGCACACCTGGGATTTGAACGCCTGTCACATCCACTACCCTGCCATCAGCATCCTTGACCGCCACCACCGCCTGGACTTTGACGGCATTGGGTACCTGCTTCAGGTCAGCAGCGGACAACTGGAGGGCTGTAAAGGAAGCCAGGTGCGGGAAGCGGGATTTTATGGTTGGGTCGGCACCGGACGGCAAGTAATGCAGGACAAGTTCTGTGCCACCCTGGATACCGTCTGCTGTTATTTCAAGTGCGGATTCAGGTGAATAGTAAAGGTAATAACTGTATTTTGGGGAACCAGTGATATTCCAAAGGAGGGTATCACGACTAACCCAATGAGCTTTTTGCTTGGACAGGCTGCCCTTCGGAGCGCCGGTAGTACTAAGGGTAAATTCATTTTTCACAGTGTCATATCCAAAATAGATTTCGTCGCCGTCATTTTTGACGGTAAATGAGCGCGTTTCAGCCAGGATTTTCTTACCATCTTCATTTCCGATGAGAGCTACAGAGTAATCTCCCGCCGTCAGAGCACGGGTGGAAAATGAAAAGGTACCATCGCCATCCGGATCCTCCAGCCAGGAACGCAAACAACCAGCATCTTCATTTGTTTTGCAGCCCAACTGGGTTTGGAAATCTCCATTGGCAACGATAATGGGCACATTGAAGTCATCCGCAACCCAGTGGGACTTATGATCATAATAAAACTTGACCAGGGTAGGCGTGCCAACCACAAGCGGGATATCGGCCCCACCGCGGGTGGCATTTTTACCATAATTTTCATCCCATTTGCCGTTCAGCGCCGCTTTGTAACGAGACCCCAATTTATCATCATCATTGGCAGGCTGGATCTCAAATGCGGCCTGCCAGACATCGTCCTCGGCATCATAAGTAAGTAGGGTCTTCGCGCAATCCGGCTGCCAATCACCCGTGCAACCGAGTTCATCCTGGTGTGTGCCGGGAATTCCAACGCTGGTTGGCACAGGGGTAGCCTGAGCGGAAACTGGATAAACAAAATGAAAAGTGAGTAAAGCGGATAACATCGCAAAAATCACAAGAA
>Ga0172368_10003512_pt1 | contig 18938 bp, 19 predicted proteins | sample Lak11m_FD_114540 | JGI IMG/M metagenome (GOLD analysis project Ga0172368, IMG submission 114540) | Freshwater microbial communities from Kabuno Bay, South-Kivu, Congo - kab_022012_11m | ecosystem: Environmental > Aquatic > Freshwater > Lake | place: Democratic Republic of the Congo: South-Kivu...
CCGTAAGCGCCTTCGACACCCTTATAATCCCAGCCGTGACATTCCTTGCAGCGCCAGGAATCGGCGCCGCTGCGCTTGTTGCTGGTCTGGGTGGACCACAGCGCCTGGTTGTCAGCGGGGGCATCCACGCCCAGCGCTTCCATCCAATGATCGTACAACACGCCGCCGCGAATGGCGTCGCCGCTTAATTCTGGCAGAGCGGTTGGGGCTTCTGTGGCGGGCACGGCAGTGGGGGCCACTACTGCGGGTGCTGCGGTGGCGGCGGGCGCCGGGGCGGCGGCAGGCGCACAGGCTGCCAAGGCGGCGACCAGAACGAGCAAAAGACCGGTTACAACAAGAAACTTTTTCATGATCAGCATTCTCCTCAGGGTTGTTTGGTTGCGATGGAATTCCCCATCACTTGCACCCTTAAAATATCATGAGTGCGTGTCCTGATGATGTCGCAAATTGTCTCATTTGTGTCCTTGTTTGTTCCCACGGCGTGGATAGTGGCTATAATTTGAATATGAAAAACTATCTGCTTGGCTTGCTGAATAAGAACCGTTATCTCGACTTGAATGTGCTGCAATGGACCGTGCCGCTCTTTTTGGCGGCGACCGCTTTTGTCTTCGAGCTGGCTGAGCATGGCCTGGAGGATGAACTGCATTTTGATCTGGCTTTTGTCAGTGAAACGATTCTGTTCGGGTTGATGGGTCCGGTGATCATTGGTTTTATCATTGCCTGGATGCGCGAATTATTCAATGCTGAAAAACAGGCCATTGCCGAAGTTCATGTGCTCAACCGTGAATTGGAAAACAAAGTTGCAGAGCGTACCACCGCGCTGGAAGAGCGCAACCTGGAATTAGACAGAGCCAACCGCGAATTGCAACAACTGGATCAGATGAAATCCGAATTTGTCTCGCTGGTCAGTCATGAACTACGCGCCCCACTCACCACCCTGAATGGCGGTTTGGAGCTGGCCTTGCAGCACGCTGATACCCTGCCCTCGCTGGCGCGCCGTACCTTGGAAACAATGGTAAGTGAAAGTGCACGCCTGACCAAACTGGTGCAAACCATCCTGGATGTATCGCGCCTGGAAGCGGGAAAATTGGAGGTCAATCTTGGCCCGGTGGCGCTGCGCCCGCTGATGGAGCAGGCTGCCGAGGTTGTGCTGGTTTCATCCGGTCGCTCACTGATCTGGGAACTGGCCCAGGACCTACCGCCAGTCCTGGCCGACGAAGTACACCTGGAAGAAATCGTGCGCAACCTGATGCGCAATGCGGATAAATATTCCCCATCTGCCACACCGATCCATTTGTCGGCCCGCCTGGATGGCAGCAAAATACGCATTTCAATCAAGGATCATGGATTGGGTGTGCCAAAAGATTATCAGCAGTATATTTTCGAACGTTTTGGACGTGGCCAAAGTGGTGAGAGCGCACCGCCCGGCTGGGGTTTGGGACTATATTTTGCGCGAAAATTGACCCAGGCACAGCACGGATCGATCGAGGTCATCAGCCCGGTCTGGCCGGAAGTGGACGGCCCCGGCTCCGAGTTTACCCTGATGCTGCCGGTGCTGGATTCAAATGAGGAATTTTATCGATGAGTTCCATTCTGATGATTGATGATGACGCCAATCTTGCCGATTTACTGGGCGAATACCTGCGCGAGCAGGGTTATATCGTACATACGGCCGCAGATGGGCAGTCCGGACTGCGCGCATTTTTCGATCATAAGCCCGACCTGGTGCTGCTGGATGTGACCATGCCGGTCAAGGATGGCTGGGAAACGCTGACACGCATACGCGATATGAGCCTTACTCCGGTGATCATGCTGACTGCGCGCAGTGATGAGAATGAAGTACTGCGAGGTTTCTCACTCGGTGTGGACGATTACGTCAGCAAACCCTTTTCCTTCGCCCAGTTAGGCGCACGTATTCGGGCAGTACTGGCGCGCGGCGGTGGCGCAGGCGCTACTTCATTAGCGGAGCGGATGGACTGGGGTGGGTTGGAAGTGGACCTGGCTTCACGGCGAGTCAAACGCGAAGGTACATTGGTTTCATTGACCCCCACCGAATTTAAATTGCTAATCGCGTTAATGCGTCACCCCGGTGAAGTTATTTCCGCCGAGGACTTGGTGCGTGAGGTCTGGGGGCCGCAATACAGAGAAGAAATTGGCTCAGTACGGCGCTATATCTGGCATTTACGCCAAAAATTGGAAGTCGATCCGGAGAAGCCGCAGTACATTCACAATGAGCGCGGCTATGGCTATCGTTTTGGGACTGAATGAAATGGCAGGCATTCCCTTGTTTGTGAGGATGATCATCACGGAAAATCCCGAAGAGCTAATATTTTTGAAGTACCCCGGATTTATCAGATAATCCCATTACGGTTCAAAACTAATAATTGAGTATTAATAAATTACGGAGAGGCTGGCTGCATCTGAAGGGATAAAATGGAGTTTACGAACAAAATCTATTTGGACAGAGGTTGCCTGCCATGATAAGTTTTTACGATTCCAGCACTACCGGCCAAGTCATTCTGGCCTGAGGACAACAAACAATATTGAGCAAATGTTTCCGAATTATGATCAAAGGTTTGTCGTCGAGTGTGCACTAATCTGACCAGTAAAAAGTTGTTCTTGAAAACCCTGTTGGATAACTTCACAACAGTCGTGTTGGGATAGTTTGATGGAAAAGTTCCTGAACACCGAAACCTTGATTATCGGACTCTTGCTAATTGCTTCGCTCGTCGCCATTGCAGTCCGCAGATTGCATGTGCCTTATTTGGTGGCATTAGTAGTTGTTGGGCTGCTGCTGACAAGTCAATCCACGGTTAATTTTGACCTGACCCCCGAGTTGATCCTGGCTCTGTTCGTCCCACCTTTGGTATTCGAAGCAGCCTTCCATTTGAATTTTAACGAATTACGGCGCAGTCTGTCCGCAATCTTGGTACTGGCTGTTCCGGGTGTGCTTTTGACCACACTTATCGTGGGCGGAATGTTGAAGCTCGGAACTTCACTCAGCCTGCCTGTTGCCCTGGTTTTTGGAGCGCTGATTTCCGCCACAGACCCGGTGGCGGTAGTGGCTTTATTTCGAGTATTGGGTGTTCCAAAAAGGCTGGCAGTGCTGGTGGAGGGGGAAAGCCTGTTAAACGATGGTACAGCACTGGTATTGTTTAATTTGATGTTGGCGGTGGTACTCACCGGGCAGTTTGGTCTGGTCAACAGTCTGATCGATTTTGTTCGCGTTTCAGTTGGCGGGATTGTACTTGGATTGGGATTAGGCTGGGCCGTTTCGCGCTTGATTGCCCGCATAGACGATTATCTAATTGAAATCACATTGACCACAGTTTTAGCTTATGGTGTTTACTTGCTGGCTGAACAATTCCAAGTCAGCGGGGTACTGGCGGTGGTTGCCGCCGGGTTGATCTGTGGAAACATGAGTGTACAAGGCATGAGCCCCACCACACGAATTGTGTTGTTCAGTTTTTGGGAATACGTGACTTTTTTAGTCAACTCGTTGGTTTTCCTGTTGATCGGTTTACAAGTGGATTTTTCAGCATTACTAAGCGCCTGGCAGCCGATCCTCTGGGCAGTGGGAGCGGTTTTACTGGCGCGTGTTGTGGTAGTTTATGGATTGAGTTGGCTGACAGGCCGTTTGATTGAGCCGATCTCGCTGCGCTGGCAGCATGTCCTGACCTGGGGTGGGCTGCGTGGTGCGCTCAGCCTGGCCCTGGCGCTTAGCCTGCCAGCAGCTTTTGGTCCGGACCGCTTTTTGCTACGTACAATGGCTTTTGGGGTAGCGCTATTCACACTTTTGGTACAAGCTACCACGATGAACAGCTTAATTCGCAGGCTGGGGATCACCACGCTTAACCCGGCACAAGTGGAATATGAACTGCGCCATGCCCGACTGACGGGGCTGCGGGCTGCCGAAACGCATCTTGAGCATCGTTACCGTGAAGGATTGGTTTCCACCCCGGTTTGGGAGAAACTAAAGCCCAGGTTACAGGAGCAAATTGGGCTGCTGGCCGATAGTATCCGTGAATTCCTGCGAGTGGAACCTGCACTGGAAATGGAGGAGCTTGAACTCGCGCGCCGCGAGATCTTGCGCGCTCAACGCAGCGCCTATAGCGGATTACGCAGGGATGGTGTTGTTTCAGAAGAGGCCTTCGAGAAGCTGGCAACCGAAGTGGATGCTGGGCTGGATACTGGCGGCGGGCCATTTTGGTTTGTGCCCCAAGCATCGCTGCCTCAGCGCTTAAGAGAGCGCTTGACCGATCTGTCCGAGGTTGATGAAATCATCGTTGATGATGGCGCTGTCTGCGCTGGACGGCTCGTGCGCGAGATTGCCTGGCCAATGCATTTTGTGATTGTCAGCTTACTGCGAGACAAAGAGATCCTCATACCAAGAGGAGACACGCTGCTGCAACCAGGGGACATACTGACAGTGGTTGGCGAATTAGGTTCGGTCCGAAAGGCACGTTTACTGAGTCAGAAAGATAGCCAGTTCTTGAGAGAAGAAAACCTGTGAGAGTCTATCCATTCCTAAATAAGGATATTGCACAGAAACTATCCAAGTTTGAAAAACAATATCCAAAGCCCATAAATAGCGCAGAGTGGCTTCAAATTCTTCTCCTGGCAACACCATTTATTTTACTGGGGGGCATTCTGTTAGCGGCAATAAAAATTCCTCTGGCAGGCTGCGGTATTGGTCTTATCCCAATTATTTGGTCCTTATCATGGCTAATGGTACGTCCTGCAGGAGAATTGTTGCAATCAGCGGAGTATAAAGACTGGGGACGCAAATATGATGCACTCAAATGGAAATTGGAAACAGAAGCAAAACTATTAAAAAAGAAATATTCGAGTAAGTAGGTGAAGGGGTAATACTGGTTATCAGATTGACACGAAACTTTTTACAGGTGAGTCGAACTGGGCTTATTCTTTTCAAACGATTTATTTAGTTTTTTAAAAGCATTAAAAATAAAAAGGCAGGATCAAACCATGGATTGGGAACGAAAAATAAACCGCACAGTCCGCATCCGCAATGAACAGGCTGTGGGGCAATTGGCCCGTTTACTATTAGCCATTTCAGACGAAGGCGGCGGAGTGGGCGATATAGAAATGCTGACCGAAACATCCCACCATGTGGTGCGTGATATAGCTATTTATGCAGATAATCTGGAACATTTCGAGAAAATTATCGAGAGGTTGCATGCAATTGTTGGCACTGTTGTTATGGATGTACGCGATGAAATTCTTGAATTACATCTTAAAGGGAAAATTGCCATCCGATCACGCTACCCAATCGACTCGATTTCAACCCTGCGCAAGGTTTACACCCCCGGTGTTGCCGAGGTGTGCTTAAAAATTGCCGCAGACCCCTCGTTGGCGCGTACTTACACCAGTATCAGTCACATGGTTGCAATTGTAACGGATGGGACGGCGATTCTTGGTCTGGGAGATATCGGTTCTATAGCAGGAATGCCGGTCATGGAAGGCAAATCCATGCTGATGGAAACGCTAGTGGGGCTATCTGGGATTCCCATTCTATTGAACACCAAAGATCCTGATCAAATAGTGGAAGCAATAGCGGCAATTTCTCCGACATTTGCCGCTATTCAATTGGAAGACATTTCTGCACCGCGTTGCTTTGAAATTGAGGAGCGCTTACAGAAAAGAATAAATATTCCGGTCATGCATGATGACCAGCATGGTACTGCTGCCGTTGTCACCGCAGCATTATTGGTTGCCAGCCGCCAAACAGGAATTTACCTTTCCGCTTCGAAAATTGGTCAGATTGGATTAGGCGCTGCCGGTTTTGGAATTGCGAGTATGCTGATGAAGTTGACAGGTAACCCAGTTTGGGGAGCGGACTTGAACCCTGAAGCACAAAAGCACCTGGCATGGGCCGGTGGAACCCCATCCAATCTGCGCGAAATAATGGAAACATGCGATATTGTGATAGCGACAACCGGAGTAGCTGGTTTGATTAAACCAGAAATGGTGCGTAAAGGACAAATCATACTGGCTTTATCCAACCCTGAGCCAGAAATTAACCCGGATGTGGCCCTGGCGCGTGGAGCCGTTTTTGCGGCAGATGGGAAATCTGTCAACAATGTTCTTGGTTTTCCAGGTATCTTCCGCGGCGCGGTGGATGCAAATGCTGGTCGTATTTCAGACGAAATGCTGCTTGCGGCGGCGCAAACGATTGCCGACTGTACGCCGCCTGGGGAATTGGTGCCGAATCCGCTGGACAAGAAGGTTCACCAGGCTGTAGCCCGCGCAGTAGCAAAAAAAGCAATTCAACAAGGTATAGCCCGTAGCGATTATGTGGCATACGCAGATGATTAATTTGCGGTTCTATTCTTATATCAAGAGACTGAACGATGCTTCTATTTTTACGTTGCGAGATTAGGATATTTTAAGCATGAGAAAGCGTGAGCGTACGATCACTCAATTTATTTGCCCATCCCTTGGGAGAAGGTCCGACCCTACTACGGCAACAGAGTTTCCTTCCAACAGGAATTATTGTTTTCATTGCAATCTACCGACTACGCCAAAGGTAACCCATCAGGAAAATTTTTGTCTAACGGAAGCCTATCGAGACTGTTCAGTATTTCTCCAATCAGACAAAGAACCTTTTCCGCAAAACCTGAGCGGCGCCAGCTTTGACCCCCTTTGTCGAAGGGTGGGTGCGTTTATAAAGTTTGGTTTGGGCATCAAAAACCTATTTAAGAAATAAAAGATAACTCTATTGTTGCCAATCTGGATCAGCGCGTACAAAATGAAACTCAAAGGAGAGAAAACCCATGAAAACACACCAACATAAATTTGAAGTCATTGTTGTCGGCGCAGGCGGTGCGGGATTAATGGCTGGCCTGTATGCCTCGCGTGGCGCTCAAACGGCCGTTATCAGCAAACTTTACCCAACCCGCTCGCACACTGGCGCGGCCCAGGGAGGCATTGCCGCTGCGCTTGGCAATATCGAAGCGGACAGCGTTGATTGGCATACCTATGATACGGTCAAAGGTTCCGACTATCTTGGCGACCAGGATGCGATTGAATTCATGTGTTATGAAGCCCCAGAAATTGTCTATGAACTTGAACAGATGGGCCTGCCTTTTGACCGCACTCCTGATGGGCTGATTGCCCAGCGGCCTTTTGGCGGACATACCAACAACGAATCGGGGCGTCCCGTGCGGCGCGCCTGCCACGCCGCTGACCGCACCGGCCACATGATTTTGCAGACGCTCTACCAGCAGTGTCTGAAAAACAAGGTTAATTTTTTTGATGAGTATCACGTTGTGGATGTTTTAATCGTGGATGGCAAGGCGGCGGGGGTAGTGGCAATCGAGTTGGCAACTGGTGAAATGCACGTTTTCCATGCCAAAGCAGTGGTTTTTGCCACCGGCGGGCATGGCAGAATTTGGGAAATCACCTCGAATGCCTATGCCCTCACCGGGGACGGCATTGCGCTCAACCTGCGGCGCGGCATCCCGGCTGAGGACATGGAATTTTTCCAATTTCACCCGACTGGCATTTATAAACTCGGCATCCTGATTACCGAGGGCGTGCGCGGTGAGGGTGGCGTCTTAATCAATGGCAAGGGCGAAAGATTTATGCCCAGTTACGCGCCTAAAGTCAAGGATCTGGCTTCGCGGGATGTGGTCAGCCGCTCAATTTACATGGAGATTCGGGATGGGCGCGGCATTAACGGCTCAAACTATGTTTATCTGGATGTGCGCCCGGAAACGGTCAATCATTATGCGGCCATCGATGGCCGCACCAACCCGGATGGTTCGCCTTATACCATCAGCGCCGAGCAAGTCCTCAAGAAACTGCCCGATATTATCGATTTCTGCCGAACCTACCTGGGCGTGGACCCGGTTACGCAGCCCATGCCGATTCAACCTACGGCGCACTATGCGATGGGGGGCATCCCAACCAATAAGTACGGAGAAGTGCTGATTGACGATAAAAATACAGCCCTGCCGGGCCTGTTTGCGGCTGGCGAGTGTGCCTGTGTCTCGGTGCATGGCGGCAACCGCCTGGGCTGCAACTCCCTGCTCGATATCGTCGTTTTTGGCAAACATGCCGGTCTGCGCGCTGCTGAATATGCTCTTGGCGCAGATTTCCAGCCTATACCTTCCGACCCAACCGAATTTGCCCGCGAACAATTTGACCGCTTGCGGAATGGGGATGGCTCCGAAAAGGTTTTTCAACTTGCGGAAGAAATGAAAAAGGAAATGTTTACCAACATGGGCGTTTTCCGCACTGCCGAAACCATGACTCATGCCCTGAACAGGATTAAGGAATTGCAGGAACGGGTCAAGCATGTGCGCGTCAGCGATACGGGCAAAATTTTCAATACCGAACTGCTGAATGCCTGGGAACTGACCAACCTGCTCGACCTGGCCGAAGTGACCACGACCTCGGCCCTGGCCCGCCAGGAAAGTCGCGGCGGCCATGCCCGTGAAGACTTTCCGAAGCGCGATGACGCCAATTGGCTCAAGCACACCCTGGCCTGGCAACACAATGGACAGGTGCGGCTGGGTTATAAAGCTGTGACCATTACCAAGTTCCAACCCAAGGAACGCACCTATTAAAATGGGCGGTTAAAAATCTACCAGCCCTCCTCGGTTGTCGCTAAAAAAGTGTATTAATCACCGAAAGCGTGAACAGAATCGCCAGTGATTTTGACTTTGTTACAAGCCCAATTATGTCATGCTGAGCGTAGCGAAGCATCTCTACGACTATTTCAGAGACCCTTCAGTCGCTGGAGAGCGCTCCTTCAGGGTGACATGGTGAAAATGGCAAAGGCTGTCGATTGTTCACCTTTTACTTGCTTAATACAGTTACTGCTGAAAAAGAAGCAAAAACGCCATGATTTTAACCGTCATGGCGTTTTTGGTTTGCCTGTTTTTGGTCTGGGGAGGCTATAATATTTTCATCTCCCTTTCCCGGAGCCTCATCATGCCCACACTCAACCAGATTGGCAAAACCGCCATCGCCGGACATCACCAAGCAGTACCTTTCCGCTAAAATTTTCTACGAGCAATCATGAATACCATCACACCCCAAGACTTTGTTGCCAAATGGAAGCGTGTCTCCTCGCGTGAGCGCCAGGCTGCCCAGGAGCATTTCCTGGATTTGTGCGCCCTGGTCGGACACCAAACGCCCAACGACTACGATCCGACCGGGACGCGCTTTGCTTTTGAGATGGGCGCGGGTAAGACCAGCGGCGGCCAGGGCTGGGCCGATGTGGCCAAGCTGGGTTATTTTGGCTGGGAATACAAGGGCAAGGATCACGATCTCGACCGGGCTTACGCCCAACTGCTGCTCTACCGAGACGCTCTGCAAAACCCGCCGATCCTGGTCGTCTCGGACATCAATAACATCATCATCCGCACCAATTACACCAACCTGCCCACCCGCACAATTACGCTGACTCTCGATGATTTGCTCAAAGCGGAGTCGCTCAAAGTGCTGCGGGCGGTTTTCTTTAATCCAGAAGAGTTGAAACCCCACGAAACGGTGGCCACAGTCACCGAGGAAGCGGCGCGCCAGTTTTCCAGGTTGGCGGGTATCCTGCGCAAGTATGGCGAGAACCCGCAGCAGGTGGCGCACTTCCTGATCCGTTTGCTGTTTTGCCTGTTTGCTGAGGATATTGGCCTGCTGCCTGAAAAGATGTTCCCGCGCCTGCTCGACCAGACGCGCCGCAATGCCAGGGATTTTGCCGAATCTTTGCGCCAGTTGTTCCATGCCATGCGCTCCGGCGGCATGTTTGGCCCGGAACGGATCCTGCATTTCAATGGCGGGTTGTTCGATGACGACCTGGTGCTCGAATTGGATGGCGATGCGATGGACATCATCGCTAAAATCGATGCGCTGGATTGGGGTGCGATTGAGCCATCTATTTTTGGAACGTTGTTCGAACGCGGCCTGGACCCCACCAAACGCAGCCAGTTGGGCGCGCACTATACCAGCCGCGAGGACATCCTGCTGATTGTGGAGCCGGTATTGATGGCGCCCCTGCGCCGGGAGTGGGAGGCGTTAAAGTCAGAATGCAGAAGGATGAAGGCGGAATTAGGAACTGAGAGCGAAAAAAAGCGCGCGCAGGGGGCGGAAAAGATTGGACGCAAACTGCGTGCGTTTGCAGACAAAATCGCGGCCACCCGGGTGCTGGACGCCGCCTGTGGGAGCGGGAATTTCTTATATGTGGCCCTGCAACTGCTGCTGGATTTGCAAAACGAAGTGATTAGTTTTTCGGATGAGATGGGCGCCGGCCGCTTCTTTGTCACCGTTTCGACCGCGCAGCTTTATGGCATCGAAGTCAATGAGTATGCCCATGAACTGGCCCAGGTGACAATCTGGATCGGGCACATCCAGTGGATGGTGAGCAACGGTTATGGCCTGCCGCAGGAGCCGATCCTGAAAACGATGGACAACATCCAACACAAGGATGCGATCCTGGCTTTCGACGCCGATGGCAAGCCAGTGGAGCCGGAATGGCCCGCCGCCGACGTTATCGTTGGCAACCCGCCGTTTTTGGGCGGCAACAAGATTCGCGCCGAGTTGGGCGGTGAATATGTAAACACGTTGTTCAAATTGTATGAAGGCCGCGTGCCTGCTTTTGCGGATTTGGTGTGTTACTGGTTCGAGAAAGCGCGCACCATGATTGCCAGCGGGCAGGCCAAACGCGCCGGGCTGCTGGCAACTAATTCCATTCGCGGCGGAGTCAACCGCAAAGTCTTGGAGCGTATCAAAGAGAGTGGTGATATTTTCTGGGCACAATCAGATCGAGAGTGGGTCTTGGATGGCGCGGCAGTCAATGTTTCGATGGTTGGTTTTGACGATGGAAGCGAAACCGAGAAATTGCTTGATAACCGGCTTGCGGTCGAAATCAATCCAGATCTAACAGCTTCTGCTAATCTCACCACAGCCTTTCAACTAATCGAGAATTCGAATCTTTGCTTTATGGGGCCATCGGCCAAAGCACCCTTTGATATCGAGCCGGAATTGGCCGAAAAGATGCTTAGGGCATCTGGCAATCCCAACGGCAGGCCCAATAGCGATGTTGTGCGCCCAGTTGCCAGCGCCATAGATTTAGCACAAGGGTCACGCGGAAAATGGACGATTGATTTTGACCTGATGGAACAAAGGGAAGCCGCAGCCTACGAAATGCCATTTGAGTATGTAAAAAAAGTAGTTCTGCCAGTTCGCGAAAGCCGACGAGACGATTATCGCGGAAAATGGTGGCAGTATGCTCGCCCGCGTGTAGAAATGCGTGCAGCCTTGCAAGGTAAATATCGCTATATAGCCACACCTGGAGTTTCAAAGCACCGTCTTTTCGTTTGGATGAATCAAGAAGTGCTTTGCAATCAAGGTACGTTGGTCTTTGCCCGCGATGATGATTATTTCTTTGGGGTTTTGCACTCAAAAATCCATGAAATTTGGGCACTGAAACAGGGCACCTCACTGGAGGACCGCCCGCGCTATACGCCCACATCCACCTTTGAAACCTTCCCGTTCCCCTGGTCGCCCGGTCACGAACCACAGGCTGATCCGCACATACAAGCCATTGCCCAGGCCGCCAAAGAATTGGTGGAAATGCGGGACCGCTGGCTAAATGCCGACAATCTGTCTGAAATCGAGCGCAAGAAGCGCACGCTCACCAACCTGTACAACGCTCGTCCCACCTGGCTCGACCTGGCGCACAAGAAACTGGATGCCGCCGTCTTTGCCGCCTATGGCTGGCCGGAAACCTTGAGCGATGAACAGATTTTGGAAAATTTACTGGCGCTGAATTTGGACAGGGCCAAAGGGTAATCAATTGGTTTTACAGAAATAGGAGAATTTGAAATGGAAGTACTTTTTGCTATGATTTTTGCGCCGATTGGCTCAATTTGGGATTTCCTGGCTTTAACTTTTGACCCTAAAAACCATTGGGGCTTGTCGGTCTCCCAAGGCTCTCGATACATGGGGCCAATCTTTATCTTCCTATTTGCGGCTCTTGGGTTCACGCTTTTTATCGATCTGACCGCAGCCCTTTATGTGGCAGGTATTATTACCTTTACTTCCTTTGTTTACGGAGTAGGGATGGCTTCCGGTGCCATCCCTGATAAAGAGATTCCCAGAGAGGCTGACAAGCTTTCTGAACTTGAAATCTATTATTTCGAACAAGGCGGTTCGCTCAGCGAAGCCAGGGCAAAAGCCAAGGCTGACAAAGAAAAAAACAATCGAAGGTAGTCTATAGGGGAACATCGAATATTTGAATTAGCCAGTGGAACTGAACGATAAACAATTTTTGAAAAATTTACTGACGCTGAATTTGGAAAAAGCCAAAAGGGAATGATCTCTCTCGATTTATCATGCTAACGAATCGGGGGTTGGCGGGGCGTGATGGCCAAGGAAGCAAGTTATTAGTTTAGGTAATTGTATACCTGGAGAACAACAACTTGGTGAATTTTCTCATGGCTAAAATTCCCCTTTATGTAAAAGTCCAAGAAATCGCTCTTGGGGGGATTATAATTGGAACAAAAATTCTGTTTATGCTGATTTGGAGGAAATAACATGGATAGTAAATATGTTGACTATGCTTGGGAACAATTATTTGGCGCAGTATCATCTTTAGCATCAAGCCCTTTGCCCTTGCGAGAAAGGCTTTTAGATGCTGTTGTGTCAAGGGCACACCGAATATTCCCATCAGTTTCAACGGACAAACTTCCGGCTGAAATTGACGAAAAGCTTAGTAGTCTGGAACGAGCACTGACAAAGCATGGATCATTTCAGGAATCTATTGAACAAATGGATGATCGGGAAGTCGAACACGCCACCGATGAAATAGTTGGCCTTTTCAGTATGGTCGCGAGAGCATACCCAGAAATTTAGATAATGTTTTAGGAGAAACTTTATGAAAGTAAGAGAGCTTCAACAACAACTTAACAAGTTAAACCCAGACCTGGAAGTTTTGTGCTACTGCGAAGACGAAATTTAGCAAAGCAAGGGCCAAATGTTTCGCCTTTTCGATATCGAAGCTGTAAGCACTACTCAGGCTGAAAGGGTTCGACTTGAAGATCATACACCTTACTTAAAGCTCGGAAAAGGTCCTAATTCGGAAGTTCTTGCTACTATAGAAATAACTTTGGGTTTTTAATACAGCAAATTGCCTTTCGAACAACACTGCCCACTATGAGAGAAATCGCACCCGTAGTTAATCTTTCTGTTGACGAGTATGTTGCGTCTTTATCTCCTCTGCCTCGCCAGGTTTTAGCGAAGATTCGTAAACAAAAGGTGGATAATAAGCGTCCATACCCATCAACGACCCTTATTGATCAATCGACTCTTCTCACAGCAGATATACGGGCCGACATCCTAGACCAAGTTGCTACTCTTGTAGATGAGAATGTATTCGGTCGTTCTGAAATGTGCAAGCAGTTTGCGGATCTATTAAAGCGAGCTCTTGTGTATTTGAAATTCCAAGCGCGCGCAGAAATAGGCACAGTTGTTTACTACTCGGGAGACATCGAGATCTTCCGTTGGGAGCACGCCTGGGTGCGCATTGGTCGCGAAGTGATCGATGGTAATGTCGATTCGTTATTCGAAAACCCTGCGGTGCCTAAATCTGTCAACATAACTCCGTACTGGGGTCCCATTAACAGTCTTCCCAAAGACAGGAAATTTTGTTGGAGCAAAGCGAAAGTTCTTCCGGCCGGTGATGAGGATGTTTCAAAGATTTGGTGGCCGGAATTACAGAAATGGCTCGATCAAAACGTTGTTGTCAGATGAAAACATTGTCAATTTCGATGGAAATTAAAATTTGCCCAATCTGCCATGGTAGTTACATGCCGGCTGTCGTTGGCGACAAGGAGTTTCATAGAAAGTACCACAATGAATTTGTCTATGGGATCAGGGCAAGGATTTCAAAAAGCGATGTGTTGCTCGAGCAGGTTGATGATTTAAAAGTCGTATTGGTATCTCCAACTTCACCCGCTTCACAAAGGAAACGCGCCGAGCGAATTGCTTTTCGGGTAAAACGCGAAACCCACTTCGATTTTGCCTCATACCATGCGGATGAAACCAGTGATAAAGATTCCCCCCTTGTCTTTATTGGAGTTATTAACGAACGCGCGGTCGCTTTTTTAGTATTACGCAAAAATACGCATAGCGTTAAAGTTACCTGGGATTTTTATGATAAAAAGGATAGAGGAACGATCCCTTTGCGTCCAGATGAGCGGTGGAGTATCGCAATGGTATGGACATTGCCTGATCGACGGCGACAAGGCTTAGCTACAAAATTGATCAATGTTGCCTATCGATATTTGAATATCCCAGTCTTGGAAATGGCCTGGACCACCCCATTTACAGAGTTCGGTTATCCGTTGGCAAAAAAGATTTCTCCGAACGAAGTAATCCTCACTTTATAATTCTGCGTATTCAATTCAATAAAGGCAACAGGCTGGTGCGCACACCAGCCTGTTGCCTTTATCATCCGACTTCTTTTATTGGCATCAGCAACCAGCAATGTAACTCGAATGGGCTCATCATTAAGCATGATAATCGCAAACCTTTCGAGCCAGTTCATCACCCAGCAGAAGAGCTGCAAACATTCGCCGTAAAGTTTCAGGGGTTGCTTCTGGATTACGTTGTTTCAACCCGGCCATCATAAAAGTCCGCACGGTATAGTTCATCTGGGCCACCATGCTCATTTTCCGCGCCGGTGAAACCTGACGAAACATCTCAATTTGAATTTTTTCAATGCGGGGATCGGTATCTGCGGATAAGGTTGTCATTTTGGCCTCAATGAAATTATACAATACTCCCAGATTGCTTGCATCTGATTACAAAACTAATGACTTTTGTCAGCCGGAAATTGGATAAAATAGCGACTCAAATTTTACATTTAGGATTATCGATGGAAACCTTTACTTACACAAGCCCGGTGGCAAAACTTCTCACCCTGGGAAGCAAACATGATCTAAAAGTTGCCTGGCCCAATTACCTAAAAATGGGGTTTACCCATGAACATATCCCCGAACTGATCCGCCTGGTTCAGGATTTCGAACTTGCCAACCTACCCTGGGATGAAAACGAACAAGAATCAGCTGCTGTCTACGGACAAATGCATGCCTGGCGCACCCTGACCCAACTCCAGGCTATTGAAGCCATCCCCGTGATGCTCAATTTATTTCACAGCCTGGATGACAACTTCGATGACTATATTTCCACCGAAGTTCCCCGCGCCCTGGGAATTCTGGGCGAAGCGGCGCTGACTCCAAGCTACGAACTGCTCAAGGATCAAGTACGGAGCACCACCGCCCGTATTCATGCTGCCAGCACATTGGCTGAAATTGGAAGACGGCACCCTGGATTGCGCCGGACTTGTGTGCGCCTGTTCATTGATGCGTTGGTTGAATACAAAAACAACGACGCTGGCGTCAATTCATTCATAATCTTGGGCCTGGCCACCTTGAAATCCCAGGAGGCCGCTCTTTTGGTTGAAAAAGTTATTCGTGAAGGGCTCTCCGATACCTGTTTTTCTGGAAGTTATCGCACTTACCAAGCCAGCCTCGGGCTGCTCAACTAATCGTCCAGACAAAGTATTTCTGTCTGCGCAAAGACAAAGATAAAAGAGAGGCAAGGTCAAACGACCCTGCCTCTCTTTTATCTTTGGAATGACCGTACCTGCGCCGTCCCGGTTTCCGTTACCAGAACTTGTGGCACAATGGACGGGAAAAGCGCCGATAAATCCGCAGATACAGCCACATAGACCGTGTCGTTTCCATCATTTACCTGAATTCCAGTCACCTGTGGGTGGATATTGAGCTTGGACAGATAGTCATTGTTCATGTTGGCATAAGACTGCGCCACCGAATAGGTCGAACCAGCCGGGTGCAGCGAGCCGCCCTCGCGGAAAGCCCGCCAGTTGATCTCCACCACTGCCCCCACAGCCGCGGCATCGGCAGCCTTGCCAATCTCCTGGCGGGCATACAGATAGCGGCCCACATCGAAGGTCAGCGCCATCAAGGGGACAAAAATGATCCCGATGAACATCGCCCAGAAAGTCATCGAGTATGCGCGACGATCCCTGAGCATGGCTACCAGCCTTCCTGGCGAAAGGTGGCTTCGGCCTTAAGTTGGAAGGGACCTTCGGGCAGCCCGGGGAAAATCGCCGAGAGCCCACCAAAGAAGTTCGGCACCTGGCCGGTGACGCGGATTTTTAGCAGGCTGCCTGCCCGACCACCTGGAGCGAGAATCGTGACATCCCCATTCTGGACAATCGCAGCCGTTTCGATTGCGTTGCGAGCTTCGGTGACAGCATAACAGGCTGCACACTGTTGCGCGACACTGCCCATACGCGCGCCATGCCGGGCGGCAGCCTGAACGGCCTGCTGGCCGAACACTACCAGCCCCAGGTTGATGGTCGCCAGCATAACCAGGATGGCAATCGGCAGGGTGATCGCCGCTTCCACGGTTTCCAGGGCTTTACGGTCTTTGAAAAATTTCATCGAATGATTCCTTTCAATGGGTGGTCAGGAAAGGCAGGTCTCCGGGCCTGCCTTTCCCGATATGGGGAGATTTAGATGGCGTTGGCCACGGTGGTCACCACCTGGGAAATATTACCGCCGAGCAGTTGGAACGCGCCGTAGACCACGACCACGATGGCCGCCAACATAACTGCGAACTCACTGCTTTCCAGCGCGCGCTTGTCCTTGATGAAGCGCAGAACGTTCTTTTTCGCAAAGAGCATGGTTATCTCACCTCCTTTCTCATAGAAGTTTGGGAACAACCAGATAGAAAAGCATCCCGACCAGGATAGCCAGCATGGCAGGCAGGGTGGGCTTCTTGCGCAGCCACTGCACCAGTCCCTGCAAACCACCAGCCAGCGCCACCGGCAGCAGTACGCCAGGTTGGAAAAGCAGTGTCAGGGTCATCAAAACCTGGGCATCCGCCCCTCCAATAGCGCCAAGCTTCCAGCCCAGCCAGAGCGCCATCAACGTCAGACCGACGCCCAGCCCGGCCAGGCCGTCCAGTTGCCAGGCGAACAGGAGTAGGAGACCCTGCACCCCACCCAGAAATCCGCGCGCCCGCCAGTGCAGGTCATCGAGGGCTACCAGGGTCAAGACCAGGATAGCCAACGGCCAGGAGCCTTGCCAGGCTGCCCAGGTTACCGCCCCCAGCAAGGGGATCACCGTCAGCCAGGTGGGCACGGTGCGGGTGCGCAGATCGGAGATGGCGCAGGCCAGCAGCCAGGGCAGAACCAACATCGCTATTTGCCATTCCCAAGGGCGGGGACTTCATACATCGTCAGGCGCTGGGCTGGTAAGGTTTCGCCGGTGAGCGTTAACCAAACCTGCCCGGCTTCGATGTCAAAAAACATGCCGCTTGTCACTACAGACAGTTCGAACCAGGGTGCGCGTTTAGGGTTGTCCCCAAGAAGCGTGCTGTTCATCCCAGCCAATGCACCCTTGCCTTTCACCTTCAGGGCCTTAAGCAGACGTTCGCGCGGGATGGGACTTAAGACCAGACGGCGACCATCCTGGCAAAGGCCAACGATGACGTTGAGACCATCTTTTTGCCAGGGAGTAACCGTAACCAATTTCGGCGCACTGCCCAAGGCAGCAGCAGATACCTTTTCCAACCAGGCAAGCGGATCAAGCACGGAAATCTGGCGAGCCAGTTTTTCGCGTTTGATGCGGATATCCTGCTCGGCCCAGCGTTCGGCTTGTTCACGCAGGCCGTCGATGGCTTTGCGTTGACGCTCATTGCCCGCAGAGATCAACGCGCCAAGCAGGAGTATGGCGAAGAGCACAGTGATTGCAAGAAAAAGTTCCATAGATAGATTCCTTTCAAGGATGTCGGATGTTGTAACTCTGGTGGGACAGGACTTCCGTAACCACCAGTTTGCCGTTCAGATCATCAGCCAGGATGCGCCAATGCGGCCCAAGGGGAATAGAGATGCGGCGCCGGTCATATTGCAGGCGCTTCCCGTGCAATTTCCAGTAGGGATGGCCTTTCTCCAGTTTTTCGATCATGCGCCTGGCCTTGAGCAGCACATCCCTGGGTGCGCGCCCGACCTGGATCTTCCGGCGTCTGAAAAATGCGCCCGGATCACTCACGAAGATTGCCCAGCTTCTGCCAGGTCTCCCGCAAGCGGCGCAGAGCTGCGGGACGGGGATCGAGCAGGCTACTCAAACCCAAGGCCAGCAATAACCCAAGGAAAGCCGCCGAAGGCCAGAGCCATGGCATCGGCAACGGTTTTTCAACCGGAATTTCCACTGGTGGCACCTGGGCGGGCACGCTCACAGGCCGGGTTGCGGTTGGAGTAGGCTTGCGCGGCTCGTGAGTGGGTGAAGGCATGGAAGTCGCCGTAGGAGTGACGGTGGGCGTCCAGGTGGGTATGGGCGGCGCAATAAATGGCACCTTGATCGTCCCTTCCGCGCTGGCACAGTTACCAACCTTGTCACAGGCCTTCAGGCTGACAAGGTGGTCGCCAGATGTGGCGAACTGGCCTTCGCCGCATTTGCGATCCCAACTCAAGCTGGTTGGCAGAGTTTTGAGTGTGAAATTCAGTTTCACATCCGGCTGCCCATCCAAACAGGCGATGCGCAGGGAGATCTCGGTCACCGGCAGGAAACGCTGCTGGACAGAGAGCTTGCCCGCCTCCCAAATCCACCAACTCTCCTGGACGTTCACTTTCGGCGGATGATTGGCCAACAACAAGGTAACGTGAGCAGCGGCGTTGACATTTCCGGCCAGATCTTGCGCCCGGGCCAGGACAGGGTACAGGCCATTCTCAAAGGGTTTGGTCTCCCAGGTGTAACGCCAAAGACCGAACGGTAAAGCCGCGAGGTCAAGCCAGGTACGGCCTTCGTCGGTAGATAACTGGACAGAAGCCAGCCCGGACATGGCATCCGATGCCTGACCCTCGAGGAGAAATGCACCCTGGGCAA
>Ga0172368_10003516_pt1 | contig 18931 bp, 14 predicted proteins | sample Lak11m_FD_114540 | JGI IMG/M metagenome (GOLD analysis project Ga0172368, IMG submission 114540) | Freshwater microbial communities from Kabuno Bay, South-Kivu, Congo - kab_022012_11m | ecosystem: Environmental > Aquatic > Freshwater > Lake | place: Democratic Republic of the Congo: South-Kivu...
GCCGGCGCCGCTGGAGCGGTAGGTGTCGATGCGCAGATCCTTCTCGTTGATCTGCACGTCGACCTCCTCGACCTCGGGGAGCACCGCCACGGTGCAGGCCGATGTGTGGATGCGGCCCTGGGCCTCGGTGGAGGGCACGCGCTGCACGCGGTGCACGCCGCTCTCCCACTTGAGGCGCGAGTAGACGCGCTGCCCCGAGACCAGCGCCACGACCTCCTTGAGGCCGCCACCTTCGGTCTCGCTCTGCGACAGGATCTCGAGCTTCCAGCGCCGCGTCTCGGCGTAGCGCGCGTACATACGGAAGATGTCGCCCGCGAACAGGGCGGCCTCCTCGCCGCCGGTGCCCGCGCGCACCTCGAGCACGATGTTCTTCTCGTCCAAGGGATCCTTGGGGATCAGCGCCAGCTTCAGTCGTTCGGCGCTGGCCTCGAGCTCCTTGTCGAGGCGGTCGAGCTCCTCTTTGGCCAGCGCGGCCAGCTCGCGGTCCTCGAGCATCTCGCGGTTGTCCCGACGCTCCTGCTCGAGCCGCTGGTGATGGCGGTACTCGGCCACCACGTCCTCGAGGTCGGCGCGCTCCTTCGAGAGCGCCTTGAAGCGCTCGCGATCGTTGACCACTTCGGGGGTGGAGAGCAGCGCGTCGAGCTCGTCGTAGCGCTCTTCGAAGTCCTTAAGCTTGGAGTACATCGGGGACCCCCTGGCGCGCCGGGTTGCGCTCCAGGAGCTCGGGCGGTAGCGCAAGCTCGGAGAGCGACCGCAGCGAGAACGTGTGTCCGCCCGCGTCGATGGGCTCGCCGCCGACCTCGCGCGCCAGGGCGGTGAGCATGGCCGCCAGGGCCACCTCGACCTGGGCGTCGTCGGGGGGCTGCGTCGTGATGCGCTGCAGCCACAGCCCCGGCGCAGCGATGGCCCGCACCACCGGGTGGTTCGGGTGCTTGCCGGACAGGCGGATGAGCTCGTACGCGAGGCCCGCGATGGGGAACATCATGGGCAGCTCGACCAGCACCAGTAGCGCCTGATTCAAGACCGTGTTGGCCGCCAGGCGGGGCAGCAGCGGGAGCGTGAGCGAGAACACCAGGATGCTGACGGCGATGACCAGGATCAGGAACGACGTCCCGCAGCGCGGGTGGAAGGTGGTGAACGCCTGGGCGCCGCCGATGTCGAGGGGCGCGCGCGCCTCGTAGGCGAAGACCGACTTGTGCTCGGCGCCGTGGAACTGGAACACGCGCCGGATGTCGGGCATGCGCGAGATGGCCCACAGGTAGCCGAGGAAGATCGTGAGCTTCACGACGCCGTTGACGGCGTTGAACAGCAGCTTGGTGCCGGATTCGAGGTCGGAGGAGCCCACCGCCAGCCCGAGCCCCCAGGTGAGGAAGCGCGGCAGGACCGCGAACAGCCCCATGCCGAGCAGCAGGGCCACCACAATGGTGCCGACCAGGGCCGCCTTCGACAGCGGCGGCTGGGGCTCCTTCTTCTTCGCGGGATCGCCGCCCTCGTCCTCGAGCTCGGCCTGCTCGGCCGAGAACGACAGCGCCTGCAGGCCGTTCCACAGGGACTCGACGAGCATGACGGCGCCGCGCAGGAACGGCCAGCGCAGGAAGGTGAGGCGGGCCCAGACGGGTTCCCAGGGGGTCTCGCGGACGAGGATGGAGCCGTCGCGTTTGCGCACGGCCACCGCCATCGACCGCGGGGCGCGCATCATCACGCCCTCGAGGACGGCCTGCCCCCCGATGGTCTCGGGAAAGGGGCGAGCGGGCATGCGTTACTGCTGCTGCTGGCGACCGTACTTGCGGTTGAAGCGCTCGACGCGGCCGGCGGTGTCGAGGATCTTCTCCTTGCTCGTGAAGAACGGGTGGCAGCTGGAGCAGATTTCGACGGCCAGGCTGTCGAGCGTGGAGCGTGTCTGAATCACGTTCCCGCAAGCGCAGGTGATAGCGATGTCCTTGAACTTGGGGTGCACGCCCTTCTTCATCGATGCCCTCGTACGCGGTTCACCCGGGCGCCGGACAGACAGGCCCGTCACACGGGAGCACGACTTTGTACAGGAAGAGGCTTCCAGGTTCAAGGAAAAAGATGGCCGGGTCCCGTTCCCTCCCCCCTTGACCGCGTTCGAAAGGCGTGCATATGCTCCGCCCTCGGCGGCTGGAACGCGCCCTTCGGCGCGGGCCGCACGATGGGAGAGGACATCATGGCACCGAAGGGCGACAAGTACGGGCTGCATCGCGTGATCGAGCCGAAGGGCGTGTTGACCCAGGCGGCGTGGCGGATCGACAACGATCTGTCGGTGGTCTACGACAACGAAATCCTGTGCGATGTCGACGTATTGAACGTCGACTCCGCGTCGTTCACCCAGATCGAGGAGGCCGCCGGCGGCGACCCCGCCAAGATCGCGGCCACCATCCTCGAGACCGTGGCCACGCGCGGCAAGCAGCACAACCCCGTCACGGGGTCGGGCGGCATGTTCATCGGCCGCGTGGCCCGCGTGGGCGAGGCGCTGGTGGGGAAGATCGACCTGAAGCCCGGCGATCGCATCGCGTCGCTGGTCTCGCTGTCGCTGACGCCACTGAAGCTCCAGCGCATCAAGAAGGTGCACGTCGATCGCGACCAGGTCGAGGTCGAGGGTCAGGCCATCCTGTTCGAGAGCGCCATCTGGGCCAAGCTGCCCGACGACCTGAGCGACAAGGTCGCCCTGGCGGCCCTCGACGTGGCGGGCGCGGCGGCCCAGACGGCCAAGCTGGTGAAGCCCGGTGACACCGTGTTCATCCTGGGCGCCGGCGGCAAGAGCGGCATGCTGGTGGCCTACGAGGCCAAGAAGCGCGCGGGCATCACGGGCCGCGTCATCGGCACGGGGCACTCCGAGGCCTCGACCCGACGCATCCGCGAGCTCGGATTCTGCGACGCGGTCATCAAGGTGAACGCCACCAGCCCCGTCGAGACGCGCAAGGCGTTCGAGGAGGTCTCGGGCGGCCAGTTGGCCGACGTGACCATCAACTGCGTCAACATCGAGAACACCGAGATGACGTCGATCCTGTGCACCAAGGACACCGGCGTCGTGTACTTCTTCTCGATGGCGACCTCGTTCACCAAGGCGGCGCTCGGCGCCGAGGGCATCGGCAGCGACGTGACCATGCTGATCGGCAACGGCTACACGCGCGGCCACGCGGCGATCACGCTGCAGCTTCTTCGCGAGAGTCCGGTGCTCAGGCGAGTCTTCGAGGAGCTCTTCGCCTGAGCACGTTGTTGCCTGAGGCGTGGGCACCTGGAGCCCACGCCACTCGAGGAGCCCGACCCATGAGCCACCGGCACCCCTACTACCGCGACGTCGCCGACTCGGATTGGAACGACTGGCGCTGGCAGCTGCGCCATCGCGTGACCGATCCCGAGGAGCTGGAACGCATCCTGTCGCTGGATCCGGCCGAGACCCGGGGCGTGAAGGCCGTGCTGGGGCGCTTCCGCATGGCCATCACCCCATACTACCTCTCGCTCATCGACCCGGCCGATCCAAGCGACCCGGTGCGCGCCCAGGCGGTGCCGAGCCCGCTCGAGCTGCGGGTGCAGCCCGCCGACATGGCCGATCCGCTGCACGAGGACGCCGACTCGCCGGTGCCGCTGATCACGCACCGCTACCCCGATCGCGTGCTCTTCCTGGTCACCGACCAGTGCACCATGTACTGCCGGCACTGCACGAGGCGGCGCCTGGCCGGACAGCACGACCACGCGGCGCCCAAGGAGAAGATCACCGGCGCCATCGAGTACATCCGGGCCCACCCCGAGGTGCGCGACGTGCTCATCTCGGGCGGCGATCCGCTCACGCTCGGCACGCACGTGCTCGAGGGCATCCTCGCCGAAGTGCGCGCGATCCCGCACGTCGAGATCATCCGGCTCGGGACGCGCGTACCGGTCGTGGCGCCCATGCGCATCACCGACGACCTGGTCGACACGCTGAAGAAGTTCCACCCGCTGTACGTGAACACGCACTTCAACCACCCCGCCGAGGTGACCCCGGAGGCGCGCGAGGCGTGCCGCAAGCTGGCCGACGCGGGCATCCCGCTCGGCAACCAGTCGGTGCTGCTCCGGGGCGTGAACGACGACCCGGCGCTCATGAAGGTGCTGGTGCACGAGCTCTTGAAGATGCGCGTACGGCCGTACTACATCTACCAGTGCGACCTGTCCGAGGGCATCGAGCACTTCCGCACGTCGGTGGGCAAGGGCATCGAGATCATCGAGATGCTACGCGGCCATACGTCGGGGCTGGCCGTGCCGACGTTCGTGGTCGACGCGCCGGGCGGGGGCGGCAAGATCCCCGTGATGCCCGAGTACCTGATCTCGCGCACCCACAACAAGGTCATCCTCCGGAACTTCGAAGGCATCATGACCACGTACACCGAGCCCGAGAACGCGGCGCAGGACTCGCACGTCGACGTGTCGCGCTGGGTGCCCGAGCAGAAGCGCTCGACGGCGGGCCTGGCCCGCCTGTTCCAGGGGTACGAGCTGTCCCTGATCCCCGAGCGGCATCGCCGACACGGCGAGCACAAGCCGAACCCGAAGCCGTGAGAGCCCGCGCACGACCCGCGGGCTCTCACGTTGTTGGTTTTCGGCGTGGACGCCTGGAGTCCACGCCGTGCGAGCGTCCGATAGCCGCTCGCGCTAGGAGGATCCCGTGTTCCCGACCACCGAGCTCGGCCTGGATCGTCTCGCGAGCCTGGTGGTCGTGGGCATCGTCAAGAACGCCGGGAAGACCGTCACCATCGGGCGCCTGCTACGGGAGACCGCCGCCCTGGGCCGCCGCGTGGCCGTGCTCTCCACGGGCATGGACGGCGAGCGGCGCGACGCCGTGTTCGGCCACGCCAAGCCGCCGGTGGTCGTGCAGGAGGGCATGTGGGTGGCATGCGCCGCCGCGGGCCTCGCGTCGGGGAGCGCCGACTTCGAGGTGATCGCCGGCACGGGCGTCACCACGCCCTTCGGCGAGGTGCAGATCGCGCGCACCATCCGCGCCGGGGGCGTCACGCTCATCGGGCCGCGCACGGTGTCGCAGATGGGGCGGGTCATCCGCTCGCTGCGCACTGCCGGGGCCGACTTCGTGCTGGTCGACGGCTCCATCGACCGCCGCTCGGTGGCGGGCGGGGCCTCGACCGAGGCGGCCATCCTGGTGGTGGGCGCCGCCTGGAGCCGCGACCTGTCGGCGGTGCTGACCGAGGCGAAGCGGGTGCTGACGCTCCTGCGGCTGCCCCGGGCCGAGGGCCTGCCCACGCCGTGGCCGGAGCGGCCCGACGTGCTCACGGTCGAGGGTCGGCGCGTCGACGCGGGGCTCGAGACCGCGCTCGGCCACGAACGCGCGCTGGCGGCGGTGGCGGTGCGCGAGGAGGCCGCGGTGGTGCGCTGCCCCGGTGCCGCGGCGGGCGCGCTGTTGACGGCCCTGGTCGAGAAGCGCGCCGCCGAGGGCTTGCGGCTGGTCGTCGAGAACGGCGCGCGCGTGTTCGCGAGCGAGAAGGAGATCGAACGGTTCCGGAGCGCAGGGGGCCGCCTGGAGGCCCGCACGCCCATCCGCGTGGCGGGCGTGGCGCTGAACCCCTATTCGCCGGAGGGCTTCTGGTTGCCGGCCGACGAGATGCGCGAGCGCCTCGAGGCGCTGGTGCCGAACCTGCCGGTCTTCGACGCGATTCGGGACTGAGCTCGGGAGACAGCATGGACTCGAAACTGGGACTCGACTTCGACAAAGTGGCGCGGGCCCGCGCGACGGCGAGCCGCATCGTGGCCGCCATGCAGGGCCTCATCGAGCGCCACACGACCACGACGGTCGAGCGCGCGGTGCTGCGCCTGTACGGCATCGACGGCGTCGACGACGACGAGGTGCCGTTGCCGAACCGCGTGATCGAGGAGGTGCAGCGCGCCGGGCTGCTGGGGCTTGGCGCCGCCCGGCTCATCGGCGCGGCCTGCCTGCAGGGCGCGGCCGGCCCCCAGGAGGCCGCCGAGGCCATCGTGGCGGGCACGTTGAAGCCGGCGGCGCTGGCGAAGGTGGCCGCAGACCGCGCGAGCGCCCGGGCCCTCGAGCTGACCGCGCCCGGCCTGGCGCGCATCCGGGCCCAGCGGGGGCGGCGCGTCGAGCTGGCCAAGACCCTGGGCATGGCCCACGGCCTGCAGCTGTACCTGATCGTGGCCACCGGCAACATCCACGAGGACGTGGGGCAGGCCCAAGCCGCCGCGCGCCAGGGGGCCGACATCATCGCGGTCATCCGCACCACGGGCCAGTCTCTGCTCGACTACGTGCCCTACGGCGCCACCACCGAGGGCTACGGCGGCACCTACGCCACCCAGGAGAACTTCCGCATCATGCGCGCCGCGCTCGACGACGTGTCGGAGCAGGTGGGGCGCTACGTGCAGCTCGTGAACTACGCCAGCGGGCTGTGCATGCCCGAGATCTCGGCCATGGGAGCGCTCGAGCGCCTGGACATGCTCCTGAACGACTCGATGTACGGCATCCTGTTCCGCGACATCAACCCCGTGCGCACCTTCGTCGACCAGGCCTTCTCGCGCAGCATCAACGCGTTCGCGGGCGCCGTGATCAACACGGGCGAGGACAACTACCTGACCACGGCCGACGCGGTCGAGGCGGCCCACACGGTGCTCGCCTCGCAGTTCCTGAACGAGCAGTTCGGCAAGAGCGCGGGGCTCCGCGAGGAACAGCTGGGCCTCGGCCACGCCTTCGAGATCGATCCGTCGTTCGAGGACGGCTTCCTGTACGAGATCGCCCAGGCGCAGATGGCGCGCGAGATCTTCCCGACCAGCCCGCTGAAGTACATGCCGCCCACCAAGTACATGACGGGCAACATCTTCCGCGGCCACGTGCAGGACGCCCTGTTCAACCTCGTGTCGGCGATGACGAACCAGCGCATCCACCTGCTCGGCATGCTCACCGAGGCCATCCACACGCCCTTCCTGGCCGACCGCTACCTGGCCATCGAGGCGGCGCGCTACGTGACGACCACCGCGCGCCACCTGGGGCAGGAGATCGAGCTCAAGGAGGGCGGCGTCATCCGCGGTCGCGCCGCCCTGGTGCTGGACGAGGCGGTGGCCTTCCTCGACGACGTCGAAGGCATCGGCCTCTTGGCCGCCATCGAGCGCGGCATGTTCGCGAACATCGGCCGACGCCGCGACGGGGGCAAGGGCTACGACGGCGTGGTGACCAAGGCGCCGGGCTACGTGAACCCCTTCGCGGAGGCGCTCCAGGCCGAGCTTCCCCTGGCGATCGACGAGGTGGCCCATGCCGTACACGCCTGATTTCGGCAGCCCGAACCCGGGCGACCTGACGAAGCCGCTGGCGCCCGACCCCTCGCGCGTGCGTCCCTACGGCGACACGCTCGACGACGGCTTCGTGCAGCTGTCGTTCACGCTGCCGGTGCCGCCCGGCCCCGAGGCCGAGGAGGCCGCGCTGCGCCTGCTGCGCCTCATGAACCTGCACGACCCGTCGATCGTGCACACGCGCGACATGCAGAACGGCTGCACCTTCTTCGTGGCCTACGGCGCGTGCCGCGAGACGATCGACTACGCCAGCATCAAGGTCCCGAAGGCGCAATCGGTCGTGCTCGACAAAAAAGAGGTCGAGGCGCAGGTCACGATCGAGACGGGCGGGCGGCCCCTGCGCGTCATCGGTGCCTGCACGGGGACCGACGCGCACACCGTGGGCATCGACGCCATCCTCAATATGAAGGGCATCGCCGGCCACAAGGGCCTCGAGAGCTACAAGGGCTTCGAGATCCGCAATCTGGGCGCGCAGGTGCCGAACGAGGAGCTGATCGCGGCGGCGCGCGAGTTCCAGGCCGACGCGGTGCTGGTCTCGCAGATCGTCACGCAGAAGAACGTGCACATCCAGAACCTGACGCGCTTCATCGAGCTGGTCGAAGCCGAGGGGCTGCGCGACCGCTGGATCCTGGTGGTGGGCGGCCCGCGTATCACCCACGAACTGGCCATGGAGCTCGGCTTCGACGCGGGCTTCGGCCGCCAGAGCTTCGCCAGCCACGTGGCGTCGTTCCTGGTGCAAGAGATGCGCAAGCGCAAGCAGCTCGAGGCGTGAGGAGGCCTCTTCCGAAAGCACCGGAAGGCTCGATGAAATAGAGTCTCCCAAGCGTTACCGCGTAAGGGATTGGACCCCGGTAGCTCCCCCGGGAGGTCCCGGGGGAGCCAGAGGCCGCCTCGGCGCCCCCGTAGATGGTGGGGGCCCAGGGAGTTGCCCAATCGCGCCACCGAAATGGCGACCAAGTCTGATTGGCAGAAGGATTGTGCAGCGATTGGCCTGGAGAAACAAGGCATGACAACGTTGGTCGGCTGGGTCGGAGCAGATTCGCGCGGGCGTTCGTCGATATACGTCGCCGCGGATAGCAGAATATCGTGGCCTGGATCAGATAATTCTTGGGATTTCGGCAGGAAGGTTTTCGCATGCCGAACCGAACCCGACATACTCGGGTACTGTGGAAATGTCCTTTTCCCGACACAAGTATTGGGCCAAATAATCGACATGATAGACAGGCACGCTCTCTTTGAGCCAAAAGATGAGCCAAATGCTAGGGCCAGGCGGATAATGAATGCAGTTTCTAGGTCATTCAGCAAGTATCCATGCGACGACAGATTCACCGCAAACATCATATACTGCACAAGGAATTCCGAGCTGATGAAGTCTGATTTTTTGGCATATAAGTTATCCCTAAGCCACTCAAGAAGGCCATCAATGGATATACTGCCGCCGGGCGAAGGATCTCGCGTTTTTTATATCGACGGCTCTGGCTCGGAAGCATTCAGTGAGCACCATGCAAGGTGGCAGCGAACGTCGGCTCAGAAAACGAGCCGCGCGGTGTTCTCGGCATTTTGCGATGCGGTTTCCTCGGGGAAGGACCGTTTCACCGGCGGCGCTCCGCAACTCGTAGGAATACACAGAAAAGGCCCAGCAAAAGTATTTGGCATCGCATGGGGGAAAAAGCGGTTCTTCTATGGCTCCGAGCTCGTATACAGAACAAAATGCCAAAATGAAACTAGTTGGTTCAACGGGCTGTTCGAGATTTGCGATCCTGATGCCCTAAAGCTACAACCGGGGGCGCAGCCGCAGCCTCGACCCAACGAAGTCCGGTGAGCGTTCCTCGGGCAAGAAGCCAAGAACTGCGAAGATTCTGACGCATCGGTGCCGGCCTTAAGATTGGTGGTCCGCCGATTAACCTGCTTTCCTTTGGCCGAGGTCGGCCGGGGGACTCCGCCATATCGGGAATTGACGCACGCGCCGCCTCGCTCGTACGATGCCGTTGGTCGTTGCACCAAAGGTAAATCGAGCGAACTGAAAGTGAAGCCCGTCGAAAAAAGAAACGCCCTGGCAGCTTGCGCTCCAGGGCGTCGGGCCGGCGATGCTCTCACCGGCGGGGTCTGTAAGTATTCTTGCGATCGAAGCCGGGCATTGTCAACGTTCCAGTAGACGGAAAGGGCTGCAGGCGTGCATCGGGTCATCTCCTACATCGACGGCTTCAACCTCTACTACGGCCTGCGCTCGAAGGCGTGGCGGCGCTACTACTGGCTCGACCTCGTGGCGCTATCGAAGGCGCTCCTCAAACCCGACCAACTGTGGGGCGAAGCCCACTACTTCACGTCGCGAATCCGCCACGACGGGACGAACGCCGACGACGCGCGGCGCCAGTCCATCTACCTCGACGCTCTCGCGAACTCGCCGGATTTGACGATCCACGAGGGCCACTTCCTCCAGAAGCCTCAGCGATGCCACGCGTGCGGCGCGACGTGGATGAGCTACGAAGAGAAGATGACCGATGTGAACCTCGCGGTGCGACTTCTGGCCGACGCCTTCGACGACCGCTTCGACACCGCGCTCATCGTGTCGGGCGACAGCGACCTGAGCACGCCGGTAAAACAGGTACGCGCACGGTTCGCCGGAAAACGCGTCGTCGTGGCTTTCCCCCCCGGCCGTCATTCGAATGAGTTGGGCAAGGCGGCCACCGGCTTTTTCACGATTGGCGAGGCCAAGATCCGAGCGAGCCAATCCCCCGAACGCGTCGTCCTCACGAACGGGCACGCGATCGACCGACCCACGCATTGGCGCTGACAACAGCCATCATCGAGGGTACCCCATGGACAAGCTGATCATCACCGCCGCCATCTGCGGGGCCGAGGTCACGCGCGCACAGACGCCGTACCTGCCGCTGACGCCCGAGGAGCTGGCCGAAGCCTCGAAGGCGTGCCGCGAGGCCGGCGCCGCCATGGTGCACCTGCACGTGCGCGACGAGGCGGGCAACCCCACCCAGAGCGGCGACGTGTTCACTGACGCGGTCACGCGCATCCGCGCGCGCACCGACATCATCGTGCAGGCCTCGACCGGGGGCGCCGTGTGGATGACGCCCGACCAGCGCCTCGACAGCCTGCGTTGCGCCCCCGAGATGGCCACGCTGACGTGTGGTACGGTGAACTTCGGCGACGAGGTGTTCCAGAACGACTGGCCCACCATCCAGGCGTTCGCGACGCGCCAGATGGAGCTGGGCGTGCGCCCCGAGTTCGAGATCTTCGACGCCGGCCACCTGGCCACGGCCGAGCGCTTGGTGAAGGAGGGCCTGGTCACGGGCCACCTGCACTACGACTTCGTGCTGGGCGTGCCCGGCGCGCTGCCCGCCTCGGTCGACAACCTGGTGTTCCTGGCGCGCCAGCTCCCCAAGGGCGCCACGTGGACGGTGGCCGGGATGGGGCGGCACCAGCTCCCGATGGCCGCCGCCGCGATCGTGCTGGGCGGTAACGTGCGGGTGGGGTTCGAGGACAACATCTTCTACTCGAAGGGCGTGCTCGCGACCTCGAACGCGCAACTGGTCGAGCGCGTCGTGCGCCTGGCCCGCGAGCTGGGGCGCGAGGTGGCCACGCCCGACGAGGCGCGCGACCTGCTGGCGCTCAGTCGCTGAAGTTCTCGACAACCCTCGACAATCCAGGATCGCGCCTTAGTGTTCGCGTGAGGGGCGAGCGAGCGCGGGGACGAGGAGGCCCCATGCTGCGCGCATCGTCGAAGCTCCTGGCGACCTTCTTCCTGGCGGCCCTGCTGGCGGGCTGCGGCCCGAAATCGACCCCCGACCAGACCTCGACCGAGCCCGTCGTCACGCTCGATGACGCGAGCGCGAAGCTGCCCGAAGCCGCGGCCGAGGTCGTCATCGACGAGACCGGGCCCGCGGGGACGCTCGAGCCCGACACGCTGGGCCCGGGCGACGGCGCGAACGACGAGGCCTGGTCGACCGAGTTGCCAACGAGCTCGGCCGACGGCGGGCTGGTCGTGCACGAGTGGGGCACGTTCACGTCGGTGCAAGGCCCCGACGGCCTCTCGATCGGCGGCCTGCACCACGAGGACGAGGCCCTGCCGTTCTGGGTCTACCGCCGGAACTGGTCGGATCCCTACAACTACTTCTTCGAGGAGCTCCCCGAGGAGCCGCTGCAGCAACTGGAGACGCCGGTGCTGTACTTCTACTCGGACACGAAGCAGTCCGTGAAGGTCGACGTGAGCTTCCCCGAGGGCATCGTCGGCCAGTGGTTCCCGGACGCCGCGTCTTACTCGCCCGCCGTGGGCGAGATCGCGGCCATCGCCAGCGGCGCGATGACCTGGGACCTGACCCTCGTCCCGGGGCTGGACCCGGCCACCTTCGTGCCTGTCGAGCCCGACGAGATCTGGGCGCCGTCGCGCCGCGTGGCCTCGACGCCGGTGGAGATGACGGGCCCCTACGGCACCGTCGAGCGCGAGCAGTTCGTGTTCTACCGCGGCCTCGGCATGTTCGACCCACCGGTGCGGGTGACGTCGGCGGCCGGTGAGCTGCAGATCACCAACGCGTCGCCCGATGCGCTGGCCGCGGTGTTCGTGCTGCGCGCCGGGACCGACGGGGGAACCGTCACGGCCCTCGGCCCGCTCCCCGCCGAAGCGAGCTTCGAGCTCCCCGTGCCGGACGCCGACGCTCCCCTGGCCACGTACGTCGCCAACGCGCGGGCGCAGTTGGCCGAGGCCCTGCGAGACACCGGCCTGACGGACGACGAGGCACAGGCGATGGTCGACACGTGGACACGCAGCTGGTTCGGCAACCTGGGCCTGCGCGTGCTGTACGTCGCACCCCGCGGCTGGGCCGACGCGCTGCTGCCGATGGAGGTGGCGCCGACGCCCACCGAGGTCGTGCGCACCCTGGTGGGCCGCATCGAGGCGATCCTGCCGGAGGAGGACCTGGCCCTGGTCGAGGCGTTGCACGAGGGCAAGGACGTGAGCCCCGCGTCGCTCGGGCGCTTCGCCGAGCCCCGCCTGCGCCACGCGCTGCTCCAGCTGTCCACTCCCGCGGCACGGGAAAGGTGCCAGGCCCTGCTCGACGAAGCGCACGCCACGCCGTAGCCCGCGGGAACGCCGCCGCATCGGGGCGTGCAGAACGAGAAAAACCCGGTACACTGCCCGGGCGATCGCACGCACCACGAGGTGAGCCCTGGACCGCGAGCTTCTCCCCCGACTGCTGATGGCGGCCCTGCTGGCCGGACTCCTCCCCGCTTCCGTCTGCGCCGCGGCGCTGTCGCGCGAGCAGCTGGCGGCGCTCCCGACGATCGCCGTGGATCCGGCGGCGCCCCTACCGCAGCAAGAGCCCCCGGGGCGCGCCGAGCGCAAGGCGGCCCCCCTGCACCCGCGCCTGTCGCCGCAGCTCGATCGCCTGGCGTGGGAGCTGGCGCGGACGAGCGATCCGGCGGTGAGGCAAGCCATCGTCGGTCGGAACGACGCACGGCTGCGCGAGGGGCGCCTGCAGGTGGTCGTGCAGCTCCGCACGGCAGAGCTGCGGGGTGCTCCCGGCGCCGAGATCCGGCTCGCTGACGTGCCCCTGGTGGTCGACACCCAGGTCGGCGGACGGCTGCAAGGCTGGGTGGCCCCTGCCGATCTCGCACGGCTGGCCCGGGCGGACGAGGTCCTGCGGATCGAGACGACCATCCACCCACTCCCCCTCGAGGTGATCTCGAAGGGCGTGAAGAACATGAAGGCCGACACCGTGCAGGCGCTGGGCGTCGACGGGCAGGGGATCGTCGTGGGCGTGCTCGACGCCGGCTTCGAGGGCTACCAGCAGCTACTGGGCAGCGAGTTGCCTGCGCAGGTCATCACGAAGTCGTTCGGTACCGACATCACGGGCGGGGGCGAGGCTCACGGCACCGCGGTGGCCGAGCTCGTCCACGACGTGGCCCCGGCCGCGACCCTGGTGCTGGTGGCCTACGGCTCGACCCTCGACTTCGAGGACGCCGTGCAGTGGCTGGTGCAGAACGACGTGGATATCATCACGACCTCGACCGGCTCGTCGCTCACCGGTCCCTGCGACGGGCGCGACTCGATGGCCGCCGCCGCGAACGCCGCGGTCGACGCCGGCGTGATCTTCCTGGCGTCGGCGGGGAACTACGGCGACGGGCACTACCTCGGCACCTTCACCCCCTCGGCGAAGCCCGGCTTCGAGGGCTACCACGCCTTCACCGCGGTGCGCACGGTCGCGTTCTTCGGCCTCGGCAACAACTGCTACACGCTGCCGGCGGGCATGCCGCTCGACGTGAGCCTGGTGTGGGACGACTGGGGCGACGATCCGGCCGAGCTGCTGCCGCGCGCCGATTACGACCTGTACCTGATGCGCTACGACCCCGAGGCGGGGTGGCAGTTCACGGACGTGTACTCGGACTACAACCAGGGTCAGGGCGGCTATCCCTGGGAGATGATCCACATGGTCACCCCCTCCGACGGCTGCTACGGGCTCGCGATCCGGCAGACGGCGGCCGACCACGACCACGAGCTCCACCTGTACGCCTACAACATGACCTTCGCGACGCCGTTCCAGGTGCCCGAGCGCAGCGTCATCGACCCCTGCGTGGGCGAGAAGGTGCAGTGCATCGGTGCCACCACCATCTACGACACGCTGGCGCAGTACTCGAGCCGCGGCCCCGCCAACCCGGACGTGACCACCGGCCAGGCGTTGCCGAAGCCCGACTTCACCGCGCCGGCCGGCACGAAGACCGTCTCGCTCGGCTCGTTCTCGGGCACGTCGGCCTCGGCGCCCCACGCGGCCGGCGCGATGGCCCTGCTCCTCCAGATGACCGATCACGACCCGGACCTCGCGCTGGCCATGGCGCGCGAGTTGGTCCACGACCTCGGGACCGCGGGATTCGACGACAAGTTCGGCTGGGGACGCCTCGAGCTGGCCGCCTGTACGGGCGCCCTCTGCGACGACGCCCTGGCCTGCACGACCAGCGCCTGCGATCCGTCGGTCGGCTGCGGCCAGGTCGCCGTGACCGAAGGTTGCCTGCTCGACGGCGCCTGTCACGCGGCCGGCGGGGCGAACCCGGCGGACGCGTGCCTGGTCTGTGATCCCGCCGCGCCCGGCGCGTGGACCGTCGCCCCCGATGGCACGCCCTGCGACGACGGCCTGGCCTGCACCACGGGGGACACCTGCCTGGCCGGCACCTGCGTCGAGGGCTCCCCTCTGCCGGCCGGCCCCCTCGCCGCGCCCTGCGCCGTGCTCACCTGCGACGGCCTGACCGGCGTGGCCGTGACCGAACCGAGCCCCGCGGGGACGGCGTGCGGCCCGGCGCCAGGCTGCGTCGACGGGCGCCTCACGCTCGCGGCGGCCTGCGACGGCGCGGGCACCTGCGCGGGCGGCGGTACGTCGTCGTGCGCACCCTACGCGCTCTGCGCCGACGCCCTGACCTGCGCGGCCACGTGCGTCACCTCGGCCGACTGCGTGCCGCTGCACCTGTGCGTCGCCAGCGCCTGCGTGCCAGACCAGGCTCCGACCGCCGACGCCGGCGCGCCGCAACACGTGGCGGCCGGCGCCACGGTCATCCTCGACGCGAGCGGCTCGACCGACCCCGAGGGCGCGCCGCTCTCGTTCTCGTGGTCCCAGACCAGCGGGCCGACCGTCGCGCTCGACGACCCGTCGGCCGCGACCCCCGTCTTCACGGCCCCGACGCCCCCGTCGGCGCAGACGCTGCGCTTCCGCCTGCTGGCCCACGACGGCCACCAGGCGAGCCTGCCCGCCACGACGACGGTGGTCGTGGGCCCCGTGCCCAACGAGCCCCCGGTGGCCGACGCCGGCGCCGACCTCGAGGTCGACGAAGGCGCTGCGGTCACGTTGAGCGGTACGGGCTCGTCGGACCCCGACAACCAAGCCCTGACGTACGCCTGGAGCCAGGAGTCCGGCCCGCCGGTGGAGCTCGACGACCCCACGTCGAAGACGCCATCGTTCGTGGCCCCCCTGGTCGACGCCGACAGCCTCGTGGCCCTGGCCCTGGTGGTCTCCGACGCCCTGGTGACCAGCACGCCCGCCCAGGTGGCCGTGCTGATCCGCGACGTGCCCGACCCCGAGCCGCTTCCGGAGCCCACGGACGTGGCCGAGGACCGGGCCGTCGAGGCCACCCCCGAGGTCGGCACCGACGCCTCGCCCGATACGACGACGGACGCTATGGCCGAGACCGGGGGCGACGACCTCGCGGCGGCGGGCTCCCGCTCGGCCTGCACGCTCGGCGAGCGGCCGGCGCCCGCGACCTGGGCGGCGCTGCTCCTGGCGCTCGCGCCGCTGTTCGCCGCCTCGCGACGCGCGCGCTCGACCCGTCGCTCCTAGGCGACGTCGACCACCCGCAACCCCTCGGCCAACCCGCAGAGCAGGTCCGACGGAACGCGGCCGCCGAGCCCCTCCGACAGCTCGTCGAGCGCCGCGTCGGCGTGGCTGGTCGCCTCCCGCGCGGTCCCGCGCCCACGGCCCGCCGACCGCTCGCCGCCGTTCGCCCGTGTCCCGCGCCGGTCGGCGCTGCGGTTCCACCATCGGTCCTCGCTGAAGAAGCACGCGTCGAACGCCATGGTCTCCTCCCCGTGGGGATGTCGTCGACCGGGGACTACGCACGCCGGATGCCAAGCGTCGGAGCGGCCCGGCTGGCGACTTCCACTTCGCCTCGCGTGGTCCGGCGGACCGCTGTCCCCGGTCCGGGGTGGTCCGGCGGGCCGAACCGCGACGATTGAGCCCCGCACCGTCTGCTGCTAGACTGCGCCCGCAACCGCGGCGGAGACCCCCATGCGACGCTGGACCGGCCTGCTGCTATTCGTCGGAACCCTCGGAGTGGCCTCGGCTTGCGGCTCGAGCGACGGTGACACGACCCCCGACGCGCTCGCCGACGTCGCCGGCGAGGCGACCGATAGCCTCGCCGACGCCACCGACGCCACCCCCGATTCGTCCGACGTGGCCGAGGCAGGATCGGACGTCCCCCCCACGCCCGGCGAGCTCCTCTGCGCCGAGTCCGATCCGGAGCCTGCCACGTGGGCAGATGGCACGAAGTTCAGCCTGGCCGTGTACCACTTCAACCTGCAGTACGTGGCGGGCGGCATCCACGGCTTCCTGGGCCAGCCCGAAACGTCCGAGCAGGACCTGGAGGACCTGATCGTCACCGAGAGCTTCGAGCCGCTGATCGCCCTCTTCGAACGCCACCCCGCCTGGGGCGGCTCGTTCGAGATGCAGGGCATGTTCCTCGAGGTCCTCGAGCAGCGCTTCCCCGATCTGCTGGTGCGCTTCGGTCGGCTGGTCCAGCGCGGCCAGGTCGACCTGATGACCTTCCACTGGTCCGACCAGCTGTTCCTGGCGTACCCCTACCGCGATCAGAGGTGGTCGTGGGACCAGAACCAACGCTTGCTCGAACGCTTCTGCCTGCCCCAATCGCCGGCGTTCTTCACGCAGGAGGGGCAGTACGGCGAGGGCATGGCGCGCCTGGCGCACGATCAGACCGGCGCCATGGGCATCCTCCCGCGGAACCTGCTGTCCTTCAACCTGGGGCAAGACAAGCCCCGCGGCCTCTGGCTCGACCGCGACGGGCTGCGGCTGCTCACCACCGACGGGTACACCGACGCCGCCTCGGGCTGGACGCTCGACTGGAACTTCGTCGACGACGCCGAGCTGCTGGCGACCGGCGGCATCAACCCGTACTTCCCCGAGATGTTCACGGTGAAGGAACAGGCCGTGAAGGATTACGAAGACAAGCTCGCGGCCCTCGAGGACGCCGGCTACCGCGTGGCCACCATCCGCGAGTACCGCCGCCAGCTCGAGAAGGCCGGCATCGCGCCTACACCCATCCCCTTCGTGCACGACGGCCAGTGGCAATCCGATGCCGGGGACAACCTGTTCCAGTGGATGGGCTTCGGCGCCGGATGGGCGGGCGACGAGCGCGACAACACCATCCTCACGGGCAACGTCAAGGTCAGCCGCCGCATCCGCGCGGCCGAGATCCTGCTCGAGCAGGCCGACGCGGCCGGCAAGGACACGACCGCCCTGCGCGCGCGCCTGGACGGCGCCATCCGCGACCTGTTGAAGGCCGAGGTCAGCGACTCGACCGGCTGGCGCCCCTACATCGTCGAGGTGCACTACTCGCTGGACCACGCCGCGACCGCCGAAGCCGCCGTGCAGGACGTGGCGGCGCAGGCCCTCGACCTGCTCGGCATCCCCGGCGACGCGTGGGTCGACCTGCGCTCCGGGGACGTCAGCACGGAGACTCCCGCCAGCGAGCCGCCCCCGCTGCTCGACGAGCCGCCCTTCCCCTTCGAGCTCGACGACGGCGGCCGCGGCGCCACGGTGACCACGCAGGATTGGGGCGACCACGTCGAGGTCTGGATCGACCTGCCCTGGACGGAGCCCGCCACCGCCGGCTCCGAGCGCCCCGCGGTCCTGCGCGTGAGCGTGCCCGAGCCGCTGACCGAGCTCATCTACTCCCCCGCGCTGCTGGAGGACCGCGTCGTGCGGGTGCCGCTGGCCGACTACGATCTGACGGTCGAGCAGGAGGTGACGCCGAAGAACCGCCTGTGCGTGGGCACCCCCAACGGCCTGGTGGGTCTCGGCGCCGATCGCTGGCTCATCGTCGACACGGCCACCCTGCACGTCGCGACGTGCATCTCGGCCGGCGGCGTGTGGTGGGAGGACCAGACCCAGCCGAACCAGGACGCCGCGCTGTGGCACCTGTACTACCTGGAGGGCACCGAGGAGCAGGCGCTCGAGCTGGCCTGGCGCGTGAACGTCGAGCCGATCGTCGGCATCGAACGCTGACGTCCGCCGACGCTCAGAAATGCTTTGACGAGCCCAGGCGTCGCAGGCACGATCCCGGCAGCAAGAATCACATTTCGTGGAGCGAATCGACCATGAAGTCATCCATCGCCGGGCTCGTATGTCTGGGGGCGCTGCTGGTAACGGCCTGTGATCCCGGCGACGACGACGCCGACGTGAAGGTACCCTTCGGCAACGTCACGCCGTCCACGCGCTTCGTGCTCACGGGCACCATGCCGTTCGTCTCGTCGAACACGTTCTTCAGCGGCTCGATCGGCACTCGGGAGGTCAACGGACGCACGCTGCAGCGCTTCCGCGTGGGCTACGACATCGCCTCGCCCACCGAGCTGTCCGAGACCACCAAGGGCACCGAGCTCCTGGTCGAGCTGCCCACGCCCGACAGCTTCGTGCTGGGCGGCTTCGAAGACGTCTCGGTGCTGGCCGGCGTGCTCGACGCGCCCCTCGAGATCAACCTGGCGCCCCCGGTGGGCGTGCCCCAGTCGGTCAGCGCCACGGCCGTGCTGACGCCCGTGGGCGAGTCGGGCAAGCCCGCCAGCGGTACCGCGACCTACACGCTGGTCGACGACGACGAGACCGTGGTCACGGACCTGGGCGTGATCACGGGCTGCCGGCACTTCACGGCCGCGGGCTCGCTCACGGGCGAAGCCATCCCGGTGCCCCTGCAGGGCGTCGAGATCACGGGCGACATCTGGTACCACCCCGACCTTGGCGTCGTGAAGTGGGACCTGCCCATCGTCAACGCCGGCATGGACCTGGACAGCGTGCTCGACTACGGTGACACGTCCGGCGACGCCAACACCATCCGCAAGGTGGGCGTGGTCGACGCC
>Ga0172368_10003519_pt1 | contig 18915 bp, 14 predicted proteins | sample Lak11m_FD_114540 | JGI IMG/M metagenome (GOLD analysis project Ga0172368, IMG submission 114540) | Freshwater microbial communities from Kabuno Bay, South-Kivu, Congo - kab_022012_11m | ecosystem: Environmental > Aquatic > Freshwater > Lake | place: Democratic Republic of the Congo: South-Kivu...
ACAGATGTCACCACTGGAGAATTCGCCGTCACCGAGCTTCCGCTCGAAGCCTTACGGGCCGAGTTGACAAGGCTGCATCCCGCCGAAATCATTTATCCCGACAACCAAATTCTGCCCGAAGGCATCACAGGTCACCTGACCCCACTACCCGCCTGGAAATTCGAAGCGGGCAAGTGCCATGAAACCTTGCTGGCGCAATTCAAGTCGTCCACTTTGGATGGGTTTGGATTAAAGCCGAACAGTCCTTCCGTCTGCGCGGCGGGTGCGATCGTGCTGTATCTCAAAGAGACCCAACCCGATGCCTTGAACCTGCTCAATTCATTGCGATCCTACAGCCTGAGTGAATTTATGACCCTGGATGCATCCACCCGCCGCAACCTCGAATTGGAAGAGACCCTTCGACCAGGCTCAGGGCAAGCCCTGCGCGGTGAACGCAAAGGTTCATTGCTCGGCACACTCGATTACACGGTTACGCCCATGGGCAAAAGACTCATCCATCAATGGGTCAGCCAGCCTCTATTACACGTTGAAAAAATTCAAACCAGGCAGAATGGCGTGGAGTATTTTGTCCAGCATGGCATGATCCGTGCTGAAGTCCGTGAGACCTTGAAACCCCTGGCAGACCTGGAACGCCTGGTCAACCGTGTGATCGCAGGCCAGGCGCAGCCGCGTGATTTGGTGGCAATGCGGGCGACGCTGCAACAATTGCCAATTGTCAAAGAAGTCGTCAGCCGTCAATACCCTACGGGCACGATGTCGTCCACGCTCACTGGTCAATGGTCTGTGTGCGAGGAGCAATTATCGCTATTACAAAATGCCATAGATGACGACCCGCCTGCCACATTGCAAAACACCGGCATCATCCGCGCAGGCTATTCGCAGGAACTGGATTCGGTCATCGAGGCATCCAAACATGCGCGGGATTGGATCGCAAACCTTGAGGCTGTTGAAAGAGGAAAAACAGGCATCAAGACCCTCAAAGTGGGCTACAACAAAGTCTTCGGTTATTACATCGAAATTTCGCGCGGCGCAGCAGACAAAGCGCCTGAGTCCTACATCCGCAAACAGACCCTGGTCAATGCCGAGCGCTTCATCACACCAGAAATGAAGGAATACGAAACGCTGGTGCTGAATGCCGAAGAACGCATCCGCGAAATCGAGTTAAGATTATTCAAGGAAATCTGTGCCGAACTGGCAAAAGCCGCTCATAAGATTCTGTCGACTGCCAGGGCGCTCGCAGAGCTGGACGTACTGTCCGCTTTGGGTGAGGCGGCAGCTCTCGGAGGCTATACCAGGCCTGAGGTCCATGAAGGAAGCGAATTGGAGATCCACGAAGGGCGTCACCCCGTGGTGGAACAATTACTAAAGTCAGATCGATATATTCCCAATGACGTCATTTTCGAAAAAGGTGAGATTATCCGCATCATCACGGGCCCAAACATGTCCGGTAAATCCACCTATTTGCGGCAGGCAGCGCTGATCGTGCTGATGGCACAGATGGGTTCGTTCGTGCCGGCCGCAAGCGCAAGGATCGGCCTCGTAGACCGCATCTTCACCCGCATCGGCGCGCAGGATGAAATTCACGCGGGGCAATCCACGTTCATGGTGGAGATGGTGGAAGCCGCGAATATTTTACATCACGCCAGCTCGCGCTCTTTATTGATCCTGGACGAGATCGGGCGCGGCACATCCACGTATGACGGGCTATCGATTGCCTGGGGCATCATCGAATACATTCACAATCATCCGCACCTGCGCGCGAAGACCTTGTTTGCCACGCATTATCACGAACTCACACAACTCGCAGATTTACTGCCCGGCATCCGTAATTACAACGTGGCCGTCAGTGAAGCGGATAATAAGGTCGTCTTCCTGCATAAGATCATCGCAGGCGGCGCAGACCGTTCCTACGGTATTCACGTGGCGCAATTGGCCGGTCTGCCAGGGCCGGTCGTGCAACGCGCCAACGAAATCCTGGCTGAGCTCGAAAAGACTTCGGGACGGGCCGTAAAAATCAATCCACATGCCGCACAACAAGCCGCATTATTTCCTGAAACCAGCCCCCTGTTGGATGAATTAAGGGAATTGGATGTGAACTCACTCTCGCCCATCGAGGCGTTGAACAAATTATTTGAATGGCAGAAGAATTTTACGAAATAAATATGGAAAAACAAAAATTAAACGCCGACGACGCAGGTTTGCTCATCCTGTTTACGGCCATCGTATTGGGAGCATGGTTTCGCATCATGCCGGCCTGGATGGCGGGTTTTCCGATCAACGATGGGGGCATGTTTTACACCATGATCCAGAACCTGCAAGCCAATCATTATATTCCTCCACTTTATACGACCTATAATAACTTAAACATTCCCTTTGTTTATCCTCCCTTGGGATTATATCTGGGCGCTGTCCTTAGCGACCTGTTCAACCTCGCCTCGTCGCTCCCTGTGATCCAATGGCTGCCGGGCATCATCAATGCATTTTGTATTCCCGCCTTTTATTTTCTCGCCAGGGAGATTTTGGGGGATAAATTACAAAGCGCAATTTCAACATTGGTGTTCTCTTTGATTCCGCACACGACCGCCTGGTTTTCCATGGGCGGCGGGTTGACGCGCGCCCTGGGCGCATTTTTTATGCTGCTCGCACTTACACATAGCTACCGCGTTTTCGCAAAAGGGAGCAAAAAAGATATTTGGGGAGCGATAATTTTCAGCAGTCTGGCGGCACTAAGCCACACGGAAGCGCCCGTGTATACTATTGCAATCGCAATTTAAGATTAATAAATATTGATTTTGTCACAGAAGAGCCTTATCTTGATTTGCTGGGAGTACTAAGCATTTTAGGGATGGCGACCCTGGTCGCTAAAAGAAAATTCTTCATCCCCGGCATGTTAATCGTCGTCTATTTATCCCAACCGCGCAGCGCCCACACCATCGCAAATATTCCACTGGCGATGGCGGCAGGCCTTTTCATTGCTGAAATCCTTATCCCCGCGATCACAATTATCCAGGAAAGCAGCAGGAAAATAAATTCAAGGATTCGCCCCAGTCTGGCGTTCTTCTTTATTGTATTAATTCCATATCTGCTAAGTAATTCTGTTTATTACGGATTCCAGCTTTCCGAAATGCATGTTTCAATAGCCGGGCGGGACGCCATGCAATGGGTTGCCAATAACACACCTAAAGAAAGTAAATTCCTCGTAATCACGGGCGAGCCAAGCGGGTTTTGCGACTCCATCAGCGAATGGTTCCCGGCGCTGACAAACAGACAAAGCCTCGCAACTTTGCAGGGGAATGAATGGTTGCAAGGGCAAAATTTTGGCGAATACGCCGGCTATATACAAAATTTACAGGCCTGCAGCAAAAAAGGTCTGGATTGCCTGATTCAGGAAGCGGATCACTTCGGCTCAAATTTTGACTATCTCTACTTATCGCTCAACTCACCCACAACAAACTGCACTCTGACAGACGCCTCGGACTTAAACCGTGGGCTGATTCTGGAGCTCGAAAATTCGGTTCAATTCCAGGCGGTTTTCCGCTCGGACGATGTGTTGATTTTCAGCAAAAGATAATCACTCCCTTACGCATCCACTTTTCCGCCTGCCGCAACAAGCTTACTTACTCCTGCAAAAAACAAAAGGAGGACGACGATCCAATAGCGGTAGGCAATATTATTTCCAATGAACAAGCTGCAAAAGATCAGTCCATTCATAAGTCCTTGTACCCAAACCAGTGTGGGTTTTTTTGACAATTCAGCATTGACAAGGAATAAAGCCAAGACCAGGGATGGGTAATCATAAAACAATGCATAAGGAACCAGGGCAAAATTAACCAGTATCGCCACAGCCATTAATTGAGTAATGGAGCGCGCTTTATAAATTGCCTGAACTGCAACCAGCAGCCCTGCCAAAGCTGCGATCGCGTAGATCGCATAAGCCGTATTTCCAATAATGCCATAAGCCGACAGCCAGTCCAACAGGGTGCTGGTATACCGCAATATCTGAACCGTACCTGACACGCTCAAGGTGTAGGATAACCCGGTAACTTTGTCGGGTTGTAAAAATTCAAGATACCAGCCCGGTGAAACCAGCAGGGAAAGGACTACCATTAGCATAAGCGACCCGGTCATGCTGATCACCGGCTTCCATTTGCCGCGCAGGATCAACCAAATAGCCAGCGCCATGACCGGAAAAACCGTAATATTGGGCTTGAATAACAAGAGCGCCATCCAAATTCCCATATAAAACAATTTTTCATGCTCGTGAAGAAGAAGGAGGGTCGTCAATATAAGGAATATCAGGATGCCAACCTGCTCCGAGCCCCAGGTCCCCCACGCAAATACAAAAGTGACCAAAAGATACATTCCCCATCGCCGCCAGCCGATCAGCGGCCATGCGATCAATTTGGAAAGATTGAACAATCCTAAAAACCAGGCTGCGAAGTTGAGTGCCGCCCACAGAATCCGAGCAGCCTCAAACGGTAATAAAGCCAGAGGAGAGATCGCCCAAGTAAACCAGGGGGCATAATAATATGGATTATTCGTTTTGCCGGTTGTTGAAACGATCTCCTTTACAAGCTGACCATAGTCATACGGATTACCACCTTGCAGAAAAACCCGCCCAGCCGCATAATACACGCCAAAATCCACGCCGCCAAAGGAATAGGCAAGTATGGCAAGCGCCAAACTAAGCACGATCAGGAAGGAGAGGGCAATAAAATCGGTTTTTGAGATAACTTTAGAACTTGAATTCATGACATAGTTCTTTGAATGGAAAGTTGAAATAAAATATTAGTGCTCTATTTATTATGGCTTCCACTCGATATATTGGTTTTAAGAGGTAATACATATTTGCCGACTACACATCGCGAATTTCATTTCTCTTCCGTGTCATACCAACCATCAGTGTAATAATAAGTGTCCATACAAAAACTTCTGTTTCCATAAACAGACTAAAGGTTAAGTTTGCAAAAAAAGTATAGATCATGAATATAAAAGGAAAAAAGCCTTCTAACGTAAGTTCTTGTCGAAAATAACGCACAGAATTGATCCATGTCTTTATATAGATCAGTAAAAATAAAGCAAGCCCTATTACCCCTAAATTTAACAATATATCCAGAAAGCCGTTATCTCCGATGAGGACGGGGTAAGTCCAACCGACTTGATCACGCATCTGAAAACGAAAATTTTCATCGGCCCAAATCGTCCCAAAGCCATGTCCACCCCACGATCTTTGAGGGAAAACGTCACGCAAAAGAATCGTCCACATGGGAACACGTCCGGTAAAAGTCGGGGTTCGATTAAATAAGCCCAAAATAAATTCGATGTTTAATGATGCGCCTGCCGCTCCAGCCAGAAAGACGATCAATACCGCATAATAATGGACGGGGTGCATAAGATGTCTTAGTTTTAACCATAAAACTACCAGTCCAAAGGAAAAATGAATTAAAAGGACAAGAATGTATCCCGAAGCTGATTTTGCAAAAAAGACCATGACCATCGAGAGAACGTACAACAAAAATGCACCGATTCTCTCAAGGTATGTATTGAGAACATTCATCGAAAAGAGCCCGATAAGAAAAACAAGGTTAAAGATCGGCATAATATTCCCCAACTGGTTCTTATGCCAAAAAATACCGCGCCACGCCCCGTAATAAGGATGGTTAAGAGCGGTCCCTAAAGACGGGCTTGCAAATATAAGTGTGTAACTTGCCGTCAATATAATCAGGCCCAGCAAAACAAGCACATGCAGGAATTTATCTATTGAATACCGAACTCCAAAATATACAGCTGCAGTCGTGGCAAAAGTGAATGCCAAACTTCGATGTAGGGTAACCGTCCACGTATTTGACCAAAAGGTGGAGGTGATTGAAAAAATAATAAAACCAATCAAAAGAGGCTGCTGACGCCAGGCCCGCAAATATGTATCAAACAGATTGCGTCTTTTCAATAAATAGAACATCAAAGCCAAAACCATCAGCCAAAGGAATATCTCGCGCCAGGCCGGACCAACAATTACATCAGCAGACGGATACAAGCTCCAAAATATGGTTGAGCGGATATTGGAAAGAAGAAAAACGAAGAGCAAAAATATTGCATCAACAACAACTACAACAGGACGGGCTTTCATAAAATCCTCTTTAATATGAACCTGTACCGATCAAGACCACCCAAATCGTTTTGATTAATATCTGTATATCAAAGAAAATTGAGTAATTTTGTATATAATACAAATCATCTTCTGTGTGCAAGTGCATCGGTTTATCACTGCGGCCGTTTATCTGCCACCAACCTGTGATACCCGGTGGAATGGCAAAGCGCTTGCGCTGCCAGGGTTGGTAATTTTCAACCATATAGGGCATTTCCGGACGCGGGCCAACCAAACTCATATCACCACGGATAACATTGACAAACTGAGGTAATTCATCCAGGCTGTAACGACGCAGGAAACGTCCAATCCTTGTGATGCGCGGATCTTTCTTTGATTTATGAATGATATTGCCATCCACGTCTTGCTTCTCCACCTGACTTTGTAACTCTTCTGCATTCTTGAGCATGGTCCTAAATTTGAGCATTTCAAACAGCCGTCCATTTTCGCCAACGCGTTTCTGGCGGAATAAAACTGGAGAGCCATCTTCGAGAAAAACCATCAGGGACGACAATGCCATGAGCGGCAGGGCAAGCAGCAAGGCGATGGAACCGAAGAATACGTCAAAGGCGCGCTTTATCATGCGCTGGTAATCATCAATGGCAGAGGCTCGTAAATCCAGCATGGGAATCCCGGCAAAATCTTCTATGGTTGTGTGGTAAAGAGCGAGATCAAAAAAACCGAGCGCAACCCAAATCTGAACAGGCATTTCCTCCATCTTTTGGACAATCTCACCCATCTGGTGATATGCAGAATGAGGTAACGCGATCACTACATCGGTTATCTCAAATTGTTTCAGCACATCTTGAATTTCATGAGCATCACCTAAAAGCAACGGGGCGTCCGCCAGTGAATCTGAAATGTCATCCACAAACCCCACGAAGGAGAGATTGGGTAGTTGAGATTCCAATAATTGAGTCTTGACTTTTTGCCCAAGAGCGCCCGCGCCAACCACAAGCACGTGACGCGCGCGGGCCGGGGAGCTTTTTTGTGTACGAAAATATACTCTTGCCAGAATGCGCCAAACCAAACAGATTAGATACGCAAACAGTATAAAGACCAAATACAGGGCTCGCGAAACATCACGATAGGAAAAATATAATATTCCCGCCGCCGAAACGGATGCGATCAGCATGGCAAGTGAAAGCATAGCAAACTCATCCATCGCCCGCAGATATTTTCGTCCGTCATAGATGGAAAGAGCTGAATAAATAATCACCCAAATTAATGGAAACAAGACATATAAAACGGCAGGAATAATAACCTTTGATGGGACCAGCTCGAACCAGTCGATTTTATTTAACTCAGGACGGAAGAACGCTGCCATCCACAAACTCAATATCACAGCCAGGCCGTCGAGCGCCATTGAAAATAAAGCGAAGTTTACTGAAAATCGTCTGAGCATTGTTATTTTTTACCGTAGAAATCCAAGTAAATCTGCAATTGCAAGGATAACAAAACGAGGGTTGTGGAAAAGATAACGCCTCCACAAACGACGCGGCTCATTTGCAAAACGAAATGTCCACTCCATGCCAATCTTTTGCATCCAGGGAGACGCCTGCTGTTTATAGCCTGCATGAAAATCGAAAGCCGCGCCCACGCCTAGCATAACAGCGTTGACCTTTCCTCGATGTTCAGCCATCCATTTTTCCTGTCTTGGGCAACCCAAGCCGACAAATAATATCCGCGCAGAAGAGGTATTTATGCACTCAATAATTTCCATGTCCTCTTCCTGACTCATTTCTTGAAAAGTAGGACTGAACGAATAGGCCACTTTTAGATTTGGAAATCGGGCTTGCATTCTTGCGAGCAAAGATTGCAAGACTGCGGGCGAACTCCCATAAAAGCCCACTGCTATATTTTCGCGCGCAGCAGCTTCCAAGACATGGATCATTAAAGTTGGACCGTATACGCGCTGTTGGTTTGGATGTCCCTTCAATCTCAATATCCAGACAAGCGGCATGCCATCAGGTGTGACAAGGTCAGCAGAGTTAACGATTTGGCTATACTGTGGTGAATCGTAGGCTTCCATTAGCATGTGAACATTGGCGGCACAGACGATACGGCTCTTAACATCCCGTGCCCATAGCAAAATCTGCCGAGTTGCATCAAGATAGCTTGTAAGGGTAAGATTGGTAACTAGAATAGTATTTGCCATATCATTATGGGTTGCCGAGAACTAAATTTTGCAGTTGCGTCCAAAAAACAAGGTTTTTTTCGATTGTATATTTAGCCTCATATTCATTCCTAGATCGCCATCGCATTTTCTTTCGTAATTCAACATCTGAAATTAAATATTTTACCTGCTTAACAAGATCCAACGGGTCACCCACACGAAAAAATTGCCCGGTTTTACCAGGATCTATCATTTCTCTGGCTGCGCCAATCTCACTCGCCAAAACAGGTGTACCGACCGCAAAAGCTTCAAGAATAATGCGCGGCATACCTTCATAGCACAAGGACGGAAAAATCAAAAACATGGCATTTTTCATCAAGTCAACAATTTCACCTTGAGACTGCCTGCCAAGATATTCAACAGCTACGTTCGAACAAATTGCATCCTCAACTATTTTTTGTAATGGACCATCACCTACGATCTTTAATTTGACCGAATCTCCCAATATTTTCCAGGCTTCAAGCAAACTATGAATACCCTTCTCTTCAGATAATCGCCCTACAAATAAAACATAATTACCAGTGCCATGCCCTACGCCAGGATCAGGGTAAATAAAGTTTGGCTTTATAAATATTCTTTCTTTAGGAAGCCCTGCCTGTACATTCATTTTTTTTGCAAACTCAGTTAATACAACAAATATATCCACCTTACGGTGCCAGGTCTTCAATATTCTATGCACGATGAGCATCAAAGCCACAACCAGACTTGCCATACGGCTATTGCGATAACAGGCATGGTATACCCCCGGCCAGGGTATCAAACGACCAAGACAAACCTCACACGGCCTACTGTCTCGCAAAGCCATTCCATTCAAGCAAAATTGACGATAATTACGTAGAAATTGAATAACAGGCACTTTTTCAGATTTTGCCGCATAATGAATTGACGGAGACAGAAGCGGGAAAAAATTTTGGACAACAACAAGATCATAGCGATTCTCAACAAACAATTTTTTTACCTTAATGTAAGAATCTTGCGACCATATTGTATCCAGGGAAATTTTAAGAAGAGATTTTTTGGCAATGCTTATATTATCCACCAAGTATTCGTCAACTTGATGCCCTTGTTCTTTTAATAAAGACATTTCAATTATGTGGCTTTGATCTTCCCCTCCTGATACAAGGTATCTATTATGAAGTGCTAAAATCTTCATCGCATCCTCTTTTTAAACTTGGAATGTTTTTTCCCAGAAGATTTACACCTTTATTTACGACGTCTGCGCGTTAAATAATTAACAAATGGTTTAACGTAGTAATTAATTTTCGAAGCAAGCTTTGTAGCAGCAGGAATTGAGTAACTACTTGTCGCTTGCGGAGAATTACTTGACGTGAAAAAAGCCTGAACATCTTCCTTTTGATCATTAAGAATTGCCCGCCACAAAAGCGCGTGCTTTCGTGCATATTCCCCCCAAGTTAACAAATGAACCGCCTGTATCCTTTTTATTCGCTCAGATTCAATTTTATTAAATATCTGAAGCAGGTCAGATGATTCCCAAAAAGGGTATGTTATGCCGTTGGGTATATCAACATGAAATCCTTGTGGCGTGACAATTGTCGGCACACCAGCAGCCAAAGCATCCAATAATCCCATTGAGCCTTCATCCAATCCCATATAAAGATAATAATCGAATTGCGGAACCGTCTCCAAAATCTTTTGATAATCTGCGGCATAGTCATCAGAACCCGCATAAAGCAAAACCTTTGCGCCAGATTGTTCAAGAATCGGGACAATATTTTCCCAACCTTTTCCAATAATTTTAAACTCAAAATGGTCGAGTCGTTTTTTTTGAGCAAGCGCGATCAATACATCTTCCCTTTTACATTTATCGGGATAAATATTAGTTGTCAAGCCAATGGCAATTCTGCGAGGCTGAATCTCCAGATCACTCCCCGGCGTTATATAACACAAACGATCCCGTGGAATTCCCGCCGATACGAGGTTGTTCAATGTGTCAGAAGACATACAAACTCCAACATCGGCTGTCTTCAAAGCAGTTTTAACCATTTCCATGCGCCAAAAGCTATCTACATGAGTAATAAAAAAAGTACCCTTGGTTCGTTTTTCACCCTTACATACATGGTAAATACCCCAGTGATTAATATCAACATCATCCGATGGGTCATTGCCAATTTCTGCATTGACCCCCCATTGACCGAGGTTTTCCAATAAACGATTTGCAAATTTTTCCAATATCCAGCCACGACTCTCAAGCGGCAGAACAATTCGTATGCGGATAATAGAGTTTTCATTTTTCATTGTAAATAATCCAATTCGCTTCGCTTGATATTTCAATCTAGGAGGTATTTTTTCGCTCTTGCCGAATAAACATCCAGACATTCTCTTAACGGCCTATGAAGTAAATTTACAAAGATATTCATAGAAAGTAGCTTTTCTTCAAAAAAAGATTATTTCGAATATAAGCGTTTATTTAGCACTTTAGTAGTTGCCATCATGCCTCCTGCATTTGGCGGTATGCCGCAAGATAATTTGCTAATTTATTCTACACTTGCTACTCGGCCAAAGAGATACCCAGAGAACCTATTATTTTTCTTTGAATGAATAACAATTCCGGTATCTTAAACAGGAAAACAACGATTAAATAATATACTATTATTTGTAAAATTATCGCAAGAACAAGAATAAACAAGTCGCCTATATGGTTTCCCACAGTATACACGCCAAACGAAGTCACACCTGAAACAATAGCGGCAATCACTATTTGAATAGTCACAATCACAATCTTGCCAAGATGTACGCCGCCAACAAGATAATTCATAAATACAAATGAGAAAATTACACTCAGACCGGAAGTGATCGTCGTCGCCAATGCCAGTCCACCCAAAGACCACTTTGCAGAAAATAAATATCCTAAATATAAATACACAAACAAAACAAGGGTTTCCTGAATAGCCGCCCAGGAAGTTTGTCTTGAGAAATAAAATCCCTTTGCAACAATATTTCCCAGGCTATAAAATACTAACGCCCCTGAAAGAATAAACAAGGAGCCAGCAACACTTGCTGAATCTTGCTGATTAAAAGCGCCCCGCTCAAAAACAACCCTAACAAACGGAAGTCCCAGAAAATAAAAAAAAACAACAAGGGGAACCGTGGCAGCCAAAATAACAATCACTCCAGTCGAAAAGTATCTCCTTAATGATATTAAATCTTTTTGCGCCCACGAATTCGACATAAGTGGAAACAAGATTGTAGCAACTCCTCCGGAAAGAACATTGGCTAATACTGTTGTTATTTGCATACTGTACCCCAGTGAAGAAATGCTTCCAGTGGGAAGCATTGATGCGTATCTTCTTTGAATGATTGCTGTAGATTGATAAATAATACCGGCAAAAATCAAGGGAGTTGCAGTGACAAGGAACTTATACAGATGATGATTATGAAAACTAAAAGAAAGGGAACGTGGAAAATTCCTTGCAACGGGAATCAAAAAAAGAAAGCCCACCAGTGACCCCGCAAAGAAACCTACCGCTAAACTATATATCCCAATGGAATGATTCAATGCCAAAACGCCAATCAGCGCTACCAGTGAGTTAATAACAGTTGCAAGAGACGGCGTCAGAAATTTGTAGCTGGAATAATATAGGCTGCCCAGTAATCCCGAAAGGACATTTAATACAATTGACGGAAGAATGATCAGATATAATGAAACCGCCATACTTAAAGTTTTTGCAGAAATGGATGGAGCAACCAGGTTGATTATATGGGTGGAAAATATACCGCAGATAATTGCAACAAATAATAGCCCTGTAAAAAAAATTAAAAAGACATCCCTGGCGAATTTCCAGGATTTTTCATTGGATTCATTTCGCAGCCCGATCAACGCAGGCAAATAAACAGAAGGAAGCGCCGTGACAAAAATCGAAACAATATAAGATGGGATCGTCAAAGCGATTAAATAAGCATCACGATCCAGACTGTTCCCATAATAGTTTGCCACAATAACCTGGGTAAGAAAAGCAAGTCCATAATTAAGCAAGGAAAAAAAAGACACCAAAAACGTAGGCTTAACAACATCTACTTGTCGTTGCTCCACAGTCATAATTGCTTAATTCCTGGCAATTCCCAACACATTCCAACTCTCTTCAGAAGCGGGCGTTTCCCAATTTGGAAACGCCGTCAAACCTTTTAATTCCAACCCAGCCTGATGTAAAAAGAAAGCAAGCTCCTGAGGGAAGAAATAACGCATCCGGTGGTTTTCCTCTGTTTCGCTGATTACCTGATTTTGGTCTATGCACCAAAGGTGATAATTGACTTCCGCTGTATGATGAAAGGTATCCAGGGAACCAGAAGCCGCACGAATTAATCTGCCGTCCCCCAGTTTTATAACTTTTATGCGATCACCGGGCTTAATCGCCAACACCGCAGGACCATACCACACATCGAAAACAAACAGACCACCTGACCGTAAATACCGTTTAACTACAGACAGGGCTTCCAAAACATGGTCGTTCTGCAGTTGATATCCTAAGACAGCGAACATCATCAAAACGACATCGAATTTCGTGTCTATTTCAAAGTCGCGCAGATTGCTTTCATAAAACAGCGGCTCATTAACTTGGCTGTTCGCATCAATAACTATTTCTTGGGCTTTCGTTCGAGCGTGAGCCAGCATTTCTGGCGAAAAATCCACTCCAGTCACCTGATAGCCACGCTGCGCCAAAGGGATTGCATGATTACCTGTCCCGCAACCCAAATCTAATATTGTTTCAACCTCATCATCAAAATTCCTCCTAAAAATCTCTTCAAGCACATCACATTCTGCTTCATAATTTTTTTCACCATACAGTAAATCATATTGATCTGAATAATTTGCATCAAAAATTTTTGCGGTCATTTCAATACCTCAATGATTGCATCCGAGACCATCTGAAGTTGTTCCATTGTCAATGTAGAGCCCGAAGGTAAATACAAACCATGTTTAGCAATCCTCTCAGCCTCAGGGTAACGCTCTCCAAGAAACAATCCTCGGTTATGGAATACTGGCTGTTCGTGCATTCCCAGGAAAAATGGACGTGTTTCAACACCTTTTGATTTTAAAAGCTGGGCAAATTCCAGTGCATTCATACCAGTCGATTCGTCAAGTACAACACCATACATCCAGTACACATTTTTCGCCCACGGCTTTTCTGATGGTAATTGAAGTTGGTTCAAATTCTGAAGCCGTTCCGTATAACTTTGAGCCATCCAGCGCTTATGAGTCAAACGAGACTCAATGTCTTCAACCTGTGCTAAACCTATTGCCGCTTGAATGTTAGTCATTCGGTAGTTGTGGCCCAACTCCGTATGATAAAAACGTCTCTCTGGCTTAAAACAAAGATTTCGTTGACCGCGTAACTTTTCTACAATTTTGGCATCACGTGCCAATACCATACCGCCTTCGCCTGTTGTAACAATCTTATTAGCATAGAAGCTAAAACAAGCAACATCGCCCAGACTTCCGCATTTCGCGCCTTTATATTCTGCGCCATGCGCCTCGGCTGCATCCTCAATAATAACCAAGCCATGTTTTTCTGCCAACGCGCGGATTGGATCCATATCAACGGGATGCCCGTAGATATGGACAGGCATGATAGCTCTTGTTTTCGTTGTAATTTTTTGCCCAACTTGTGATACATCCATGCACCATGTTTCAGGATCACTGTCAACTAAAACAGGCACACCCCCATATTCAACTACTGCCAATGCGCAAGAAATTATTGTGAATGAAGGCATAATCACTTCATCCCCTAGCTGCAAGTCAAGAACAGCAACAGCAGCTTCAAGCGCAACGGTTCCATTACTCATGGCGACACCATAAGGCATCCCGCAATAATCAGCCCAGCGCTGCTCAAAAGCCTCGATGTATTTTCCTGCCGAGGAAATCCAGCCGGTATTAAGACAATCCAATACATAAGCCGTTTCTTTATCACTTAATTTCGGTTCGTTAACGGGTATCATTCAAAGCGCTCTTTCTCAACAAGGCCGGTGTATGGGCCTTGCTTAATTTCAAACAAAATTGTGTCTTCCAGTATTGTAAAACCATGCCCGCCATTGACCAGCATTAACACATCACCGGCTTCGACAATCGCCTCTCCCTTGATTTCATGAGCCTCATTAAAGAATTGAGCAATCATTTTGCCCTGTCTTACCAAAAGCGTTTCAGGGGTTCCAATTAATTTGCGCTCAATAGGATTATGCGTATGGTTAGCTATTTTTCCACCCGTTTGGTAAACAACAAAACCGGCCTGTTGTAAAAATTCATTCGGGGTGATAAAGGTGGTTTTTTCAGGCACGACAAATCGACGAATAATTAAAGAAAGAATTCGCTCGCCGTCATAAATCCATTCAATACCATCCATTCGAGCCTCCACTTATTATGAAAGATAACCAAGTAATAAATTATAATCCGTTTACCCCCCAAAAAGATTGACAACACATTGCTTAATTACCAAATAAAAAGGGAGCGGAATCCAAATAAAGGACATCGCTCCCTTTTCATATTTACAAATTCATCTACTTCTTCTTGCTCTTCTTCGGGACTTCTATTTCCCCAGCCATCGAAGGCGCCGGAGCCTTCGAGCGCACAACTGCCCAGGCGAGCACGCCGAGCAAGGCAAGACCTTGACACAAACCACATACAAAGTGGTTCCGGCTGTGCCTTGATATTGCACCATGCTCGAGGCAATGATCACAGCCACAAAACTGCTTCGTAGTTCATGCAAACGCCTGTAAATCCACACTGTCATACAAATCCCTTTTCTTCCTGGCTTAAAGACCCTCCTGCATTATTTTTTTCACAGGAGGGTCTTCTTTTCATTTTAATTTTTGTTTTTACCGAGTCTGTTCACAAGCGGCCTTTTTTTACCCACTCGCCCGCTCTATCCTGGCGCCCAATAAACGTAATTTCTCATCCACTCGCTCATATCCTCTTTCAATTTGACCCACATTGCGAATGGCTGATTTCCCATCTGCTGCCAGTGCCGCCAGTAAAAGAGCCATGCCTGCGCGAATATCAGGGCTTTCGAGTTTTTCACTATATAGCTGTGTGGGCCCCTGGATCAAACAGCGGTAAGGATCACATAAGATGATCCTGGCGCCCATGCCAACCAGCTTGTCTGTAAAATACATTCTGCCCGAGAACATCCAATCATGGAATAGCACAGAACCGGAAGCCTGAGTTGCAACGATTATAGCGATACTGGTCAGGTCGGTTGGAAAAGCAGGCCAGACGTTGGTCTTGATCTCGGGGACTGCCCCATCCAGGTCGGAAATGATCTTGAGGGACTGCTGCGCCGGGACGAGCAGGTCGTTCCCATCCACCTGCCAGTGGACTCCCAGACGATGGAAGACCTGTCGGATCATTTCAAGATGCTGAACACCAGCATTGTGAATGCGAATTTCCCCGTGAGTTACAACTGCCGCTCCAATGTAACTGACCACTTCCAAAAGATCGGGTCCAATTGTAAATTCGCCGCCATGCAAACGCGGAACACCCTTTATGTGCAAAGTGTTCGAACCAATGCCGTCTATCTGCGCTCCCAGCAAATTTAAAAAATTACACAATTCCTGTACATGCGGCTCAGACGCCGCATTGCGGATTTGAGTATTTCCTTTGGCGAGGACAGCCGCCATTACAGCGTTTTCCGTGGCAGTCACACTGGCTTCATCCAGCAGGATGTCGGCGCCGTGGAGTTCAGCCGCCTCGATATCAAAGATGCGGTCATAATTGACCTTTGCGCCGAGCGCATGCAAAGCCAGGATATGCGTATCCAAACGGCGGCGCCCGATCACATCTCCACCCGGAGGAGGCAGGCGCACTGCACCAGCGCGAGCTAGAATCGGGCCTGCAATCAGGATCGAAGCCCGGATGCGGCGGCACAGATCCGGGTCGAGATTTGAAGCGGTCAGTTCAGGCGTGGTGATCCGCCACGTATTCGCATCCAATTCATCCACTTGAGCGCCGATACTTTCGATCAACTTCCGCATGTCCAATACATCGCGGATCTGGGGAATGTTGTGAAGCACCACCGCTTCATCGGTTAATAAACATGCGGCCAGCAAAGGCAGTGCGGCATTCTTATTTCCCGAAGGGGTAATTTCACCTCGCAGGGGAACTCCGCCTTCAATGACAAACTCTTCCATTTTATAATCTCCTTGATAACAATCGGGATTGTCAGGCGTTTGTTGGAAATCCGCCGAAACATTACAGTTCACTTACATCAAATACCGATTACGCATCGCACTGTATTTAGAATTATAATGATTCCAAATGTCTGCTACTTTGCTGATTTTACCCATATTCCTCGGATGGCTGGCAGGAATAATCATAAACTATCTGGCGGATGTCCTTCCCATCGCAAGACATCTCAGCCGGCCGACCTGTCCGCAATGCGGCGCGGCCTTCACCTGGAAGGACTATCTCCTTTTTCAAGCATGCCCTAACGGACACAAACGCAAACCACGGATTTGGATCGTGCAAATCGTACTTCTGGCGATCAGCATTTATACATGGCTCCAGCCTTCATTAAAAATCGGGTACGGACTCGGGCTGCTGCTGATCGCCTACTTCGGCCTTGTCTTTGTGATTGACATGGAACACCGCCTGATCCTTCATCCTACCAGTATCTTCGGCGCTTTGCTCGGACTGGTGGTTGGTTTTATTTCCAACGGGCCTGTCCTCACCCTTCTAGGTGGACTGGGCGGTTTCCTGATCATGCTTGCATTGTACTATTTCGGCGTACTTTTTTCACGCTTGCGGGCCAATCGCCTGCGCGCACGGGGACAGGATGCAGATGACGAAGAGGCGCTTGGCGCCGGGGATGTCATCCTGGCCGCCGTCCTGGGCCTTATTCTCGGCTGGCCGTTGATTTGGTTCAGCCTGCTTTTAGGCATTATGCTGGGCGGTGTTTTTGGTTTGCTCCTGCTGGTTTTTTTACTGTCCGCTCGAAAATACAGGGAAAATGTATTCATGGTTTTTATGCCTTATGGCCCGTCTTTTATCCTGAGCGCCTTTCTCATTATATTCCTGCCAAACTGGATTATTAACATCCTGCCAAAGTAGGATTTGTAATTCCATCCTTATAGTATAGAAGTATCAACCAGGAAGATCGTATGAACAGTTCACGAGCCGATAAAAAACAAAAATCCAACGCCCAGGCTATGGTGGAGTTTGCCCTGGCGCTGCCAATTCTGTTGACCTTGCTTTACGGCATGTTGGAAACCGGGCGATTATTATTTATCTTTGCCTCCACCGTCACGGCGGCCCGCCAGGCAGTCCGTTATGGTTCAGCCACAGGCGACAGCCCAAATGGAATGCCTTATTATATGGACTGCGACGGCATCGAAGCCGCGGCGCGCCAGGTGGGATTCATCAACGCCTTCGAGAGCGTCACGATTTCCTACGATGGCGGTCTGGACAGTAATAACGGAAACCCTCTTCCATTGAATCCCGCCGATCCGGCCTGTGGAAGTTATACCGATGCAAATGTCCAAAATGGCGACCGCATCATTGTGGAAGTTACCGCGCAGTGGGTGCCGATTGTCTCAATTGTGCCGCTCGAGCCTTTCACGATTACGTCTCAAAGTGAACGCACCATTCTGGTATCCATACCCATTTCTGTCACCGCCGTGCCCCAGGGTTGGCAACCCAGTGATTATGGCATTCTTACTCTTTCAATGTCGGTTTCACCCACCACCTATTCCACAGTTGGGGAAACCATAAATTATACCTACAGCCTGTCCAATGCAGGCACAAGTGGTCTTTCCGAGCCATTTACAGTTAATGACAGCATCGCTGCGACTAATTGTTCAGGGGCGCCCGCCGCACTTGAGCCTGGCGGATCATTCAACTGTACAGGCGTATATCAGATTACACAAGCGGATCTTGATGCCGGTTCGGTGACAAATACAGCAACAGCATTTGCGAATGGAACTCCTTCCATTCCCGCGACAAAGACCATTACAGCAATTCAATCGCCCGCCCTAACCTTGAGCAAAAGCGCATCCCCAACCGTCGCATTTGCCGCCGGCACGCATATCACTTACACGTATACGCTTAGTAATACGGGTAACGTCACCCTGACATCACCCTATACTGTTGCGGACAATAAAATTGCCGTCGTAAATTGCTCAGGAGCCGCCAGCCCGCTGGCGCCCGGCGCAGCCACAACCTGTACTGCGTCTTATTCAATCACAGACACTGATATCAACAACGGCTCTGTGGTAAATCAAGCAGTGGCAAGCGCCAAATTCAAAACTACTACGGTTGCTTCCAACAGCGCATCGGCGACTGTTAACACCTCCCCGCTGACACTCATCATCAGCGTATCGCCTCCTGCCGCGACTCTTGCAAATCAGGTCATCACTTATACCTATGCGATCTCCAACAATAGTGGCACGACCATCAACTCGCTGAGTGTGACAGATGACAAGATAACAGTTAGCTGCGACAATACAACCATAGCGGCTGGAGGATCAACAAACTGTACGGGTACATATACGGTCACCCAGGCGGCTTTAGACACCGGCGGGCCGATCACCAATTCCGCAACAGCTTCAGGGAACATTGGCTCACCGGTTTCTTCCAATACCGCCACAG
>Ga0172368_10003524_pt1 | contig 18898 bp, 17 predicted proteins | sample Lak11m_FD_114540 | JGI IMG/M metagenome (GOLD analysis project Ga0172368, IMG submission 114540) | Freshwater microbial communities from Kabuno Bay, South-Kivu, Congo - kab_022012_11m | ecosystem: Environmental > Aquatic > Freshwater > Lake | place: Democratic Republic of the Congo: South-Kivu...
ACAAGGTCTTTTTGAACAGCAATCAAAGATTGAAGTTTTTCAAATCCAAACGAAATTGCTTTTAAGATTTCATCTTCAGGAACTTCCTTGGCTTCTCCTTCGATCATCACGACCCCTTGTTCAGAGGCAACAACCGCAATATCCAAAGGACTGATCTCTCGTTGTGCATATGACGGATTAACGATCAGCTCTCCGTCAATAAGACCAACGCGCACAGCGCCAATAGGCCCTTCGAAAGGAATATCAGAAATGCCAAGCGCCGCAGAGGCTCCAAGAAGCGCGAGCATATCAGCATCATTTTCTCCATCACTGCTTAAAACAAGAGCGACGATTTGAACACCGTTCAGAAGCCCTTTAGGAAATAACGGGCGAATAGGTCGGTCAATGACGCGCGCCGCTAAAATTTCGCTCTCGGATGGACGGCCTTCGCGCTTAAAAAATCCGCCGGGGATACGCCCCGCGGCATATGTTTTCTCTTGATACTCAACCGTCAAAGGAAAAAATCCTAAACTTTCCTGAGGCTCCTTGGACATGCAAGCCGTTACAAGGACAACGGTCCCTCCGCAAGTGACGGTGACGGCGCCGTTAGCTTGCTTGGCAAGCTTTCCTGTTTCAATGATGATGTTTTGATTCCCAAAAGGAACCTTAATGCGTTCAATATTCATTAGTACCCCTATTTACGTATGTTTAACTTCTTGATTGTTTCGTCGTATTTTTGCAGATCCGATTTCTTGAGGTAAGACAAATGACGTCTTCGAGCACCGATCATCATTAAGAGCCCGCGACGGGAATGAAAATCACTCTTATGGGTTGATAAATGCGTGGAAAGCTCGTTAATTCTTTCCGTTAACAAGGCGATCTGGACAACTGATGACCCCGTGTCTTTGGCGTGTGTTTTGAAACTATCGATAACTTCTGTCTTTCTACCTTTTTGTAAAACCAATTTCTTTTTCCTCCCTTAATTCGAGTTTCTTTTGATAGATTACCTTCTTGTAAATGTTGCGCATTATACTATTTATATTAGTATGAGTCAAGCTCTCTGTTTTCCTGGGAAATAAACCTAAAAGGAAGCCTTATAAATAGCGAACACAGTTTCGGCCATCCGCTTTGGCTTGATAAAGGGCTTTGTCTGCTAGCTGGAGGAACTCTCGAGCCGTTGCGACCCCATTGGATGGATACGAAGAAAGTCCAATGCTGAGGGTATTGCGAATGGTCGTCTTTTCGCTAAGCTTGAAATGTTTATTAAAAATTGTCTCACGAATGCGTTCGGCCGCAACAAGCCCTCCTGTCTTTTCCGTTCCTGTCAAGATAACAAAAAACTCATCCCCTCCATAACGCCCAATCAAATCTGTTGTGCGAAGCAGTTTCTTCAGGGCAAGGGCCACCGACTTGATCATTTTATCCCCTATCTGGTGGCCAAAATTATCATTAATTGGCTTAAAATAATCTAGGTCAACCATCGCGCAAGTCAAAGGCGTATTATAACGCTTGGAACGGTTGAACTCTTCTTCAAAGCGCTTAGAAATAGCACGGTGATTCAACAATCCCGTCAAGCTGTCTTCTTGAGAAATACGCTTAAAATATGTCTCGCGCTTCTTATGTTGGCTAATGTCTTGAATAGTCACGATGACTTTTGATAAATTCTCTTCAAAATCATTGGGCACAGCAACGCGAAGCCACAAATAATAACGTTTTCCATTTATTCCCCGGGTTTTAAACTCTGCTTCAAAAATTCTCTCTCCTGAAGTTAATTCAACACATTCATCAATCAAAACCTTCAAATCATCGTTAGTCAGCGTCGTTCCAAATCGTTTTAAAAGCTCATCTTTTGTATCAACCCCGTAAAGATCCATGGCGGCTCGGTTGACATCGGTAATTTTAATCTTCCGAAAAGCACGCAAGGCAATACGCGGATGGTGCTGAAGATGCTTACGTATATTTTTAACCCCATCAGCTTTCAGTTGATTAAAAAGTTCATAAAAACATGACAGGTCTTCTTCCCAAATAGCAATGGGTGAATTCTCAAAAATAACCCTAAATTTTTCCTGCTCTGAACGAATTTGCTCTTCTTCAGTCATCACGCGCTCATCTTGGTCAAATGTTGTTTAATCTTTCTATGCTTAGTATATATTTTCCACCTATCTCTTGAAAGAAAATAATTTTAAATTTATCCTGGGCAATATGCTTTAGGTTCTCCCATTGGCCCTTTTTAACGATACAGTAGGTCACGGGTCGCTGATTTAAAAATGTGATCACCTGCTCATCCGTCGATAAGAAAGGAATTGGATGCGGACTAAAAAATCCTGTGCCATTGATATCAATGACCGCAACCGGTCGATCCGTATAATAATGAACTCCGCGCGCGTAAAACTTGCTTGTCAAAATAATATCTTTCGATGGGTCGATTTTGTTAAAAACGTCGCAAATCTGCTTGCAAGACACCCACGGCTCCGCCGCTGCATAGCTAAAACTCAAGGACAATAACAAAATCCCGATCAAGGACGCTGTTGCCCAAAAACTTTTTATAAAATCCTTTTTGATCGTAAAAATCAATATGCTCATCGCACAAGCAAAAAGCAATCCTGTAAAAATACAACCTGCCGTCATGGCATGAAAGGCAGGGCCATACTTGGGAATAAAATAAAGGGCAGCGACACACCCTGCCAGCAAGGCAGCTCCGCTAAGCACTGAAAAAATGAAATGAAAAGCCCCTGTGCGATTATCGTGGTTAGATAACGGCGTTTTTAACGTAAAAATCTTATCAAAATAAAACCCAAGCAGGATCGCCACGGCAGGAAACAAAGGAAAGATGTAGCTTGAGAGTTTCGATTGCGCCATTTGCATTAAAAACCAAACCCAGCCAATCCAGATGAAAAGAAAAACAAAATGAGGGCGTAGATCCTTTTCGCTTCTCAAGACTCGATTCCACAAGAATCCCGCCGGAACAAGAAAAAAGCTCCAGGGAAAAATCCCTCCAAAGATCGTGAGCACATAAAAATACCACGTATTGCTTTTTTGATGTTCGGCCTGAAAAATTCGGCGGACATGAACATTTTGCCAATATTCCTCGATAAAACTTTTGCCAAACTGCTGAACCATGAGCCAATGCCACGGAAGCGCAATCAACAAAAATAGCAAAAACCCTATGAGGGTTGCGTAAGATCTTAAAAATCTTAAATCTCGACGATAAATCAAAAAACCAGCGATAATTCCGGCCGGAAAAATAAATCCAAGCATTCCTTTGGTAAGAACAGCGAGCCCGGACATCATGAAACATAAAAGGATCCCAAATGTCTTGCGCTTAACGTTCATATAGCCGTAGTAAAAAAACGCAAGGGACAAGGCCACCCAAACGGAAAAAATCATGTCTGTCAAAACCGACCGCGACAATGCCACCCAGATAAAGCTTGTGGATAAAACAACGGCGGATAAAAACGCCGGTGTTTTCTTGCGGAACATCACAAACGCCACCCCATAGGTGAGCAAAACGCCAATGATGCCAAACAGCGACGGCATAAAACGTGCCGCAAAAGCGGTCAGTCCAAAGATCTTGATCGCCAAAATCAAAAGCCAATAGGTTAAGATCGGTTTCTCAAACTGGGGCTGGCCAAAAAGATACGGCGTGGACCATGAATGACGAGCGATCATCTCCTTAGCTGTCTGATTATAAAAAACTTCATCCGGATGCGTTAATGTAACCCCGTTATTGCCAATCATCAAAGTTAGGACAGATAAAAGGCACAACATGGTAATCAAGAAAAAATGCTTCTTCCCTTCAAACATGCGCAACCTCCCCCATCAGTTCGTTAATGGTGCAAAACTGAAATCCTTTTTCGCGTAAGGCCTCTGCAAGCAAAGAAATCGCGGTAACGGTTTGCGAACGATCCCCTCCTTCATCTTTTAAAACACCGCCGCTATCATGAAACAACAAGATATCGCCGTTTTTGATCCGCGAGACAATAAAGCGCACAATATGCCGCGCGTCAAAGGTGACCCAGTCCTTAGAGTTTAACGACCACAAGACAACATCATACCCCATCTCTTTGATCTTTATTTTTGTACGCGGGCCAATCCACGCCTTGGGCGGACGAAAATAGTGCGTGGTTTGCCCTGTTGCCTTTTTGATAAGATATTCCGTATATTTGATTTCCGACTCAAGTTCTTCAGAGCGATAATACAAAACAACATTATGCGCATACCCGTGATTTTCAATCTCATGGCCGTCTTCAGCCACCTGCCGCGCCAGATCAGGATATTGATTGACATGATACCCTGTCATAAAAAATGTCGCCTTGATATTGGCCTTCTTCAACTCTTTTAAGACAAGGCTTGTCCAGATCGGCGAAGGCCCGTCATCAAAGGTCAAAGCCACGCGTTTGCCGCTAGAAGGAATACGATAGATTGTTTCTCGGCGGGTCAGAATCGCCTGATCGAAGAAAATGCAAAACAATATAATGGCAATGGCAATGACGAGACCGCTAAAAAATAATATTATTCCGAGAGTCATTTTTCTTTTTTAAACGTAATTAATGATGGATCGTAGTGAGAGGGCGGCTCAAAACCAAGAAGATTCAAAATCGTTGCCGCCACATTGGAAAGCCCTTTATGTGCAAGAGACGCCATCTGATATTCCCTGTGATATCTAGAATCGACAATAATAAACGGCACAGGATTCAAGGTGTGGGCTGTTTTAACAATGCGCTTGCCATTTTTTTCCGTAAACATTTCATCCGCATTACCATGATCGGCGGTAATGACCGTGATGCCGTTTAAGGCACTCACCGTCTCAATAAGTTTCGCTACGCATTCATCAAGCGCTTCGACAGATATTTTAATGGCCTCCACAATACCCGTGTGACCTACCATATCGCCATTGGGAAAATTAATACGCCCAAACTTATATTCCCCGCTTCTCAAAAGCTCAATGGCTTTATCAGTAATTTCGTAACATTTCATTTTTGGCGCCTTGTCAAACTGGATACGATCAGAAAGGATTTCAAAATACGCCTCAAACTTTTCATTAATATAACCCGATTTGTTGCCATTCCAAAAATATGTCACATGGCCATATTTTTGGGTTTCTGATAAGGCAAACGACTTGACCTTGGCGCTGCATAGATATTCACCGATGGTTTGATCAATCACGGGAGGGTTAACAAGGAAGTTGTTTGGAATTTTTAGATCGCCGTCATACTGCATCATTCCGGCATACAAAACATCCGGGAAACGCTCCCGGTCAAATTCCTTAAAATTTTTTTCTTCAAAAGCGCGCGATATTTCAATGGCGCGATCGCCGCGAAAATTAAAACAAACGACAGAGTCCCCATCTTCAACCGTCCCAATAGGTTTCCCGCTATCGGCAATGGCAAAAGAATCAAGGTATTGATCCGTCATTTTAGGATCTTCCGCGTAATATGTAGAAACGGCATCTTTAGCGGAAGAAAATGCTCTTGCTTGCCCTAAAACATGCGCCTGCCAGCCACGTTTAACAACGCTCCAATCCGCATTATAGCGATCCATGGTTGTTATCATGCGCCCGCCACCTGAGGCGATCGCGTAATCACAATGGTATTGTTTCTTGAGGTCACAAAATAAATTCTCAACCTTTTCGATATATGTTAATGCGGTTTTTTCACCCACATCCCGGCCGTCCAAAAGCGCATGCAGCCGAAGGCGCTTGACACCTTGTTTGGCACATTCGCGGATCAAGGCAAAAAGCTGATTGATATGCGAATGAACATTGCCATCCGAAAGAAGCCCGATCAAATGAAATGTATTTTTCCCATTTTTAGGACCTTCGATAAGTTCCTGCCAAAGGGGTGTCTTAAAGATTTGGCCTGTGGCAATGGAGTCATCGACGAGTTTTGCCCCTTGTGCAAAAACGCGCCCTGCGCCCAAGGCATTGTGGCCTACTTCGCTATTTCCCATATCGTCATCACTGGGAAGGCCAACAGCCTTGCCATGGGCTTGCAGTGAAGTAAAAAGTTCGCTTGCAAAAAGCTTATCCAGGCATGGCGTGTTCGCAACAAAAACACCGTTCGAGGCGTCTTTTTTCCCTAAACCAATCCCATCCATAATGATGAGCAATAACGGCCCAGGGCGGGCAGAAAATTCCTTTAATTGTTTAAGCATGAGATTCATGATTTCAACTAATATTCTTATTTATAGCAATGGAAACATTTTACATAAAAAAACTCAAAGGTTAAACGTTTTTCGTGAAATCTTAGAAAGGAATAAAACTGTAGGACATTGATTAGACCGGGGGTTCAAAATGATGATATTTCAACCATTCATTGGCATAGCGGTTATACCAATCTTCTGCAGCAACTTTAAATCCAATATCTTTCCCCTTCTTTTCGCCTTCAAACCAGCGATGACGTTCAATTTCTTCAATGATACGTTTATCTTTAAGAAGTTTTTCTAGGGGATATTTGCACATAACTATTCCTTGATCTGAAAGCATTCTATCGTAATAAACTGAAATTTGTCAAGAATAATAAATAAGCGCCTATTTTATGGAGACCCTTGGGATGACATGACTTAGAAACGCAAACTTATTCCAATTTTCTTAAGCGGAATCAGGCAATATAGAAAATTTTAAAGAATCATTGAGCTTCAAATTATTTCAACAGAAGCATTTACATTAAATTTCTTTAAAGCATTAACGAATACCGTCGGGGTGGGTTTTCAAACGCTAAATCGAAAATAAACAACGTCCCCATCTTGAATTTCGTAATCCTTACCTTCAAGCGTAACAAGATTTTTTTCTTTCAGCGCTTGATAGCTCCCATATTTCTCAAGATCAGCGTATTTATAAATTTCTGCGCGGATAAATCCCCGCTCAATATCGGTATGAATTTTTCCTGCCGCCTTAACAGCCTTCGTTCCTTGCGGAATAAGCCACGCGCGCGTTTCTGTTGGGCCCGCTGTAAAAAAACAAACCAGCTTTAAGAGTTCCTGCCCTGCCCTAGCTAACGCGGCAAGGCCTGGCGTCGTGATGCCGGCCGACTCATAATACGTGGCTCTTTCTTCCGGAGAAAGTTCTAGGATTTCAGCCTCAAGTTTCGCGCAGAGGACAACCACTTTGGCATTTTCTTTTTGAGCTAACGCCTTTAAAGGATTCAGCAGATCGTCACAAATCTCACTTTCGCCGGTATTGGCCACATAGAGGATCGGCTTGGCTGTTAAAAATTCAAATTCCTGAACAAGGCTTAGGTCAACGCCTTGGCTTCGGATCGATTTCCCCTGATTAAACCCTTTGATGATCGTATCCAAGAGCTCCACTTTTTCTTTGGCTTCTTTTTCGCCGGATTTGGCGATCTTGAAAGAACGATCATAGGCTTTCTGTGCTTGCTGCAAGTCTGCCAAAATTAATTCAGTTTCAATAATTTCCGCCGCATAAACAGGATTAACAGTTACCCCGGCAACATTAACAATATTTTCATCATGAAAGCAACGGACCACATGGCAAATTGCGTCCACCGACCTGATATTGGCTAAAAATTTATTGCCCAACCCTTCGCCTTGGCTTGCGCCCTGGACCAAGCCGGCAATGTCGACGAACCGAATACCCGATGGCGTTGTCTTGGCGCTATTCCATTCTTTGGATAACTGCACAAGTCTGTCGTCGGTAAATGGAACGATGCCAACATTGGGTTCAATGGTTGTAAACGGAAAATTTTCAACCGCTGCCCCTGCCCCTGTGAGCGCATTAAAAAGGGTTGATTTTCCTACATTGGGGAGACCTACAATTCCGATTTCCATAAGATGCGCCTATTTCCTTTTGTATTAAACGGTTGAAAGAAGGGCTTCGACAATATTTTGGTCAACCTTGTTAGCCATGGATCTCAACAAAACTGTCGACTCCTCTTTAGAAAGACCCTGACGATACGGCCGGTTTGTGCGAAGGGCGTCGTAAATATCCGCCACGGCGAGAATGCGAACCAAAAGATTAATTTGATTTCCCTGAAGTCCATCCGGATAGCCGCTGCCATCTAGTTTTTCATGATGGTGGCGCACAAGATCGCGTAAATGGGTCAGCGAACGAATGGGTTTAAGAATTTCTTCACCCACAGAAGGATGCGTTCTCATAATACCCCATTCTTCGGCGGTCAAGGGGCCATCTTTCAATAGAACCTCATCGCTCACACCAATTTTCCCAAGATCATGAAGCCGGGCGGCATCACGTAACGTATGCTTCTCATCATCCGCTAAACCGAGCTTATCAGCAATTTTAGATGCATATTTGGCAACACGTTCCAAATGCCCCCGAGAATACGGGTCTTTGGCTTCAACGGCAAGTGCAAGCGCAGAAATAATATCAAAATAGCTTTTTTCCGCATCAATATTGAGCCGGTCGTTTTCAATCGCGACCGCTGTTTGCATGGCAATACTGCGCAGCAGAGAAGTTTCTTCAGATGTAAAATCACTGTCGATCTTTCGTCCGCTGATCACTAAAACACCAAAAACATTTTCATGTAAAAAAAGCGGAGCCGCGGCAAGCGGAAAATCAAAAAGATCGCCTTGCGCAAACGCCTTTCGCGCTGCCTCATTCAACTTCGGGATCGCTAAATTTTCTTTTGTTTGTACCATGTTCGCGAAAATACTTCCCTCAAGATTAAGGATCACTTCTTTTGTCAAGCCCTTCACTTCACCGTGAAACGCCTTAACTTGCAAATTCTTCTTTTCTGCATCCAAAAGCAACAAAATACCGCTTTTTCCAGCAACAGCTTCTGTGATCGTCTCAACGATAAGATTTAAAAAATTATCAATATTCTGGATCGAAGAAATCCCTTGCCCCACTTTTGCCAAGACATTTTGCAATGTACTTTTCGTCACTTCAAGCCGTTTGATATTATCTTCGAGCTTAACGATAATCTCCTGAAATGTGCGGGTAAGGATTGTGACCTCGTTGGAATCGCCTGCCTTCATCTCATGGATCTTCTCCAGCCCAATAATATCCTGCAAGGCTTCTTGATTTGCTTTTGTCAAATTCAGGATTCTTTTAACAGCTAAACGCATCAAAAAATACCCAACGCCAATGCCAAGAACAAGATAGATCAACGTAAACGCTAAACTTTCTGCAGTAAGCTGAGTTTCTCCAGTTTCGCGTAACTGTAGATACAAATAATAAATAATGGCTAACGGAATAACAGAAATAAGAATAAACAGGATGTTAAATTGAGAAATAAGGGATGAATTATGAAAAGCTGTAATTTTTGGTTTGGGCGTCAAGGGTGAACCTCTTGTTGAATTCTTCTACTCAAAATATTTCTTTATATATTCGGCTAAAAGCCTCTCGGCTTCACCGCGGCATTGGCCGCACACGGTTCCAAGTTTTGTCCGCTCTTGAAGCTCGTAATAACTACGCGCGCCTTCCAGCACGGCATGAGCGATCTCTTCATCGGTCACGTTCATGCATTGGCAGACGATCTTGGCCTCTTCTTTCTTGATCTTGTCTAACATGCCATTTTTTTCATAATAATTATTAATGGCGGCGCGAAGGGCCTTATCGCCCAAAACAGAACAATGGATCTTGTGTTCCGGAAGGCTGCCTAATTTTTTCATGATATCTTTCGGGGACAAAAGCATCGCTTTTTCAAGGCTCATCCCCTTGATCATTTCAGACAAGACAGAAGTGCTGGCGATCGCAGAAGCGCATCCATAGGTTCGCCAGCGGCAATCGACAATCGTTTGCTTCTTAGGATCGACCTTGATATACATATTCATTTGGTCGCCGCATTTGATATTGCCCACCGAACCTTCGCCGTCAGCCTTAAAATCTTCCCCGTCCTTCAAAACATTCTTGGGGTGCATGAAGTGTTCTTTGACTTTTTCTGTATAAACCCAATTTTGATCCATGATCTTTCTCACTTAATATTGCATAATGCTATTAATACGCCGTAGACATCTTTCGCACCTTATCGATCACTTTTGGCAATACATCCAACACATACTTTATTTCAGCGACGGTTGTTGACCGGCCCATGCTAAAGCGAATGGACCCATGAGCTAATTCCGCGGAAATGCCTGTTGACAAAAGAACGTGCGACGGGTCCAGTGACCCTGACGCACAGGCTGAGCCCGTCGATACCGCAATGCCTTCCATGTCCAGATAAAGCAAGATCGCCTCGCCTTCCGCGCCCTGGAACGACACATTGAGCGTTCCGGGCAAACAATCTTGAGGATGGCCGTTAAAACGAATATTGGGGATCTTTTTTGTAAATCCTTCCTTAAGAATTTCTTTAAATTGCAAAAGGCGTTTGCTTTCAGAAAGCATTTCTTTTTTGCGCATGGCAACGGCTTTACCCAAACCAATAATACCTAGCGTGTTTTCCGTGCCTGCGCGCCGTCCAAGCTCCTGATGTCCGCCGCGGATAAAGGGACAGAACGGAATTCCTTTTTTAGAATACAAGGCCGCAATTCCTTTGGGCCCATAGATCTTGTGCCCTGACAGCGTTAAAAAATCAACGTTGAGATCTTTGACATCAATAGGAACCTTGCCCACAGATTGCACGGCATCGGTGTGAAAAAAAGCGCCGACTTTGTGCGCCATCTGGGCCATTGTTTTAATATCCTGGATCGTTCCGATCTCGTTGTTCGCCATCATGACAGAGACGATCGACACCCCCGGCATAACAACTTTTTGAAATTGATCCATGTTCACTTTCCCATACTCGTCAACATCCAGGAACGTCACCTCAATACCACGATCGCGAAGGCATCGTGCCGACTCAAGAACGCAAGGATGTTCAATTTTGGTCGTAACGATCTTTATTCTGCCGTCTTTTTTAAACGGACAGCAGTGCTGTGATGGACACGCCACCATGTTAAGCACTGTATTGTTGGCTTCAGAACCGCTTCCGGCAAAAATGATCTCTTCGCTCTTGGCGCCGATAAAGGAGGCTACTTCCTCCCGGGCCTGCGCGACAAGGTGCGCGGCCTCGCGCCCAAAGGTATGAAGGCTCGATGGATTACCGAAAGACTCCATGGCCTTCACCATGGCCTTTTTGACCTCTGGATGCAAAGGCGTTGTGGCGTTATGATCTAAATAAACTTGTCGTTTTTGCATATTACCTTTTTTTCAATTGCGCGTCCTTACGAAAATGGATCATATTATCGATAGGTTTCTTCGCGCGGGCAATCAAATCATCCGATAATTTCACTTCATAAACCATGGCCTCAAGAGAATGCAAAACTTTATCGAGTGTTGTTTTCTTCATATTAGGACATGTCGCCATGTCCGTAGCCGGAATGAAGATTTTCTCTGGATTTTCTACTTTTAAAGGATAGATCATCCCGACTTCCGTTGCGACAATAAATTCTTTAGCCTTTGACTCTTTGGCATAGCGCAACATCCCTGACGTTGATAAAACGGCGTCAGAAATTTTTAACACAGCCGCGCTGCATTCGGGGTGAGACATAATTTTGGCCTGCGGGTGTTCTTTTTTAAGCGCGAGAATATGTTCCGGCAAGATCCGCGCATGCGACGGGCAATACCCTTCCCAAATGATGACATTGCGTTTTGCCTTAACGGCGGCATAAAAACCAAGGTGTTTATCTGGAACAAAAATAATCTCATCTTTTGCGCTAAAGGCATTTTCTAGCATTTCAACGGCGTTAGCCGATGTGCAGCAATAATCGCATTCAGCCTTGACCTCGGCAGTTGTATTCACATAACAAACAACTTTGGCTTTCGGGTGTTTTGCTTTCAGGTCGCGGACTTGAGAAGCGGTGATCATATCCGCCATCGGACATCCAGCACTTGGGTCAGGAATAAGAACGGTCTTTTGAGGAGACAATATCTTGGCCGTTTCTGCCATAAAATAAACACCGCAAAACACAATGACGTCGGCCTTTGTCTTTGAGGCCTCGATGCTAAGCCCAAGCGAGTCTCCGGTAAAATCCGCGATGTCCTGAACTTCGGGGAGCTGATAATTATGAACAAGAATAACAGCGTTTCGCTTTGCCTTTAATTCTTTGATCTTTGCAACGATCTCTTTCATAGGAATATCCTTTTCTGTATCCTACTATTATCTATAAACTTATTTCTTTTACAAGGAAAATTCAGGGCGAAGATTTTATGATCAAAAACGCTCTTTTGAAAAATGGGTGAGAATAAAATTTAAATTTTTACCGCGGGCTTCTGACCTGCGCAAAAGGACAGATCTGGTTATAGGCGCAATACGAACACGCTAAGTGATTTGGCTTGGCATCAAAGTTGCAAGCGCGAATGCCTGTTGATGCCTTGTCCACGGATTCCAGCACGCGCTCAGCATCCTTCTCCGTAACCTCGATACGCCCCACCAATCCTGTTTCAAGAAATCGCAGCTCTTTAAAATCCGGAAGTTTACCGGCTGCTTCCCTATACGCCAAGCTGTAAAGGCTCAACTGCAGATTGTCTTTAGTTTTTTTATCTGCGTCTTCTTGCTTATGAATTTCAGAAGATTTGAAATCCACCACCGTCACAATGCCGTCGACCACGTCCACGCGATCCCAGCGGCCTACCATGCGGTTATTATTCAATAAAAAGGAAAACTCCTTTTCAACAAGTGAAGGAATAATTTTGAGAACTTCTTGCTCGCGATAAAAGTTCTTTAACGCAACCTGCGCAGATTTCACACGTAACGTGATATGTTCCTGCGAGATGAAGCCTTCCTTGCGGAAAGAGTTTTCAAAAACTTTAAAAACGTCCTCTTCCCTAACAGGACGAGCCTGCATTTTGCATTGATGATAATACTGCACGGCATCGTGCAATGCCTTGCCGTAGGCGACCGTATGATGGGTCATGATCGGAACATGTAAAATGTGCACGTATTTATATTTTAAAGGGCATGTCAAATAATCATCGATCTGATAATAACTTAAGGACAAGACCTTATCGTCGCTTATTTTGCAAACAACCCCTGCCGGAGCAGACACGGCGGGCGCGTTACGCTCAATGGCTTGCATGGCCGATGCCTTGATCAAAGGTTTGTCACGCTGTTCGGCCACGGCCTCTTTGACAAAACGGCTTATTTTGCGCGGCTGCTTCGTGCCATAATCCACGGCGGATGTTAAATACAATTCATGCTTGGCGCGCGTCATGGCCACATAAAAAAGCCGCCGCTCTTCCTGAAGATGAAAATCGCCCATCGGAAGGACATCTTTGATGAGTGCATCCGGAAGCTCGATGGGTTCACTGCGCTTAGGCCATGGAAATTTTGTCTCCACAAGGCTTACCATGAACACAACCGCAAACTCCAATCCCTTGGCCTTGTGAATGGTCATGACGTTCACCGCCGGCGTATCAAGCTCGGCCTCGACAACGGCCGGATCATCACCGGCATCGATTAGCATATCCAGATACTGGACAAAATAAAGCACCCGGTCTTCGTTGGTGGCATACTCAAAATTTCTAACCATATCAAAAAATTTTGCCAGGTTGCACAGCGCGGTTTCGTTTTCAGCTGTCTGATCTTTCGCCAAATTTGCCAAGAGCCCGCTTTGTGACAAGAACGTATAAAGCAATTTTCCCGTGGCATCATCCTTGGACGACAAAACATAACTTTCAACATCTTTGACCAATTTATTTCTGGCTTTCAAAAAATCATCAGAAAACGTTTCATCTTCCAGGGTTTCCGCCTTGTTCAAAGTAAAGAACAGGTCCCATTGCTTTCTTTTTGCGATATGCATAAGCCGCGTCAATTCAACAGGCGGTAGACAATAAACAGAAGATGTGGCCAGATAAAAAAGGCTTAAAGAATCTGTGGGATTGGCGATCGTGCGCAAGAACGAAATGCAAAGCCTGACCTCGGGCCGCGTATACAGGCCTTGATTGCCGCTAAACTGCCAAGGGATCCCCCGCATGTTCAGAGCGCGGATAAAAGGATCCGCCGTTGCATTTGACCGCACAAGGATCGCAAAATCTTTATACCCGTATTTCTCTTTAGCGACCGCCTTTTGAATAAAATCCGCGACCCAATCACTTTCCGAGGAAAGCGTGTCAAAATGAACATGCTCAGGCGCTTTTCCTTTCTTCTTAAGGCCAACGAGCTTCTTGTCGATCTTGGCCCTGACTTCAAAGCGGTCAGGATTATTATTTTGGATCATTTGATAGGCGGCATCAAGAATGGGTTGCGTGGAGCGGTAATTTTGTGTCAGGGCGATCTTTTCACTGTCCGGAAAAGTGTCCATAAATCCGATAATGTTGCTGATCGCCGCGCCCCGCCATTTATAGATCGACTGGTCATCATCCGCGACCACCGTCAGGTTACGATGTTTCGCAGCCAAAAGTTTAACAAGTTCAAATTGCGCAAAATTCGTATCTTGAAATTCATCCACTAAAATATATTTAAATTGATCCTGATAACGCTTCAAGACCGATGGATGCTCACGCAAAAGTTTCAGCGCGAGAAAGAATTGATTGGCAAAATCAAGCTTCCCTGTTTTTAAAAGAAGTTCTTGGTATTGGCCGTAACAGCGTGCAAGCTCTAAATGTTTTTCAGCTTCTTCTTCCAAAGACTCATCCAAGCTATCTTTGGCAACTTTCTGCTTTAAGCTCTGCGCGTAAGCCAAATATTCTTGAGGCGAAACATCCTCGTCGCGTGCGCGCGAAAAAAGCGAGATCATCGCATCGACAAATTTTGTGGGATTGCCTAACGGACGATAAAATTGAAGATTGAATTTAAAAAGATTTTCTCTGAAAAAAACAGAAGCCTGCGGCCGCGTTAACACTTTAAAATCAGGATCCATCCCCAGCTCCAAGGCGTTGTCCCTTAAAAGGCGGTCCCCGAACGAATGAAAGGTCGAGATCCACGTATCAGTAAAGCCGTAAGGCACCAGGATGTCCACCTTTTCCTGCATTTGATACGCGGCCTTATCGGTAAAGGTCAGCGCTAAAATTTCATTGGGCTTGATCTTTTTTTCAACGATCAGGTGGGCGATCTTGTGCGTGATGACCGTGGTCTTCCCTGTCCCGGCGCCGGCAATGATCAACAGCGGGCCTTGCTCGTGCAAGACCGATCTTTTTTGCTCAGGATTTAATTTGTAAGCTGAATTTTCAGACAAAATCATTACCTTATCTTGGGGCATGCTGGCATTATCCTTTGAGGTTGCCTTGTTTCTCCCAGGAACGCTTATTTTTCCCAGCGTGAAAAATTTCGCTCGGTATTCGGCTTCGCGTTATTACCAGCCGCGAAGCCTGCATAACGTCCTGTTCAAAACAAGCCAACCTCTTTCGACTACCCGGGTTAGAAGGCGTATTGGCATTGTCCTCTCGCGAGTTCTGCAGCCGCCAACTTTCATTAAATTTTCTGAAAAAGTTGACGGCGAAGCCTGTTTGAGCGAAGGATAATACCAATACGCCTGCCAGTAATAGCCTCGCTCAAACAAATCCCGCTTGATCCGATTAAACCCTTTTGCGAAGAGAAAGACAAGCTCGCTGAATAATGCCAGTACGCCTATCCGCCATAGCCTCGCTCAAAATTTTTATTTTTTTAACGGCTTTTGGAATTTATTAAAGAATGAACATTCATATTTGCAGGCAACTTCCGGGTACGCGCCTTTGAACTCGGCGATACAGCTTGTCATGCATCGCTGGCGTAAAAAACTGATCGCACCAACGGCCCCCAGGATCACCGCTAAAATTAAGAACCAAACTACTTTTCTTTTCATGAATAATCTCCAGTTTTTTCACCTTTTTGCATTATCAAAATGTCCCATGCGCACAGGTTAGTTCTCCTTGCCAACATATTCGGCTAGATCACGCACCCGAGCATACCAAAGCTTTCCCTTTTTGTGAGCCTTCAGTTGCCCTCTATTGATCAAATTACGCAAATAATCCTGCGAATAGTTGTAGGCGTAAGCAAGATCTCGTAAAGGTAAAACAGCTTCTTGATCGAGGTTAGTCAACCGCCCTTCTTTCAGACGATTGATCGCTTCCTCAAGCAACTGCAAGATCATTTCCTCGAATGGACTAAACTCTTCTTTGCGAATGGCTTTCTTAATATCTGAAAAATGAAGCTTCGCTCCTTGTTCAAGCTGGCGATGAATGTGCTCAAAACAGCCATCCGCGGCCTCCAGAACACCATAATATCGATTGCGCTCTTCTTTTGAAATCCCTTTAATAGCAATATTCGCCAATCCCTGGCCAATAAGAACATATGACAAAAGGATTCGCCCTGCCCTGCCATTACCGTCTGAAAAGGGGTGAATGGTCTCAAACCACACGTGCGCTATCGCGGCTAGAGTTACTTCGTCATAAATTTTCTTCTTTAATGATCCATTGAACCATTTGATAAAAAGCTCCATCGCCGCGCGAACATAAAACACATCCACCGGCTTGAACGTTGCATGAGCCACCTGAATATTGCCTTTTCGGAAATCGCCGACAGGACCGATAAATGTCCCTAAATTCTTTTCATAGCGCATCAAAAGCGTGTGGATCTGCTTGATATCCGCCATCTTTAAAATAAAATCATTTTCTTTGAATTGATTGTTGGCATATTCATACATCGTACTTGCGGCTTCATAATAACCTAAAATAGCGGCAGCCTTTTGCTTGTCCGTGCGCTTATTGCCTTCCAAGACCTCAATCAGATCCTGACGGTTCGTAAAAACACCTTCAATGGCAATGGAGTTGCGGATCTCATCCTTGAACAAAGAATACCATTCGGCATTGCTGACATTGATAAAATTTCCGAACCGTGTGCGCAAATTTTCAGCCTCTTGCCTGAAGAGATTAAGATCGTATTTTCGAACTTTCCGAACCATAAATCCTCTCTTTTATATATAAATATACCGAACCAAAAATGTATGGTTCGGAAAAGAATATACCACGTCTTTAACTTAAAAGCAAGAAATTTCCGAACCACAAGACATGGTTCGGAAAATAAGATGTCCTCTGCTTAACAGCACCCAGCACATTTCTTCACTGTTTTGTCAACATAACCGTGAAAAATAGTTAGAAATCATATATTTTCACGATTTTGAACAAATACACAATGATAAATGAAGAATTCATCAAAGATCTATCTACATTAAAACTGCCAACCCAAGGTTGAGCAATTCTTGATTTAAGAAAACGCCCTTGTTTAAAACAGCTTCAGGGCTCACTTCGTTCGCCCCACTACTCCCGCCCGCCCCATCCTTTTCCTCAACGGGCTGATAAAACACATCTACGACAAATCGTCCGTACTTATCGTTCTTGTGCGTTTTGACGACAACGCACGGGGTTTCTTTGAGCCGTGCCTCGACAAAGGCTTTGGCATTCTTGCCCTCGGTTGTCGCAAGCTCCGGCGCGTCGATCCCGCGCAAACGGATCCGTTCCCTGACCCACGAATTAAAACCTAAATCAATATTAAGCAAAAATGTGTCCGCGTCAACAACTCTTTCAACAAGTGCTTTGTAGGTGTAGAGTTCTTTAGGGGCCGCGTCCGAACGTTTAAATGAATAACTTTCGCCATTTTTTACAGATTCGATAATTTCCCCGTCTTTGACCCGAAGGTTCTTAATTTCTGTGTGAACAAAAACCTTAAACCCCAGGTCAACGACCAACTTTTCCTCAACGGGATGAATAAAAGAAGGCTCCATGATCTTGTAGGCAAAAAGCCGTGCGCGCGTCACGGAAAGTTTGGGCGCGGCTTCGGTGGGTTTGGGTTGCGGCGCTTCAACTTCAAGCCTGTCCAGGCGAATGGCCTCTCCGAGTTGTCTCGCGTCCCATTCTTTTTTAATAGCCTGATCGGTAAAAAATGCACGCCTTTTATCATCCGAAATAGTGATCAGCGTTCGATAATGCGACCACCTCAATTCCCGCCCGCGGGCGGGAATTGGAAAGGCGCGGTAAAATTTGACAATACGCTGTAACGTGCTTAGGTCGATCCCCAGATCTTTGGAAAGGTCTTCGAAAAGCGTTGTGCCGTAATCCGCGCGGTCTTTGTTCGCCAAAAGATGCTCGGAGATCAGCTTCCCTGTCTGCCAATACGCCTTGACCTTTTCTTCTTCAATTCGCTTCAAGCCTTCAACAAAAACTTTTTTGAGCTGAGTGACAAGGGTGGGATACGTGTTAGTGGTAAGGGTTTTGGACATATAAAAATAGTGAAGAGGATCTCGTATCTGGTATTTAGTCGCTGGTGGATCGTGAAAAGTATTTAGTACCCTGCCGTACGCCGTTATTAAATACTAGCTATCAGACACTAGATACTATGTTGTGACTTTCGAATTTCGATTTTCAAATTTCTATCGCCCTGTCCCTATTTGGGGACTGTCCCTTTCTTTGTGATTGCGTCTTACCGCCTGATTTAAGACCTTTGTTCCTACCCCGTAGAGTTCAGCAAGGTCTCTGTCTAGCATGACATTCAGGCCCCTGATCAGGAATATCTTTTTCGTAATGCTGTGTTGTTGAATAACGCCTGTCATGACTGTTCCTCAATGGTTATTTAAAACTTCCGGACTATGTCTCAGCACCCCGCCCCCACCAGCAAAAAAGAAAAACCGTGCCAGGCACTTTTTGGGGACATTACCCCCTTCACTTGCTCATTGCTAATTATTCGCAAGCTGAGAAGCACTCACCATATACTTTGTCACAATTAATTAAACATTCTTGATGCTGATAGCGAGTGTCATTTCCAAGAACTTTTGTAGAATCACAGTCGTCCTTGCACTTTAAAGAGTCTTTCAGGCACTTGCTAAGACAGGCATGATTCTTTTGAGGTTTGGCGTAATAACAGCTAAAATTTCCGCTACATCCAAAAAACATACAGACAAAAATAAGTAATAAAAAATATTTCATTTTCCTCCTTCTGCCCTGCCCCCATTAGTTGTACCAATTCTTGTGAGAGTTTGAAGGCGTTGTTTGTGTTGATCTTGCCGTTATTGCCTCTGGTGCCGGAGGGCGGTAACCCAGGCTGCTATGCGGCCT
>Ga0172368_10003525_pt1 | contig 18896 bp, 14 predicted proteins | sample Lak11m_FD_114540 | JGI IMG/M metagenome (GOLD analysis project Ga0172368, IMG submission 114540) | Freshwater microbial communities from Kabuno Bay, South-Kivu, Congo - kab_022012_11m | ecosystem: Environmental > Aquatic > Freshwater > Lake | place: Democratic Republic of the Congo: South-Kivu...
CATGCTCGTGGAGAATTATGTGGCGTAGTTCGTGGCATTTGCGCTCACCGGCACCCACTGCGCCACATAATACTTCACGACACATACCTGGTATTATGTGTCGCGCAACATAATATCAGAAGCCGCTGGGCGACGAGCAGGTGATGGGCTTGAATACCGACGCCTGGGACGCCACCAACCGCATGGCGAAGACGAACAGCGACCGGGTGATCGTGGCGGAAGGCAATCACGTGGAAGGCCTGGTCACCCGCAGCTCGATTATGCGCTGGCTGCAGACGCACGGACAAGGGCTAGCGCCGGGGCAGGCGTAATGCTGTTCTAGATTGGGCAGGGGCAGTTTCTGGTTAGCTGACGTTGATGGAACTGCCCCGAAGTCATTGTGCCTTATTAAGCGATTGTTCCAAATGTAGGAAATGGCAGACAATGCAAGAGAGTTAGGGAATTTATAATATGATCAGCTACTCTACTTTCGCTACGTCAGGTTAGTTTTCCCTAGACACCTCCAAATATCTATAGTAATACCATCTGACCATCATCCAATCAAGGGGGAATTGAGATGATTCTTATGGTTATCACCTATCCGCGCGAGGCGTCATTGTGCTCCATGATTTCGAAAGCGACCGGGCAGAACGTGCTGATCGCTGATAATCTTGGAGATGCACTGCGGATCCTGGAGTGCGAATCCATCGAGTTGTTTATTATGGATGCTGGTTTGACGGATATCCAATATGGATTCGACCAACTGACGGAAAAGGTCAAGCAGCATTCACTAAACCCCAACACGAAAACGATTTATCACAGCCAACTGGCCAATCTTCCGCCGGAAGAAATTAGCAACCTGATTCATTCTTTGGATTGGATGAACGGCTTCCTCCAACGCTTTTTTCATTCTTATCGATGGCAAGCGTATTGAGCCGATGTTGATCGGAGTTATTCACTGGGTGAAGCAACAGGTTGAGGCGGATCTCCGGCAGGTGATGTCGGCTCGGGTGCCGTCGGCGTGAGCGTTGGTGTCATTTCCGGCGTATGTGGAGGCGTGATCCGTTCATCGAACACCAGCACGCCGCTGGCGACGGGGCGGATCCAGGCGCCGGTGGGATAATTGACGGCGGTATTGCCGATGGCCAGCGTGCTGCTGCCGCCGCCGTCCAGGTTCATGGCGTCCACCGCACCCTTCGATTTGAGCAGGCCGGCCAGATCTTCCAGGCTGGCGCCGCCGCCGTAGGCGCAGGGCGCCTCGACCACGACCAGCACGACGGTGCCGCGCGCGGTGATACCGAGGCCGGTGCGCGCGTGGCGTCCCTGCAGGATATCCGACTTGAAGCGCTCGTCCTGGCCGCTGATGGCGAGCTTGCCGTCCCGCAGCAGGCGGGGGCCGGCGCCTACCGCGGTTGTAAACTCTTCCCAAGTCGGAGCGAGAGTGGGCGTCGCGGTCACCGCTGCCCCAACCGTCAGCACGGAATCAAGCGCGGCCACCTCGACGCCGGTCAGGCGCAGGGCAATATCGCCCGGGGCCAGCGGCACCATGTCGCAGGTGCGCTGCGCAACGCGGCCGTTCTGCAGCAGCACATTGAGGCCGGCGGGATTCGCGGGCACCTGGGTGAACTGGCTGCCCCGGTAGACCACCGCGCCCGGCGTGGGGTCGAGGACGGAGGCGTCAAACGCATCCGGCAGGTCGCGCGTGGCGCCGTCCGGCAGTGTGACGCGCCAGACGCCTTGCGGATTGCCGAGTACCGGCGCGCCGGTTTTCGGGAAGGCCGCCGCGGTGCGCCCCCAGATCGGCATGGAGAGGACCTGCCCGTCCGTCTTCAACAGGCCGACCGGCCGCGTGCTCTGCATGAAGTATCCGCCATTTACGCCGAGCACCGCGCCGGTGCGCGCCGTCATGGCGTTTACGCGCTCGCGCTCGTCCTGGGCGGCTGTCACGCTCAGGGAGACCTTCGAATCGCGCGTGTCGATCTCCACGAAGTGCACGACCTGGTAGCGGTCATCCGTCTGCTGTTCCAGCCGCGTGTAGATAATCGCCGGTGAAAGGGCGCGCGTTTCCTCCTTGCGATAGCGCTTGATGATATCGACCACCAGCCGGTTCGGCTTGTCGTCCTGCGGTCCGAGGGTGAAGACGGAGTATTTTCGGGTTTTATCCAGCGAGATGGCCAGCAGCGCCTTCCCGTTGGCGTCGGGTGTGACGGTGATCGATGTCACCGCGGGATCGGCCAGCGTGATCTCGGGCAGCGCTTCGGCCAGCGGAAGATCGAGGGCGATTCGTATCTGCTTTGCCGTGGATTGGTCGGCGTATTTCACCGCCTGCGGCAGGTCGAGCACCACGCGAACCTTCCCCGGCGCGGTGGAGTAGCGCACGTCAAGCTGCACTCCGTCCGCGCGGGCAGCAACGACGGCGAAGAGCAGGCCGATGGCAAAGAGCAGTGCTGTGATGCGTGTCATGAGAGTTGCGTCTTCCTTGCTTTTGGCTATTATACCCGGAAAACGGAAAAGAAGTGACCCGGGAGACCGAAGAAGGATAACAAGGTCGCGTGTCCAGTTGTTTGTAGTGAGCCACGCAGCGAAGCGGAGTGGCGTTCATTGACAGGAAAGCTTTTCTAGATACGAACGCCACTCCGCTTCGCTGCGTGGCTCACTACAAACAACTGTCACACGAGAGCATGACTAGCTCATCACTTTCGGTTCGCGTTTTTCGCGCCAGCAGCGGCGGAGGGTTTCGGCGAGGGGGTAGAATTCACCGTTGTGGAGCAGCAGGCGGTCGGCGGTGCGCAGGTACCAGTCCATGGCGTCCAGGCGGTGGCCTTCTTCGAATTTGCGGTAGAAATTGGCGGCGGCGCCGGCGTAGAAGAGCAGCTTCATGATGGCGGCGGCTTCCAGCGCGGACGGACTGACGGTGAGCGCGGGCGGGGCGGCGGCGGGGAGCAGCTCGTGGTAGGCGGCGAGCAGATCTGTCACTTCGTCATCCGACGGATCAACCTCCGGCGTGTAGAGCAGCGAGGCCAGGTCGAAGGCGGCCGGGCCCATGGTGGCTTGCTCGAAGTCGATCGCCACCACGCGCCCGTCGGTGATCTGCAGGTTGCTCGGTGTATATTCGAAGTGGATGAAGGTCTTCGGCTCGTCGAGGAGGCGATTGATGACCGGGCGCAAGGCCGTCGCCAGTTGCCCGCGTTCCGCCGCGGACAGCCGCTTGCGGTCGAGGGCCAGGATGCGGTCGAGGGCGATGGTGATGGAGTTGGTGTAATACTCCGGCGTCAGCACTTCCTTCACGATCTTGTCGATCTCGCGCGAGAGGCGGGGCAGCACCGGCATCACGTGCGCGCGGATGGTGGCCAGCGTTTCGATGCCGCGCATGAGCAGCGCCATTTTACGGTCGCGGTCGCCGTGCGGCACGGCGCTCAACGCCATCGCCAGGTCCTGCACCCCCAGGTCCTCCAGGAAGAGCACGGCCAGGTGCGCGCCCAGGTGCCCGCCGAAGACGCGCGACGCCGGCGCGCCGGCTTCCTGCAGGATCTGCAGCACCCCTCGTTCACGGCGGTAGCAGGCGGAGAAGAATGAGATCTGCGCGTCCTCATAACATTTCGCCACCAGTGACGGCGGCAGGTGCGCGTCCTTCCCCTCCAGCGCCATGCGGTACAGCGTGTTGCGCGACGGTTTCTGAATGCGGTTGAACTCGCGCACCTCCAGCGCGCCGGTCACCTCCAGCGCGCGGCTGACCTCCGCCGGGGTGAGCTGCAGCGTTTTCGCCAGCTCCTGCAGCGGCGTGCCGGTCAGCTCCTCCACGGGGGCAGACAATTTCGCCTGCGCCCACTCCAGCGTCTCGTGCAGCTCTTCGCGCCGGGAGGTGAGCAGCGCATCCATGCGGCGGTAGACTTCCGGGCTTTCCTCGGCGGGCTGCTCGACCGCGCCTTCGCTTTTGTGCTGCTCGTAGGCGAGCAGATCGCGCAGGTCCTGGGTGTAGCGCAGCGCCGCTTCCACCTCGGCGATGAACGCCTTCGACTCCGCGGGCGGCACCGGCGCGGCGCGTTCCAGCCGCCGGCCCAGCGCCTCCGCGTGCTCGTGCGCTTGCCGGTAGAGCCGCGCGGCCAGGTGGCCGACGCGCACCTTCGCGCTGCGGATGGTTTCCGGCAGGCCCGGCACGCGCGCCAGCCGCGTGGCGGGGAGCTGCTCCCACAGCTTGATGGCGCGCAGCAGCTCCTCGCGACCGTAGTAGATTTTTCCGAGCTGCACCACGATATTTTCGCGCAGCAGCAGGTTGCGCAGCGGGATCTCCTCCCACTCCTCCGACGCCTGCTCGAACTGCTTGTATTCCGCGTAAATCTTGCCCAGCGTGGCGCGCGCTTCGATCTCCGAGATGTTGCGCCAGAGGATGCTCTCCGCGGCGATGTCGCTGATCATGGTCTCGGTGATCTCGGTCACCTCTTCCACGGTGAACCAGCGCATACCCAGCACTTCCACCGGCAGGCCTTTGTACAGCGCCAGCATCCGCTCGTCGCGACCATCGCTGCGCTCCAGGCCGAGGAAGTAGTTGGCGCGCACCACCTTCTGCATGCCGGCGAAGACGAGGAAGCCCACCTGCACCAGGATGCCGGCGACCCAGAACCAGGCGAAGCCCGCCGAGTATTTCGCCGATACCGCCAGCAGCGCCAGCGAGCCGGTCAGCACCGTCACCGAGCTGTACAGGGCGAGGATGGGCCATGGTCCCCAGGTGAGCCACTGAAAATGGTGGTGCAGCGGCGTACAGAGGAAGGGGCGGAAAATTTCCGTGGTTTGGTGGCGCAGCAGCTTCATCGGGCCGCGGAAGAACTTGATGGCCGCCATCTGGATGATCACGGAGACGGTGTTGATGATGAACGGCGCGCCGATGAGGAGCAGCAGCCACTCGGTGCCGGAGACGATGGCGAGGGTGCCCAGCATGGCGCCCAGCCCGAGCGCGCCGGTGTCGCCCATGATGATCTTCGCGGTGGGCTTGTTGTAAAAGAGGAAGCTCAGCAGCGCCGCCGCCAGCACCAGCGGCAGCGCCAGCGGAATGCCATCATGCTGCAGCAACCCGCCGAGCAGCAGATAGGCGAGGGCGGAGAGCAGCAGGCTGGTGCCCGCCAGCCCGTCCATGCCGTCGGTGAGGTTGACCGCGTTGCCCATGCCGACGATCATCAGCAGGCTGAAGGGGATGAAGAGAAGCTTCAGCTCGGTCCACCCGATGAAGGGAAGAAAGACCGCGGTGGCCTCGGGATTCGGGCCATTGCGCGCCCCATATATGAAGATGGCAAAGGTAATGATCAGCGCGCAGGCCGTCTGCAGCGCCAGCTTGGTGATTTCGCTCAACCCGCGCGCCGCCTGCACCTTGCGCCAGTCGTCGATCAGACCGATGAGGCCGAAGAGGATGCCGCTCAACAGGCAGATCCACACCGCCGGCCACAATTGGGGATGCGCGTCGTAGAGAAAGAAACGCGCCAGCGCCAGCCCGATGATGAGCGTGCCGAAGATGGCGACCCCGCCACCCAGCGGCTTTTTGTGGCGCGGGAAATGGCGGTAGATGAGCTCCTTCCCCTGCTTCTGCTCGCGCGAGCGGAACCGCGTGAAAGCCCGCCGCACCTCGCGGGTGAACAACAACCCGAGCAGCACCGTCGTCAGTCCCAGCAATAGAAAGCGGAAGACGAGACCCATCAGCCTAATGATACAGGATGAGGTGGAAGAATGGAAGGATGGATGAGTGTATGGGTGGATGGGTGGATGGGAGGGCGAGCGTCCTCGCGAGCCGTGATTATGAGCTCACCCTCGAATATAATGCTTTTCGAGAACTGTTTTCGAATGGCGCTGGATTCGGAAACGGGCTCATAATCGCGGCTCGCGGGGACGCTCGCCCTCCCATGGGATTACTTTATCCACGATTGCAGGACAAACAGTCCCGGTACCTTCCCTGCTTCAATCCGCTGCTGCCAGGCGGCGTCGGTGAGGCGGTCGGCCATGGGCTGGGGGAATTCGTAGTAGGAGAAGATGGGGCCGTAGGCTTCGGCGGCGGGTTTGGTGTCGGGGACGGGGACGATGACGGTCAGGACGCGGCCGACGGCGACTTCCAGCACGCGGCCGGTGGTGGGGTCGGTGTGGACGTCGGCGATGAGGGCGGCTTTCGCATCCTCGTCGCCGGTGATCTCGGCGCGCAGCGGGGTGGGGAGGGTTTCCACGCGGCGGAGGGTGGCGCCGATATTGGCCGCCTGCTGCTGATCGTCGGCGGTGGGCTGCTCGATGTCCGCCAGTCTCGTCTTTTCTTCGGCGGTCAGTGTTTCCTGGGTGCTGATGAGCAGCAAGGCGCGGAGGAGGCGGGTCATGTCATCATAATTCGCACCGAGCTCCGTCGGGAAGACGCCCTGCGCTGTGAGGCCGTCGCGGGTGGCGGAGAGCAGGCGGATGAGCGCGGCGTAGACCTGCGGCACCGGCTCGACATAGACAATGGGCGACGGATTCTCGGCAGCAACTGCGCGCGTAGCGTAGCTCTGCTTGACATAGAGGATGGTGTCGTGCCGCAACTCCGCCCAACTGCCCAGTCCGGTATTTAACTGCTTGGCCATCCACGCTTCGTTACTCCACCAGGCCGGGCGGGCGGTGCCGTAGCCGGTGGGATACTGGCCCAGGAAGGACCGGTCGTTCACCAGCGCGCGGAGGGTGTGCAGCCAGTAATCGTAGGCCGTCGTCTGGCCGGCGTCGTCGCGAGCGTTGAATTCCACCCGCAGCTTGCTCATGGCGTTGCTGTAGGCGGGGTTGCGGAACTCGCCGCGGTCATACAACACCTTTTCCGCCGCCGGGGAGCCGAGGGCGGCCATCATGTCCAGCCCGCTGGGCATGGTGCGGCCCGGCACATTCGGCGCCACCAGGCGCTGCAGCATCGCGCTGTCGATGGTGAAGCGCTGGCCGAAGAGGCGCAGGGAGACGGGCGGGGTGTTGCCGGTCTGGTCACCGCCGATGATCTTCGGCGGGCGCAGCGCGATGGCAGCGGCGATGAAGCGGTCAGTGTCGGCCTGTGCCTGCGGGGTCCAACCGCCGGGCAGCGTCTCGCCGAAGATCTCACGGCTGAGCTTCGCATACTCCGGCGGCGTCAGGTCATCGGACTGCCCGGTCAGGAACGCGGTCGGATTATAAATGCTGCGCCAGAGGTTGATGGTCGGCACGCCCGGCAGCCGCACCGCCGGGGAATCCGCTGCTTCCAACTGGCGCGAGAGCAGGATGCCCGCCAGCACGTTCGCCCGTGCTTCATCGCGGGTCAACTTCGCGCCGGAGATGGGGAAGCCGGCGCGGCCGTACCAGATCATCGCCTGGAAGTAGCGCGTCAGCCGCTCATTGCGCGTGTAGTGCCCGCGCGGCGTGTATTGCGTGTAATCCTCCGTCACGCCCATGATCGGCGATGTCGCCTCGCCGGCGTGCGCGGTGATGAGGGCGACTTCCCTGTCTACCAGCGGGGCGACGGCCGGCGGCAGCTTCGTCTCCGGCGCCAGCAGCTTTTGCGCCACACCGAAGTAAGCCGTCACGCGGTCATACCCGTACGGCGGCGGGGCAATGATATACCGCTTTTTCAGCTCTTCTGCCAGCAGCGTGGACATCCGGCCGAACATGCGACCGGTCAACTGGCGCAGATTGCCGTCCAGCCGCCGGCTTTCCGCCGCGCGCAGCGTGTAGTCGAACAGCACATGGCTGGTGTGCAGCACGGAGTCGGAGGTGATGAAGGTGGGACGGCCTGCGCGCCGGTTTTCCTCGTAGACCGTATACAACTGGTCATACGTGGTCGCCTGGAAGCGCACCGTTGACGGCGGTCCAGCCTCCGGCGGCGTTTCCGCTTCGGCTTCCGTATCTTCGGAACAGCCGGCAACGAAGCACAGGCCGGCGACCAGCGCCAGGCTCAATAACCAGCGTAGCTGACGGGACATCGTGGCACCTCCCGTCTTATTATACGCGGGCGCTATCCGATCGATGCAGCGGAATGGGCGTTATTTCTGCTGCTTCATCATCTCATCGATCGTCACGAACTCAAAGCCGCGTTTCTTCATGGTGGCGATGAATTGCGGCAGGACATCCATGGTTTGCTGGATGCCGTCGTGAATGAGGATGATGCCGCCGTTACTCACTCTCTTGAGCAGGCGCTGGGAGATAACTTTGTCACCGGGCTTCGCATAATCGCCGGGGTCGTCGGTCCACAGGACGATGGTGTAGCCGAGGGCTTCGGCATCTTCGGCAACGGCTTTATCATAATCGCCGCCGGGCGGGCGGAAGAGGCGCGGCGCTTTGCCGGTGATCTTCTGCAGCACTTCGCCGCAGGCTTTGATCTCGGTGGCGACGTATTCCTCCGGGATTTTCGTCAGATTCACGTGATGATAGGTGTGATTGCCGACGCTGTGTCCGTCGGCGATCTCCTGTTGTACCAAGTAGGGATATTTTTCCGCCATCTCACCGACGACGAAGAAGGTGGCTTTCACGTTTTCTTTCTTGAGCAAGGCCAATAATTGCGGCGTGAATTTCGGGTGCGGGCCGTCGTCGAAGGTGAGGGCGATCTGCTTTTTCTTCAGATTGCCGTGCATCAGTTTATGAAACCTGATGCCGCGGTCCAGTTCCACCTGGTGCTGGGCAATCATTTCCAGCACACTGCGGTCGACCTCTGTTTTCGCGTGGAGCCAGAATTTATCGGCTTCAGTGGTTTTGACCAGCGGCTTGCTCTTTTCGGCCGCCGGCGTCCTGGCATCCTGCCGGCCGGCCCAAAACGCCAACGCGGCAATTGCCAGCACGAGTGGTAACACCCAGACTCTTTTCATCGGTCCCTCCCGCGGAAAGGAAGCTTGTCCCCATCATACCCGCAGGAAAACCTTTTTACGATAGAAGAACCAGAGCACGATCCACCAAACGAGTATATATCCGAGGGTATACACCCAGCCGCCGGGGACGGCGCCGTAGCGGGTTTTCGCCACGGTCAAGAACCACTGCTCTACACTCATCTTCACGCCGTGCAGGTTGTGGTGCCAGTTCTCCAGGATGAGGAGCTTCACTAGAATCGGCATGACGTAGGCGAGGATGGCGTTGGCGCCCAGCACCAGCAGCGGGTAGGTCCAGTGCCACCAGCCCGCGGCATCGACGATCAGGTAGAGCACGCCCAGCAGCAGCGTGCCCAGCCCGGCGGTCATCAGCACGTAGGCGGGCGTCCACAGCGGCTTGTTATACGGCAGGCTGAAGTTCCACAGGAAGCCGGCGGCGACCAGCACCACGCCGACGATCAGCAGCATCGCCAGCCGCTTATGCTCGGTGAGGGTTTTATTGCGCAGCAGATCTCCGATCACGCTGCCAATGATCATCATTGCGGCCGTCGGCACCACCGAAGTGATGCCCCAGAGGCCGACCGCGCTGAAATAGGTGCGGTTGAGGTAGTAGATGATATTGTGCGTTGCTTCGAACGCCCCCGCGCCCATGCCGGGCGCCGGTATGAATTTGATGATGGCCCAGTAGGCGAGGAGCATGCCGACCGCCAGGATTACCCGCCGGAAGAGCGGCAATTCATAGAGGAAGGCGCCGACCAGGAAGGCGAGACCGATGATCTGCAGCACGCCCAGCGTGAACAGCGGTTGATGCTGCACGCTGCTGTCTACCAGGCAGCCCAGCGCCACCAATGCGGCGGTACGGGAGAGGATCTTCAGGTCGTAACGCCAACCGGGAATGCCCTTCTTCTTCGCGCTGGCCGCGGAAAACGGGATGGCTACCCCGGCGGCGAAGAGGAACCACGGAAAGACCAGGTCGGCGAGGTGGATGCCGCCATTCCAGCCGGCGTGCATCAACTGCTTCGGCGTGGCGGTATCCAGCGCGATGTTGTTTACCAGCAGCATGAGAACGATGGTCAGGCCGCGAAAGGCGTCGAGTGAGTGCAGCCGCGGCGACTTTTCCACCGGTTTCGTGGCTACAGCCTCGGGCACTGCCGGCGTCTCTTCAATGGTCTCGGGTATTTCCGTTGATGGTAACTGTAACGCCTCTTCACTGGCGGGACAGGGATCTTGCACGGTCGTTGACATCGAGATAGCTTCCTCAAAGGTAATATAACCATTTTGGCAGATTTTTATACAATGATAAGCAATTATTCTATTGAAGTGCCGGTCGCAAAAATGTCCGCAGCAAGCCTTTGCAGGTCTGTTGCGGACACTGGCATTCTCAATGTGGGGAGACAGTCCCTGAGTTATTTTTTGACGACGCCGTATCCTTGCGGCAGGCTGCCGAGGGGGAGGGCTTTCAGGCGGCGGCCGGTGGCGGCGTCGAGCACGGTCAGGGTTTTGGGTAACTCGCTCAGGTCGTCGAGAATGCCGGTGACCGTGTCGGCGGGGGCGGGGGCGGGAGGAGCGCCTTTGCCATTATTCGCTGTCGTTTGGGCCAAAGTGATGTCATTCGCCCGTTGCATGCGGGTGTTCACCTTTTGCTGCACTACGGCTTCGCGTGCCGGGTCTCCGGGCGTGCCGATCAGGTAAAGCTTCTTGCCGTCCGGGCTCACCGCCAGGGCGGACAGATACCCGAAGGAACCGAGGCGCCGTATATTCTGCTTTTTCGCCAGGTCGATGGCGAACAGGGTGTAGGTGTCCGCGACGCGCACCGCTTGCTGCGCCTGCTGCGGCTGTTGCCGTATGTCTCCCGGCGACCGATTCTGGGAGGCATTCTGTTCGATTTGTGGAGCAGCCGCCATGCCGTAGAGATACAGCCGGTCGCCTTTGGGCGTGACGGCGATGGCGATGACAGCGCTGACCTCCTCCACGGGGAATTGGGTGATCTTCCGCGTCCTGGTGTCGATTTCGGCCACCGTGGCGCCGGCGGGAGCGATAAACGAGTTTTGCATCGTCACTTGCTGCGTATTCACGTTATTGAAGAGGATGTTATTTGACTGGGTATTCGCGTTAAAGGTAATTACCGGGGTTTCCAGCGCCGCGTAAATACGCTCGCCATCCGGGCGCATTGCCAGCGTCCGCGCGGCCGACACGCCTAGCGGGAGGGTGTCGAGCAGCCGGCCGCTGTCGAGATCCACCACCGAGATCGAGCGGCTGCCCCAATCCGCGGTGAAAAGCTGCTTGCCGTTCGGGGTCATCACGCTGTCCAGCGGGTTCAGGCCGATGTTGACCGTCCGCGCCAGCTTGCGATGCTGGAGATCGATGAAGAGCACGCGGCCGCGCTCAATATTCCGCGCGCCCGTGGGGCCGGCGGTGGTGATGAAGGCCTGGCGCCCGTTCGGGTGCACATGCACGTTGGCCATCGGTGAAATATTCAGCGGAATTTCGCCGGTCACCGCATTTTTCGCCAGGTCGATGATGAGCAGGCGTGAGAGCGGCGTGTCCCTGGCGGGTGGTTTGGCATTCTTCATCTCCGCTGACGCGGTGACATAGGCCAGGTCGCCGTTGGGCGAGAACGCCACCCGGTAGCCGTGCGAGCCTAGTGGGATGGCGCCGAGGGTCTTGTCGGCGGCAATGTCGATGATCGACAGGTTCTCCGAGAGGGTGTTGACCACGAACAGCCGCCCGCCGGCCTGCGCCAGCGCCAGCGTGAGCGCGCCGAGGATGAGCGCGGCACTGATGGACCAAAACCAGATTTGTCTGCGAATACGATTGCTCATAACCATTACCCGCCCGGCCTTCAAAGGCCGGGCTATTGTTCGACGCCGGCTGAAGCCGGCTTTGTGATTATTCAAGGGTAGCTGCCCAGGCGAGCCAATCCTGCTCCACCTCCGGCAGCGGTTTCTTCAGCAGTTTTTCCAGCGTGTTCGCGCCGGTTGGATCCTTTTTATACCCGTCGCGGAAGCCGGAGTAAAAGTCACGGAGCAGGCCGCGGTCCTGCAGGTACTGGCAGAAGTAGCGGGCCTGCGCGTAATGCACGCCCAGGTTTTCATCAAGGAATTCGGCGCGCGTGGTGGCTACCAGCTCGTTTAGCGGCAGCGTGGTTTTTTTCTTCAGCCCTTCACGCAGCACCGGCAGCCGCCAGTTCACCAGGCCGACCAGCCCGGTGGAGGTATAATTGCACTGCTCATACAGGCTGGCCAATCCCTCGCTGAACCAGGTCGGCGCATCGGGGAAATCCGGCTCCATCAGCGCGTGCACCATCTCATGCACCAGCGTGCCGGTACCGGTGCCGATGTTCATCACCAGCGCCCGCTTGTCCGGCTTATAATAGCCGAAATAACTGACATCCGTATCATTGAACAGCGATTTCGCATACGCACGGTAGGTTTTCTCATCCTTGAACAGGTAAATGCGGATAGGGTAATCCGGCTTTTTTGTGAAATATTGTTTCCAGAGCAGCTTCGCCCCTTCGCCGATGGTGCCGCTCAGGATGTCATTAAAGGTCTGCTTGTCCAGGTTGCCCGCGCAGACGAACATCTCCGCCCGCCCGTAGCGGAACCCGGCGCCCAACTGCGCGCGCATGCCGCGTTCGGCATCCGCATACGGATCGGCCTGGCTGCACTGCCCCAGTATCATGCAAAGGCAGCAGGCGGCAATCCACCAGATATTCCGCATGGTTTTCATCCCGTCTCCTACGGCGCCTCCGTGAGCAGCGCGATGGCCAGCGCTTCCGGCTGGTTCGTGTAACCCACCTCGATCAGCGGCGGCGTTTCCGTGATTCCCGTTTTGCTCATAGCCCCGTTGGATTCGTTGAAAGCGCCGGGAGTATAGCTATCCGCCAGCATCACCGCGGAACCATCGACCGTCGATGTTTCGTTCAAAGCGTTCACCGCGGTCATCACCGGATCGACGGCGGGTATTTCGGCGACATCCTTCTCCAACGCCAACCCGGGGCCTTTTGCTACAACAATACGCGGCGGGCGAACCGGCCTCACCGGGGAACTCGCCGGCGTAGCGGGATTGTTTGGCCGTACCCCGGTGATGCTTCCCGTCGGTTTCGCCGAATCGCCGGAGTGATTCCCCTTTGCCGTCATCTCCGGTCCGTTTCCGGTACGGGTACTGTGCAATGTTGCCGAATGGAGCGGTGGTTGATTCGGCGCGTCGTGTTGTCGAGTGACGAAAACTACGAGCAGCAGGCACGCTGCCAGTCCGGCTGCCCACGCGGCGCGGGGCCACGGGCCGGCGAACCAGCGGCGGCTTTCCGGTTCTTTCACCCGCATGGCCAGGCGCTCCGCGAAGCGGGCAGACAATTCCGGCCGGGTTGCCGGCGCCTGCCAGGCCTGCAGGCAGGCGGAGACCTGGCGCATTGAGGCCAGCTCCTGCCGGCAGGCCGCACAGCCGGCCAGGTGCGCCTCGATCGCTTCCCGCCGGTGGGAGGTTAGCTCGCCGTCGAGATACGCGGACAGCCCGTCTTGTATTTCAGCACAACCGTTCATCCACGCTTCTCTCTCCGCCGTCGCCGCAGCACCAGCGCGCCGACCGGCAGCGCGGGCAGCAATGCCCAGGCGAAGCTCAATGGGCTGCGCGCCGGCGGGATCATCGCGACCGGCAAGCCGGTTAATGCTTGCGCGGCCGGCACGCCCAGCTCGGTGTCAATTTCTTTCTTAATCTCGGTGAACTCGGCGGGCTTGAATTCCGCTTCCTGACCGTCCGGACCGGTCTGGATGGCCACATTACGCAAGGCCACCGTCACATTGCCGGCCTGGCTCAGGAATTGCGCCATGCGTGCGTTCGTGTTGGCCAACTGGAAGTAAGCGGGCGAGAAGGCCTTCACTTTCACCACGCGCATGTTTTGCTGGTAATTTACGTCCATCCACTGCGTGCCCGATTGCACGAAGGAGCGCTGGCTGACGTTGCGCAGCTGCGAGAGCTGCACGCGCTCGCCGGCTTCATTCATGACATAATTCCCGGATCCTGATGCCGCCTGCGCCGCATTCATGCCGGCCTTGCGGTTATACGATTGCGACACGCCGGAGGGTCCAGCCACCGCGCTCGACATGTCGCGCACGCGTCCGTAACCCAGCGTGGCGTTATCAGATACGCTCTGTGAGAGGATCATCGGCGGCGGCGCTTCGCCGGGCCGGGTGGCGATGGTGGTGTCGGCATCGACCAGGAAGGACGTATACTCGGTAAGGATGCCGAACTCCTTCGACAATCGGATGATCTCCTCCATCAATTCCTTGTTGGCGCCGTTCAGCCGCGCCTGGTCCTCCAGGTAGCCGATCTTGCGCGTGGCCCACAGCCGCGGGATGAATGCATCGTCCACCGCGGCGGTGGGGAATTTCACCGGATAAGTGAAGGTCTGCTTCTTCCCGTTCATCTCGCCGGTCAACTGCACCTTGGTGGCCATGGCGCCGCCATGCAATTTATAGCGGCCGGCGATGATCAGCTGCGAGCCTTTGAAGACGTCGGGCATCTCCTTCGGGTAGATATCGTAGACATCAGCGTCGCCCCATGCCGCGGCCACGTTCATCAGCAGCGGCGAGGAGACCTGCTTATAGAAGGCGCTGACCTTCACCTCGATGTCTTCCTTCGGCAGCACGTTCTCGGCGGCGCCGTGGTTCTGCAGCGCCAGCTTGTCCAGGAAATGCGCGTTATAATCGTAACCCACGCCGAAGTCGAAGATGCGCGCGTTGATGTGAGCGGTTTTCTTCTGTACGTTGGATAAGATCGTTTCCACGTTCGTCTCCCCGACTGTGGGCAGGCCATCGGTGAGAAAGATGATGATTTTCGGCACAGCCACGTAATCCAGGGTGGTATCGAACAGCTCGAGCGCCGCGTTCAGCGCTCCGTTGATATTGGTGCCGCCATCCGCCTTGAAATCGTTGACAAAGGCTTCCGCCGACTTGATATTCTCGCGCGTTGTATGCTTCATCTCCGGCTCCCAGCGTCGAACATCCTCGTTGAACGCAATGACATTGAAGCGGTCGCGCGGGCCCAGGTTATTCAGGCAGAACTTGAGCGCCGCCTTCGCCTGCTCGATCTTGTCGTCGCTGGCCATGCTGCCGGACTTGTCGAGCATGAAGATGACGTCCTTCGGCTGCACGTCCTCTTCCTTGATATCGGCCTTCGGCGCCACCAGCATGAGGAAGTAGCCGTCCTTGTCGCTGTCCTTATAGGTTAATAGATCGAGACCCAGATCCTGTTCACTGACCGTGTAGTAGAGCACCAGGTCCTGGTCGGGGAGCACATTCTTCTCCTGGTAGTGCACCTTCGCGATGCGGTCGCCGTCACGCTCGACAGTGATGTTGTGCGTGGGCGAATAGACGCTGCGGATGGGCTGGGCGCTACGGATGGTGATATCCACACTGCAGTCCGGCAGATTCTTCGACGACAGCTTCTCCGTCTTCAGCGGATAGACATACTTGATCACGCCGCCCTGCGCCTTCAGCACTTCCTGGTAGGCGATGCGGATGCGCTTGTCTTCGTTGGGGGCGATGGGGAAGACCCGCGCCTGGATCATGCGCGTACCGAGCCATTCCAGCAGCGCCGGGTCCTGCCGTTTCGACACGATGCCATTATAAATGCGTCGCGCCTCTTCCTTCTCCAGCGTTTTGTATTCCAGCGGCTCGTTGTTCACATACATAGTGAACTTGGAGATGGTGACGCCGTCGGCGATGGGGAAGATGTAGGTGCCCTCCACCTGCCCTGACGACTCGTTGTGGAACGCCTGGTCGATGTCGGTGGTGGCCACCTGGTGGTCGATGGTGACGTTGACGCGGTGGTAGGCCACGCTGAAGCGCGGCACCTCCGGCCGGATGGGAACCAGCATGCCGTCGGCAAAAGCCGGTGTGACTCCGGCGAGCAGCAGGAGCGTCAAGAGCAGCAGCATCAGTTTGCGCGACATGGCATCTTCCTCCTCATTCTTAGTCACTATACGTTTCTCGCGATGAAAACGTTACGGCGGCCGCCGATTTTTCTTCGCAATACGGCGCCAGCGCCTTGCGCAGGTTCTGGCGGGCACGGTGGGCGCGTACGCGCACCGTCTCCTCATTGGCGCCCAGCACTTCGGCGATCTCACGGTAACTGAATCCCTCATATTCTCGCAGCAGGATCACCAGCCGCTGATCCTCCGGCAGGGCCATCACCGCCTGCCGCACGGTATCGGTCAGCTCAATGCGCTCGGCAATATCCAGCGGGTGTCCGGCAGGCGGCATGGCATATTCTTCGGGACAATCGACCGGCAGTTCGCTGCGCATGGATTTCCGCATCCCGTCAGCCGCCAGGTTGTGGGCGATGGTGAAGAGCCAGGTGGAGAATTTGAAGCCCTGCTTGTAGGTGCGCCGCCGGTCGAAGACGCGCAGGAAGACATCCAGCGTCAGGTCCTCCGCCCAGGCGACATCATGCACCAGGCGATAGAGGAAGCCATAGAGCGGCTGCTTGTACCGCTCAAACAGGATACCCAGGGCTTCCATGTCGCCTGCTGCCACGCGTATCATCAACTGTTCATCGGATACGCCGCCACCCACCATAGTGTATACGTCTCTGGGGAGGAATTCGTTACAGGTTATTTCGCTAATTAGTTAGACGGTGTGTTATCAGGAAATGTTCCCATGTAGTTTTTCATCTTTCTTCGTGTCTTTGTCCCTTCGTGTCTTCGTGTGCACAGGTCATGCTTGGTTGACGCATCCCGTCTCCTGTGATATAAATACGTTGTTAACGGGGCGTAGCGCAGCTTGGTAGCGTGCCTGAATGGGGTTCAGGAGGTCGGAGGTTCAAATCCTCTCGCCCCGACCATCTTCACTTTAGCCTCAAATACGGTGGCAGACGAAAATCCCGGCAGCCTGTTTCGCAGAGATTCAGGAGGTCGGGATTTTCTGATTCAGGCGGTCATACACTGCCGTATGTTGTCCCTACAGATTGCGCCACTGGTGGATTGGTTTCTCAATGACTGTCAGGCGCGTGGCCTGTCGCCCAAAACCGTCACCTTCTACAAAGAACGGCTGGCATCCCTGTGCGCTGATTTCGGCGATAGGGAAGCCGCTTCACTCACGCCGATAGAATTGAAGATGTCGGTGCAGGGGTGGAAAGACAAGCTCTCCTGGTCGGTGACCACCACCAATCATTGCATTGTCGCCCTGCGTGTCCTCTTTGGATTCTTAGAGCAAGAAGAGGTTATCAGCCAGAATCCTACGGCAAAGCTGAAAGCCATGAAAGCGCCACAGCACATACCCAAGCCATTACAGCCAGCTGAAATTACGGCGCTGCTGGATGCGTGCGGGAAAGACTTCGCCGGGATCAGGAATAAGACGATCCTCCTGATTTTTCTGGATTGTGGCTTGCGATTGTCCGAATGCGTGAACCTCCAAGTGGAGGATGTTGACCTTGCCGGCAGTCTCCTCACCATTCGATATGGTAAAGGGGGAAAAAGCCGTGTGGTACCATTCTCTGCCCCTGTGCGGCGATTGCTGCTGAAGTATGCGGCACTGCGCCAAGCAACACATCCACTCACGACAGATTGGTGGGTTGGGGTAGACGGCGAATCCTTGGGCAAGTCCGGCCTGGAGAGCATGTTTGACCGTCTTACACGGCGAGCGAAAGTGAAGAGTGCCCATCTCCATCGGCTACGGCACACGTTTGCCTTTCTGTTTTTGAGCAATGGCGGGAATCCGGCCATGCTCCAGCGGCTATTGGGTCACTCTGATATGGAGATGACCGCCCGATATAGCCACATCGCCAACCTGGACGCAACGGCCAACCACCGGCAAGCCAGCCCAGTGAATGCGCTGCTTGGCCATCGGTATCGTGGGTAAAGACAAAGCCATGCGAAGGGCTGGCTATCGCACACCGGACCATTAGCAGGTTACCGGGCGATCAGCCAGCCCATTGACCGATCCGACACTCGGTCGGGTTTCGTCATGTCAATTGGTGCTGGCTGGTGGAAGAGACGAATATTTGCTGGTGATGGTGCTCTCCAGCTTGCTTGAGAGGTCTTTCGAGTCCTCGATGAATCTACGGCAGTTGTCGAAAGTTGTCAGGAGAAAGCCGTTCTTATCTACCTCGATCAACTGTTTGACGGCATTACGCTCCCTGCCATTACTGCATTGGCCGTGGTTATGAGCAAGGATATTGCGCACCTTGTTCCAGCGAAAGAATTGCCCCCATTGATGACATGGCTGTACCGGATCAATCTCGATCACTTTTTCAAGATAGTTGATTGCTGCGACTACACCAGAATCATCTAAATCACAAGGGGAGATCTTCTTCCCATAATCTTGCTGGCAGTTTTCAGCGATATTGAGGAGATACCGTTCGGCTATCGCATACGTGGTGAGAAGGAGGGAATCGCAGATATAATGTGAATATACGGTTCGTGTATGGTACAGTTCGTTAAGGGCATCGCCCTGTTCCATAAGGCGACGGATATCTTCGAATTTTTCAGGAGTAATTACATTCAACGGAACTTTCGGTATTCCTGTGAATACCCCTTGCTTAAGGCTCTGTTGAAAGTCCACATCCATTGTATTCAGATCAGATAGCGCCAGCTTGATTCTCTCTTCTACATCACCAATATGGGCCGTAATCAGCCGATCAAGCAGATCAATGATGCTGCCCTGTATGTCGAGCGTTCGATTAAATGCAGTAAATAAAGGGCAATAGGAAGGGGTAGGTGCTGTCATTATTTATCCTCCTCTCTAGATGGCTATCACCCCTTTGTTGGTCCTGTCAGCGCAGGGATATTAAATGCAATAGCTGTTGTGATTAATCTCCGTGCTTCATCTTCCCTGTTTCGTAAACAGAAGCGGTAGGCGGTCTCGCCCAGTGTATGCTGATCGTCAGATATGTAATTCGGATGCTTTTGTACAACTGTTGGCACGGTACGTATCACGCGGGAAAAGTTCGTCTCCTTGTTAAAAATGATAAGGGCGGTCTTGGTTGTCATTTGCCGCCCTATACTAAGCCACTGAGTGTCGCCCAACCTAAGCCACCCTTAGCCGCCGATCTAAGCCAGTCATGTGCGGCCAATCTAAGCCACGCTTAGCCGGCCAACCTAAGCCA
>Ga0172368_10003529_pt1 | contig 18883 bp, 17 predicted proteins | sample Lak11m_FD_114540 | JGI IMG/M metagenome (GOLD analysis project Ga0172368, IMG submission 114540) | Freshwater microbial communities from Kabuno Bay, South-Kivu, Congo - kab_022012_11m | ecosystem: Environmental > Aquatic > Freshwater > Lake | place: Democratic Republic of the Congo: South-Kivu...
CTTTCAGGTTGAATGGTTTATAAATTATGTCGCAATAATTCATTATCATTTTTATCGAAGGGAGGTTTTTTTATCCCTTTCCTTTTATTAAAATTTATAATTTGTTTATAGCTGTTTATCGGCGTTTAATTGTTGATCTGAAATCAAAAGTAAATTAAAAAAAATCACAAGTCAAGTTTTTTTTCGGTTAGCCGGAAATCGTTTTTTTTGAATTTATACTTCTGGTTATCAATGATTTTACATTGTTATTAAGAATAAAAATAAATTACCCTATCCGGCGGTGTATCTGCTCACATTGAATAAAGCTGCAAATTTTCTATCAGTACCAGAATAGTTTCCTGATTATATGAAATGTTGAAAATAAAAGGAACATCTGATTTATCTGATTTAATGGTCCATTTTGTAAGGTAAAATGCATTTGCGATGGAAAAAGATTGTTTTTACGATTTAAATAACCCACCTTTTATAAAGAGAAATTTTAAAATTGCCGGGAATTTCAGGGATCATCCTGATTTGATTATTCCGGGTATCCGGCTGATAGCGTATAAAGGAACATTTACAAGCCGTTCTCTTTTTCTGAAATCGGACATCGAGGCACGCAGTGAAACAGCAGGTTGGAATTTTTCATAATAAACCTTCAGACTTTTAGCCTGTAAGTTTTCTTCTGCCTTTACTTCGATGGGAACTACCTTACCCGTGTGCTGAATAACAAAATCAATTTCTGCTTTTGATGAATCCGATGACCAGTAATAAATGCTCAGGTCTTCTTCGGTTTTCAGTTGTTGCAACACATATTGTTCTGTAAAAGCTCCCTTGAATTCAATAAATATTTTATTTCCAAGTAGGATTGTTTTTTTATCCAGATCGGTCATAGCTCCCAATAATCCAATATCCACCATAAACAACTTAAAAGTGCTCTGTATTTCATACGCTTTCAAAGGCATTCCGGGTTTTGAAATGCCGGGTATTTTGTAAACCTGACCGCAATCTGCCAACCAGGTTATGGCAAGTTCAAATTCTTTTGCCCTTGCCCCATTTTTGAGAAGCCCATAAATAAATTTTTTATTCTCTTTGGCAAGCTGGGCGGGCAATGAATTCCAGACCATTCGTAGCCGGGGAACCAATTCAACGGGGCTATGCTTTGAAAAGTCCTGATCGTAAGCATTCAGAAGGTCTTTCTGGATTTTCCGTACTTCCTCGAAATTGAAATTTTCACGAAACTTTAATATGGCTTCAGGCATACCGCCCACAAAGTAGTAATAGCGTAGTTTTTCAATATATTTTGTTGCATAGGATGAAATCAACTGCCAATCACCGGAATTGAGAATATTTACTAATCCCTCCTCGCCAATAGCCAGCAAAAATTCAGAAAAATTCATGGGATATAAATCCAGGTATTCAACTTTCCCGACCGGAAATGAAATATCCGCATGCAACGCGACTCCGAGTAATGAACCCGCCGCGATAATGTGATATTGAGGCGCCTCCTCCGCGAAATATTTCAATGTAGTCAGTGCTTCAGGTATAGCCTGAATTTCATCAAATATCAATAATGTGTTTTCCGCCTGAATGGTTAATGCCGACTCCACCTGCAGGGCAATAATCATTCTTTGAATATCGAAATCCTCTGTGAATATGGATTTCAATCGTTTAGTCTTTTCAAAATTCAAATAAACAACCTGCTCATAATTTAATTTACCAAACTCCTTCATTAACCATGTTTTCCCAACTTGTCTGGCTCCGCGAATCATAAGAGGTTTGCGTGAAACTGAAGTTTTCCACCGGATGAGTTGTTCTAATTGATCCCGTTTCATTGCTTTTTTTGTGCAAATTTACACTTTTTGGAACGACTTTATGTTAAATTTAACATTTTTTGGAACGACTTTCCGTTGATTCTTACATTTTACGGACGGAATAATATTTATAATCCGTTTCAATCATTACATCTTCTGCTATATTTCTGTGTTTCCTCCTCTCGGGGCTTTATCTTCAATTATGTTATTTTAGTATTTTTGCCCGTTCAAAAATTTAGCACAATGGCAAAATACGGTAAATGGGTTGGTATGGGATTGGGTTGGGCGCTTGGCGGACCCATCGGCGGAATACTCGGACTGGTGTTTGGCTCTATGTTCGACGGCATGCAAAGCGGGACCTTTGCTTACCAGGGTCAGCAGCCCTACAGTCCTCCGGGAGCGCAACAAACCCGCCCCGGAGACTTTGCCGCAAGCCTGATTGTGCTTGCAGCCGCTGTTATGAAAGCCGACGGCAAAGTCCTTAAAGGTGAACTGGACTTTGTGAAAGAATTTTTCAGGAGGCAGTTCGGCGAAAAGCTGGCAATGGAAAATATGCTTGTCCTGCGCGAATTGCTGAAACAGGATATAAATATCCGGGATGTTTCGCAGCAGATCCATTCCTATATGGATCATCCTTCCCGGCTGCAACTGCTCCATTTCCTTTTTGGCATTTCGCTGGCCGACGGACACGTTCATACACAAGAGGTGGAGATGATAAGGAAGATCAGCGATTATCTCGGAATCAGGACAGCAGATTTTGAATCCATCAAAGCCATGTTTTATAAGGACATTTATGGAGCATACAAAATCCTTGAAACCACTCCCGATGCCAATGAAGAAGAATTGAAAAAGGCTTACCGGAAAATGGCCACCAAATACCATCCCGACAAGGTAACGCACCTCGGTGAAGAATTCCAGAAAGCTGCCAATGAAAAGTTCCAGAATGTGAATGCGGCATGGGAGCAAATAAAAAAAGAAAGAGGAATAAAATAAAACACAAAATTCCAAAAGTTGTTGATACAAAAAACAGCAATGGGGCAGTGAGCAGTCAGCAGTCGGCAGTCAGCAGTCAGCAGTCAGCATTGGGCAATATGCAACCGGTGGTCGGGTTGTTGTGAGGAGCTGGGCTGATGAAACACCCGATTGGAATAAAGAAACCGTCAATAAGCATAGCCAAATCGCCCGGCTCCGGATATCGAATCCGACAACAGTTTGATTGTGAAAGAAATTCTATTTTTGAAAAAATTCTTCCGTGATGAAATTCAAAGACAAGCGTGTCATCGGGATTATATTGGCCGCCATCACAGCCATTTTCTGGGGAGTGCTGGCAGTGGGCCTTAAAGTCGCAATGGATTTTCTTGATCCAATGAACATTGTCTGGTTCAGATTTTTGTTGGCGTTTTCGGCGCTGCTTGGCTGGTATGCTTTTAAAAAACCCGTTTACTTAAAAATCCTTTTTCAGCCACCCATTCTGCTTCTGGCTGCAGCTTTGGGATTGGGAATAAACTACATCGCTTACATGTACGGGCTGAAATTTACTTCCGCCGGAACGTCACAGATCATTATCCAGATCGGGCCCATCATGCTCGGCATGGTCGGATTTATTTTTTTTAAAGAAACCATCAGCAGAAGGCAGGCGGCGGGATTTATGATTGCAGGTACCGGACTCGCTCTGTTTTACTTCGACAATATCCTTCAATATCTTGGCCACGAAGAGCTTTATAACATGGGTATCCTTTGGATACTCGTGGCATCAATGTCGTGGGTGGTTTATGCGACATTCCAGAAAATGCTCGTAAAAACATACCCAGCTATGCAACTGAACCTGTTTATTTTCGGGCTTCCTGTCCTGCTCTTTTTACCTTTTGTAAAATTTTCCGGCTTCATTCATCTGACATTTTTAAACTGGATGCTTCTGATATTCCTGGGTCTTAACACCCTCATCAGCTATGGCTGTCTTACGCTTTCGTTTAAATACCTCGAAGCCAATAAAATCAGCATGATCATTACCATGAACCCCATTATTACTTTTCTTCTGATGGGATTTGCAGCATATTTCGAATTATCGTGGATGCAACCCGAAGTGTTATCACTTAAAAGCGGATTTGCCGCATTGCTCGTTATTGTCGGAGGTGTTTTGGCTGTAGCTTTTGCCAATCCGAAAAAGAAGAAAGATATCAAGGAATGGCTTTCGGTTCGTGATAAAAAAAGGTGAATAAAAACTGTTTGGAGCTCTCGGTTCTGAGTTCCGGATTCTGAGTTGAATTTAAATTTAAAGGTGATGAGCTTAAATTCTTATTTCGTTTATTCTGATGTCATTTATCCTTACTTGAGTCCACTCCGAAAAGTAATTTTGAACCACATAGGCACATAGAATCATAAGAAATCACATAGGTTTTAGCCTCATAATCAACTATGTGAAATCCTTTGTGCCCTATGTTCCTATGTAGTAAAATCATTATAAATACTTTCCGGAGTGGACTCTTACTAAAATCAGCCTTGCCTCCGAGGCTGCTGCTCCTTCTCCTGCCACTGTCACTGCCATTAACTCTTCCTGCTCCTTTTCCTTTCAATTTCATCGAGGATGATCTTCCGCAGCCGGTACGATTTCGGCGTTACCTCCAGGTATTCATCGTTTTTAATATATTCCATAGCTTCCTCCAATGAAAATTTAACCGCCGGTGTGATCACAATCTTTTCGTCCGAACCGGAAGCGCGCATGTTCGAAAGTTTCTTCGTCTTGATCACATTCACTACAATATCCTCCTGCCTGGTGTTCTCGCCTATAACCTGGCCTGCATAAACTTCTTCGAAGGGGTCAATAAAAAACCTGCCCCTATCCTGAAGCTTTTCGATGGAATATGCGATGGCAGTTCCGGTTTCCATAACGATCAATGAGCCATTCCGGCGGTTCGTAATTTCGCCTTTCCACGGTTCAAACCCTTTAAAGCGATGTGCAATAATGGCCTCTCCTTCAGTTGCCGTGAGAATTGGATTTCTTAAACCGATCACTCCTCTCGAAGGTATGGTAAATTCAAGAAGTATTCTGTCGCCCTTGGTTTCGATGGTAAGAATGTCGCCTTTTCTTTTTGTCACAATTTCAATCACCCTTCCCGAAAAAGCCTCTGGCACATGGACAGTCAGCAGCTCGATCGGCTCATGTTTGATCCCGTCAATTTCTTTGACAATAACATTGGGCTGCCCCAGTTGAAACTCATAGCCTTCACGCCTCATCGTTTCCACAAGGATTGAAAGATGAAGGATTCCTCTACCGTAAACAATAAATTTATCCGGCGAACCGGTTTCTTCCACCCTCAAAGCAAGATTCTTTTCAGTTTCCAGAAAAAGCCTGTCGCGGATATGCCTCGATGTAACATATTTACCGTCTTTGCCGAAAAAAGGAGAATTGTTAATGGTGAACATCATGCTCATGGTAGGCTCATCAACTGCAATATGTGCAAGGCCTTCCGGATTTTCAAAGTCGGCGATGGTATCGCCGATATCGAAATTCTCCAGCCCGAAAACCGCACAGATTTCACCGGCTTCCACTTCCCATTTCACTTTTACTTTGCCCAGCCCTTCGAAGAGATAAAGTTCCTTAATTGTTGATTTAAGAATGGTACCGTCTTTTTTTACGATAGAAACCTGCATTCCGGCTTTTATTGTTCCTCTTGAGACCTTTCCAACGGCTATCCTGCCCATATAGGAACTGTAATCCAGCGAGCTGATCTTCATCTGTAGTGTCCCGGATTTTGCGATATACTCTGGAACATAGCTGATGATGGTATCCAGCAAATAACCGATATCGCCTGCCGGTTCTTTCCAGTCAGAGGCCATCCAACCCTGCTTGGACGAGCCGTAAACAGTCGGAAAATTGAGTTGCTCCTCAGTGGCTTCAAGGTTATACATAAGTTCAAAAACCGCTTCATGAACTTCATCCGGTGAGCAATTTGGCTTATCCACTTTATTGATAACGACAATCGGATGAAGGCCCAACTCAAGAGCTTTCTGCAGAACAAATCTCGTCTGAGGCATAGGGCCTTCAAAAGCATCCACAAGCAGCAACACGCCGTCTGCCATATTGAGAACCCGCTCAACCTCTCCACCAAAATCAGAGTGGCCGGGCGTATCTATGATGTTTATTTTAATACCGTTATACATCACACTGACATTTTTGGCAAGAATGGTAATTCCCCTTTCCCTCTCCAGTTCATTTGAATCCAGGATCAGTTCGCGGACTTCCTGGTTATCCCTGAAAAGCTTTGCCTGGTAAAGCATCCTGTCAACCAAAGTTGTTTTACCATGATCAACATGAGCGATAATGGCGATGTTTCGAACGTTCTTCATTATAATTGTTTAACTAGTGCATTAACGGGTTGTTGCCCGATATTAAAAATTTTCCGGAAAACTATAAATTCTCCAGTATTCCTATACCTTCTTCTGCTTCATATAAAACTTAATCTATACGCCGGGGAAAAGAGTCCGCGAAAGTAGTACTTTAAGTCATTTCTTTGACAGTTAAACATTTATATTCTTTGAATTGTTTGTAACAGAGATGTACTGTAAGGTGCAAATGCGAAATAATAATTATCAATTTGATTTTCCGGCTTGCACCGATGTTCCCTTTTTAACGAACTTTGCTACAATATTTTTTGATATCACTGAATGAATGAAATACAATTTCGACGAAATCATTGACCGTAAAAACACAGCCTGCCTTAAGTGGGATTACTCGAAGGAATTTCTTGGCGAAGATGATGTGATCCCAATGTGGGTGGCCGACATGGATTTTAAAACCCCTGATTTTATTTCGGATGCAATAAAGAAAAGGGCAAACCATGAAATCTACGGCTACTCGGCCAGGCCTGAAGGATATTTTACTTCAATAATACACTGGCTCGATAAAAGACACCGGTGGAAAATCGAAAAAGATTGGATTATCTTCAGCCCGGGGATAGTGCCTGCGGTCAACCTTGCAGTACTTGCTTACACCCAACACGGCGACGAAATTATCGTTCAGCCTCCGGTTTATTTTCCGTTTTTTTCTGCAATTAAGGATCACGGGAGGACATTGGTTTATAACCATCTGAAGCTTGAAAACGGACGGCTTTCAATGGATTTTGATGATCTTGTAAAAAAGATCAGTCCAAAAACCAGGATGATCATCATTTCAAATCCACACAATCCCGGCGGTAGTGCATGGACAAAAGAAGAGCTGACAAAGCTCGCCGGATTATGTATTCCCCGGAATATTCTGATCCTGTCGGATGAAATTCATTCCGACCTTGTATTTAAACCACATCATCATACGGTAACAGCAACCCTTTCCGAAGAAATAGCAAACAGTACGATAACAATGATCGCTCCGAGTAAAACCTTTAACCTTGCAGGACTTTCAACCTCCTCAGTCATCATTTCCAATCCCGAACAAAGAAAAGCATTTAAAAAAGCGTTGGAGAATCTTCATCTTGGACTTGGAAATATTTTCGGAGCGGTTGCTTCCGAGGCGGCTTATAGTCATGGGGAAGAGTGGCTTGATCTTATGATGGATTACATATCGGGGAATGTCGTTTTTATTGATGAATATCTTAAAAGGAATATTCCAGGAATCAAGATGATTATTCCGGAAGCCACATATATGGTTTGGCTCGATTTCAGGAATTTGAACCTGAAAGGCAAGGATTTACGGGATTTCGTTTTAAAGAAGGCTAAACTTGGCCTTGTTGACGGTTCAATATTCGGCCCCGGTGGAGAGGGATTCCAGCGCATGAATTTTGCCTGCCCGCGGAGTATAATTTCAGATGCCATGCACCGGCTCGAACAAGCAGTAAAAAATCAGTTATGAACCAGAGAGACGAAGAACGGCTGATCATGGATTATTTCAGGAAGATTTATCCTGATTTTCCGAAGGGATTGCTTGAAAAATCCGAATCTCCTGATTTCATACTGCGGCAGAATCATCATTATTCAATTGGCATTGAGATCACCAGGCTCCATGAAGCGAGTATGCCAAAAAACAATCCGGGATTTCCGGTTGCCGAACTGACCCTGGAAAATATTGAAGCTTCTGTAAAAAATAAGGAAGGAAAGCTAACTCTTTACCGGAAAAAGAAAATCAGCTATTTCTGGCTGATCATAACCACTGATTATATCCGGAATTCAGGAACGGTAAGTCATCCGGAAATTACACGCTGGGAAATAAATTCAGGATTTCATAAGGTTTTTCTCTTTGATTTGTTCGAAAAGAAAATCTATTCGCTAAAGAAAAAACAGGGATCATGATTTTGTTCAAAATCTGAGCTTATTCGGATAAATTTTATCTGATGTACTGAGATAATTTTGCCTGGATTACAGATTGTTATAATAAACTTGAAATAAGGAAAGACTTTTTTGCCCGCAGGGCATTTATATCCATAGCAAATTTGTTTTCCGTGAGATAGCTTTCCCCTGGGAAATTAACAACAACCTCAAATTCAGGTAGAAAAATTTTTCTTGTTTTTGTGGATGTCCTACGGACAAAAAATTCTTTTAATCATTGATTTTAATCGGGTAGGAAGCGGCTCACGCCGCTGTCTCCCCTCACCACCTGACATACGCCTTTCGTACCAAGGCGGTTTCTATTTACTTTGACCGCTCTATTCGTTTAAGGATGGATTGAAGCCCTTATTCGGCAAACCATTGAATTCCCATTGCCTTGGTAGGCTTTGAGCTGGTTTCCATAATCAACCACTTCCTCCATCAAATTCACGGTAAGGAAACGGCGTTTCTCCAATTGCGATAACAGTTCAACTCCTGTCTTGCCATCATTACAGGTGCGGCCTTCATGATAGCTTGCAGGTTTTGTAAAGTCTTTGAACAGATTTAACTGTATGACTTTCTCATTTTTCTGTTGCGATCTGTCTTTACGCATCTTCGATCCATTCCCTTTGTTAATAGATTTGAGCCTTCCCGCCTTTATGGTTGCGGTACTATGCTCGTTGTGACTTCTCCATAACTTTCGTCAAAAGTTACCCTTTGGCTTATCCCTTTTATTCGGGAAGTTATGGAGACATCCCGGGGTAAGTTCCTTCACTTTCTAATTGATACGCCTGATTTACTCTCTCGGCCTTCCGAATGACTTTCGGGCTTCCTGATTCCAGGGTCAGTTACCAGGCAGAACAAGCCTTTTATCAGGTTTCTGTTCGTCGTATCAATTGTTTGCCTTCAACTTCCTTCAGATTCTGCCTCACGGCAGACATCCTTGCTTTCGGCTATAGAATTCCGGTCATCACGGCTCCCTCGGGACTTGCACCCGTTAGTGTAAGAACATGCCCGGCACACCCTGATATTGAAGCCCTATGGGCTAATTGACTCTTTTCTTGGGGAAATATGGAATATTACAAAATTGATAATACCAGTTTGAATAATGCATTAAAATTCAGCTTTATAGTCAAGTTGGTACCACAAATAGCTCATTTTATTACCAACTTTTGTTTCTTCCATAAGGCACAACCTTGCTTTATTCTTTCCAATCTTTTGAATGATATTTTCGGCCTTCAGAGTAAATTTTTTTGTAGGTGGCTATTTCTTTATGAGTTCACTGCTGTCAATAATGATTTCGTCACCTGCAATGTTGCGGATTTTCATTTTGAATTTGTCAGTCTGTAAAGTGTAAACGGCTTTGATTTTTTCTTTCACTCCTGCTTTATCTTCAATGCTAAGATTGCTACGCCAAACTCCGTCCTTGTCAAGTGTGGTATCGAATTGAACAGCTTCAATTAATTCCAGTCCGCTTTCGCTTATTTGAATTTTCATAGCCTTCGCCTGATCTTCGGCAGGCAGGGAATTGTCGTTTGGGTTCTCCTCGCCGTTTCCGTTGCCATTTCCGTTGTCTCCATTTTCGTCAAGAGTCTTTTGCTTCGGTTTTACTTTCTTGTTTTTGAAGTCGTCAATTTTGTTTTTCAGGTAGCTGCTGAAAAACTTTTTGATTTCAACTTTCCATTGCTTTCCGTCCTGTTTTATTTCAATCATGGCATTGTCGGGTGTATAAAGCACATCGGCTTTTTGTGCAAGCAATTCATCCAAAGAAATTAACTCGGCTTTGATGCCTGTTTTTTTGCTTTGTTTGATTGCCTTGTTTACATACTCTTGTGTTACTTCAGGTTGCCTGTAGGCATAAATAATTTTCACTGAAGGAATTTTATCTTCTGTTCCTTTATCGGTTTTGATTTCCTCCTGGTTGTTTTCCTCTACGCCGATTACTTCCTCAATAATCACATCAACCAATTCCACTGTAAGTTTTTTATCAATGCCAACAAACTTCACAGGAGTAAAAGTTCCTCTTTTGTTTATCATTCCTCCATCCCAAAATTCTCCAAGCCCAAGTTCAGCCTTGTCTTTGTAGCCCTCCAATAAACTGAAAAGTTTTGCCACTGTTTGTGCCGGGTTGCGGAACAAACGAACACCATCGTTAATTTTCAATACATCAAAACTCGCTTTGGCTTTTACAAGACGGTCTCTTGTTGTTTGAATTGCGTTTATACCAACATCACAGGTGAAAAATCTTCGGTCTAAGTCACTTGCTACTTTAGCAGTAGTTCCGCTTCCGCTGAAAAAGTCAGCGATAATTTCGCCTTTATCGCTACTTGTTTTTATTATTCTCTCTAATAAAGCTTCGGGTTTCTGAGTAGCATAATTAACTATTTCAGTTCTTACTCTTGAGGTAACAGGTAAAACCCACCAATCCTCAGGGATTTTGCCTCTTGAACCATCAAATCCTTCTCCTCCTGCAAAACCTGTCCCAGCACTTTCAAATTTGGCTGCGGTAGTTTCATGATATGGAATACGAATATCATCATCATTAAATTTATATTCTTCAGAGGGTGAATACCAAAAAATAGTGTCATGTTTTCTAGTGAAATTCTGTTGTCCAGGAGAACCAGGTCCGTGATAGCACCATACAATTTCATTTATGAAATTACTCTCACCGAAAACTTCATCCATCAAAAGTTTTACATAGTGCCCAATGTGCCAATCTAAATGAACATAAATACTTGCATCGGCACTCATTACATCTTTAATAGCAAGCAATCTTTCATAAAGCCAATTCAGATAATCTTCCTTCTGCCATATATCCCCATACATAATTTCTTCACCAATGGCAGTTGTGTTATTTTCCATTGATTCTTTGCCATTGCCCGTTCTTAAAAATATTTTCTTAGCATAGTTTGCTCCGCTTGCAAATGGCGGGTCGATATAGACCAAATCAACTTTTATATTCTGGCTTTTCAGGAAGGCACAGGCGCTCAGGCAATCGCCGTGTATCAGCAGGTTTTTGAAGTCATAATTGAGTTCTGTTTCAAATTTAAATTTTTTTTGTCCTTCATGCCTCGCCTCCTCAACCAATGAAGTTTCAAACAAGGCAATTTTATCAGGCAATCGTCTTCCCTGGAAATTTAAAAGTGCCTGCCCTTTAGCGGGTTCAATAGTATAGTCAATTGGCTTACTCATTTGGCTGTGTTATGAATTACTTTGATAATTGGATGGATTTCAGATTGACCGGAAGGAGTGCGTTCTAAAATTTCTTTAACAAACAAAGTGGCAAATTTATAGTGTTTCCCATCATTGCTGCATTCTGTAATAATTGGAAATTTCGGATTTCTTATTTCAATACGGATGATCTTATGCATTTTTCCGTTTGAGATAAAAGTCTGATTCAACAGATTTTCAGGAAGTCCGTTTAGGTGAGCAAAAAAACGCACTTCCTCCAAAGTGTACAGTTCCTGAATCTCCTTGTAAGCAGGCAATGCGGCTTCCACTTTAGCGCTGAACGAGTTTTGCCCGAATGAAATATTTCCCATTTTAAGTTCTGCAAGTCCGTATTTTTCTTTTATAGCACTCAGGGCATTCTGAATTTCCTTGTCTAATAACCCGATGATCTGCCTGTTGAAATGTGTGATTTTATTTTCCATAACAATTTAATTATTCATACAACAGTTTTTATATTTTTTTCCGCTTCCGCAATTGCATGGATCGTTTCTGCCAATTGTTATATTATTAATAAACGGGCGGGGAGGATTTAATAACCTATCTATATCGCTGATATCTTCAGGTTTATCCGGCTCAATTCCAACTATAACCTGCCATCCGTGTCTATTGCAGAGCGTCATGAATTCTTCTCCCCGTTGCATGTTTTGAACACGGATAATTGCAGGGTGTTCTTTTGTTCCAAACTTTGCCATTTTATTTCTATTATAATGCTTTGATTAATTTTTTCAGTTGTTCAAGGTGTTTGTGAAAATCGTTTTTGCCTTCGTCAACAAAAACTTCATATATGAAATTCGGGTTGTGTTTGATAAAAGTCTCCTTCACGAATTGCTCTTTTTGTTTAAACTCGTCAGTGTAAAAAGGTTGTCCTTTTGTTTCAATCATTAAAACCTTTTCAATGTTTCCAACTTTCTTGTCGGGAGTAAAGTCAAGTTGCATCTTATAATTTTTGCCTTTCCGTTTAAGAATTAAAAAGTCGGGAGTGTATTCGCCAAGCGGTGTTTTGATGGTAAATGATTTTAGTTGGTTGTGGTCGTTGTAACCGTTGTAATACATTTCAAGGTCTTTCAATGCACCTTCCTTCATCATCGTGAGCAATGCAATGCGTTCAAACTCGCTGTCAAAACTGTAAGGAATGTAATTGAGAGAAATATCCTGAGGATCCGGGTCATGATGATCCTCGACAAAATCTTCCAACTGCCGTTTCATTCTTTCGGGCTTGCCCGAAATTTTCCGCACTTCGTTTCTTTCAACCGGCGGAAAAACAATTCCGCTTCTGTAAGAAATGTTTGCAGGCAAAGTCCACTCAAGCAATTCCATTTCGGTGTTGTCTTCTAAAATGTAGGAAGCATATTTTTCCTCGGCAGCAAAGCAGCAGGCAATGTCATTTATCAAATCTGAGATTTCCAATCGGGGATGGTTTGCAATCCAATCCTTGTTGTCTGCAATTTGTGCATAAACTGCATTTAACTCTTTGCTGTATTCTAAAATCAAATCAGTTTCCGAAAATCTTCCGTAAAGATTTTTGGATAAACCGTAAATGAAATCGTCGAACGAATAAGTAAAAGTATTATAAAGAACAATGTCTTCCGAAACTCCGCTTAATCCTGTCTGCCTTATTTCTCCTCTTGTTGCTGATGCTATGTAATAATTTGCAGTTTTAAATTTTTCAATTTTGTATTGCTGTAATTGTTTTTTGTAATTGGTAGTTTCCTGTTTGATTTCAATTTTGAAATGCTTCGAAACCTGTTTGAAATTGAGTTGTCCTAACTGCGGCTTGCGAACTACAACAGGCAATTCATTATCGCCTTTACCTTTCAAATCCTCGATGGTGAGTTGATAGTTGTCTTTCAGTTGCTGGCTCAGCAAATCATAATTTCCTTCATTCAGAAAAATCATTGCCGTTTCGTTTTTTGCATTGTCCACTTCACGCAAGCAGCGACAAGTAGTTTGCAAAACAAAATTTTTAGTGGTATCGTTTCTTGGCAGCACAACACCCGTTAAACTACGGCAGTCCCAACCTTCAGTGCCGATTGCAACCAAAAGGATAATTCGCTTGGTTGAGTGAGGTTTGTCAAGATTGTTGAAAATGGCTTTGCTTTCTTTCGGCAGTTTGAATTCCTTTTCTTTCGGGTCGGTGTAGAAACGAAAAATTTCATTTTCATTGCCCGTGCGGTTGACGGTATACCATTCTTTTATAACCGGAAGAATTTCAGTGTTCAGCGTTTTAGTGTTCGGACAATAAAAAGCCAGTTTGCTTTTTGATCCATTAGAATAAGTGATGTCGTAGTTTTTGAAAAATTCATCCAGTGCATCTGAAATAAATTTTTTCTCTTTTACCCCTTCTACTTTGGTTACCTCGGGTCGCTTTAAAAACTTACCGATACCGTCAGCCAATGAATAATTGTAAACGATGTCCTGAATCTGATTGAGGCGAATTTCTTCTTCGCCAACCTGCACTTTTGTTTTCACAAATGGAGTTCCTGACAAACCCAATACTGAAATCACATTACCATGCTGATTCAGAATGGAAACCGATTGCCTTAATTTTTTTTCACCCTGTCCGCTTCCCTCGTAGGCATGATGCACTTCATCAAGAATTACAGTGAGGTTTGGAATCTGAGAAAGTTTTTCACGTAGCTCATTTGTTTTTTTAATTTCTTCAACTGATTCCTGCCCGATTTTCATCTGTCCTGTTTGCAGAAACACCAAATCCTTTTCATCATAGCGTTCCAAAACCACTTTCTCAGCGTTGGTAATAAACACCAAACCGAAATCTTTTATTTGAGTGAGCCGATTTACTTTTTCCAAATTTGGATTGTTGCCGTGCAGTTTGTCTTTTCGTTTTGAACTCAAACTATCCAGGATTTCTATATGAATATTCTGCTTCAACTCCTTCGCTTCGTTTGGTGGTAATATCCATTCGGGTTTGAAATCCCTGATTGTTTGCAGAGAGGGGAGAATTGCGGTTTTCGCTGCATGAGGTGCAAAAACAACAAAGTTATGTGCGAACCTCTTGTCGTTTTTATTCAGCCGTGCAAAGTATAAATCAAGATAAATGAATGCAGCTATAAGATAAGTTTTGCCTGCACCCATTGGCAAACTGTAAAGGAAGTTCGGGTAATCAAAATCATGAAGCAGTTCGTTCAACACTTTATTCCAATCGTGTTTTTCTCCTTTGTGGTCTTCTAATAATTCTTTCTTTAAATTTTTGAGTTCGTTGTCGTATGAAAAAATATTGATAAATTGCGTTGTGTGATTGTCCCAAAAAATATTGTGATGCGGATATTCTCTGACTTTGCTCTCTTCAAACAACAAACCTGAACGAATGATGTCAGAGAGTTCTCTGTTCTCTCCAACAAACTTCAGCCATAAATAACTCTCAATTGATTTGAGTTGCGGCTCACGAAGCTTTTTATGCGATTCTATATACTTGATAATATTGCCCACAGCCGATTGGTTGTCCTCCCTCTGCTCTTTAATCCAGGTTTGGGTTTTACTTTCTATGAGGTCAAATATTGTGAGCATTACTTTTTCTTATTCTGTTTGTTTTGATATTTGATTTGTTCCTCGGCAACATGCATGGCTTTCAAAGCCAAATCTTCCTTTCCAACTTCATTAACAATTTTCTCACTCAGGTAAAGTATCAACAGTTCTTCTTTGTCGTGCTTGTAAATCTTAGCCAGTTTCATTACAATTTCTTTTGTGAGCCGTCTTTCGCCCCTTTCCATTTTACTGAGTATGGCAATGTCAATATCTAGAAGTGCAGCTACTTTAAGCAGGGGAAGTTCGTTTTCTTCTCTAAGCATTCGGAGTTTCTCTCCAATCAGTTTGTTTGACATTTTTGTCTTTGACTATTTATGTCAAAAGTATAAACATGAATTGGATTTTTGTCTCTCAGATTTTGAATAGTTTTCAACAAACGATTAACTCAACAAAGTCTTGATGAACTGGTTCTTTTGTTGGTGAGCTTTTATAATAAATTTAATTGGTCCGGATAAATAAATATCTTTGTACAAAGCAACCCTTTATGATTAAGTTGAGTGTGAACATCAATAAAATAGCTACCATCCGAAATGTGCGGGGAGGTAATGTGCCTGATGTGCTTCAGGCGGCTAAAGATTGTGAACGGTTCGGAGCTCACAAATTCAATACTCCGTAAAGTGTCAACCTCACACCCATCCGGCAATTTGTATATTTGTTTACCTTTCTCCATTATTAAATCTCCGCAATTTCACGAATTAACATACCTAATATGTCGCTGCTTTCCTCTCCCGAACCATAAGGTAAAGCAGTCTCAATTCCCTCTGTTATATTTGGATTTTGCAAAAGTTTCAGGCATTCTTGTTTCAAATACATTTTGACACTCGGGTTTGATGCACTGATGTTTTCCAGTATGTCGGAGCAGTTATCTAAAATGTAAATAATATCCTGGAAATCGTGGCTTTGACGTAAATCATTTCCACCTCGTCCTTTATGTGCCTCAAATTTTGCTGCCAAGTAATATTCCGGTGGAAATACAAATACTTCTGTTCCATCGGGGAGAGTTTTTGAAATTTTTATTTCAACCCCTTCTTCATACCACCTGTTGCTAAATCCAAGAATCTTTGAATCTGCCGGCATAACATCAACTTTAATATCCTTGTAAATCCACCTGCAAATTGGCACGCCTTCTGAGGTGTCGTTTTTAAATCCTTTTGTTCTCAGGTTTTCTTCCAATCCTGCAAATTGGAGTCTTGAACTAATCTTAATTATGCAATCCACATCAATAGTTGGCCTGATTTCAGACGCTGCCGGATTATCAGCATAAAGTTCAGCAACTGCACCACCTATAAAAACCATTTCATCTTTCAATTCTCCCAAACCACTTGCGACAATTTGTAGCAAAAGAATATTTGTACTATGCATCCCTCAGGCGTTTGTTTAATTCATCAATGGCGATCTTTATTTCCCTTACACGTCCAACACGAATGGTATCAATAATGGTCAGAAGTTCATAAAATAATTTATCATCCTGAACTATATGAGGAATGGTTTTGTATAATGGCTCAATGGCTTGTCCTCTGTGAGTGCCCTTAGCATTAGGCCAAACATAAACATCAGTAACTGAAGAAATATGTTCATTTATTGGTGAAGCGGAATGAGCAGTCGGAGTTCCTTTTACACTAGCTCCCGGCTCAGTAGGGAAAACATATTTTAAGCCATAAACCAGGAACTCAATAAAAGAATTGATGTTTACTTTTTTTTTCTTACTATCAATAAGTCTTGCAATCTTACATCTGTTTAGAGCTTCAGAAACTTCAGATGGACTTATTCCTACAGCATTTGCAATATCAATATTTCGCCACTTATCATGCCTTATTGAAATAATCTTTAATAAAACTGCAATATCCTGTGGACGCATTCCATTGTGCTTTTTCATAACTGCTATCATTAATTCGCGATTCGCGAATTGCAAATATATCTATAATATTAATTCAAATATAAAGTATTCTTTGAGTACTGCATTCATACGCAGTAAGTCTTCCAAAACCTTCTTTATCACTAAATACACAGCCAGTATCAATATTAAGAACATTAAGTTTAGAAAGAACTATTTTTTCACATTTCAAAACACTTATAGGATTGTGACCATGAATAATTGTCTTATTTTCTAATAATGGATTTGAATAAAATTCTTTGCAATTCCATAGCATTGAATAGAAATCAGTAAATGGATTAAGCACATTATCATTAAAACCTGCATGTACAAAAAGAAAATCTTCAAATGAGAAATAATATCTCAAGTCTTTGAATAACTTAATGTATTTAGATTTAATATCTTTCAAAGAACAGATTCCGAAACTTTGCAAGGTTTTATCTCCACCGTTTTGAATCCATTTTGAAATATCCTTTTCATTTTCATGAGCATCAAGTAACATGGCTTCATGATTTCCAAATAGTGGTACAATGTCATAATCATCTTCCAGCAATTCAATTATGAAATCAACAACCTCCTTACTTTTATTTCCTCTGTCAATGTAATCCCCGAGCAGAATAAGTTTGTCATTTTTTTGAAGTTGGATTTTGTTTTCTACCAATTCTTTTAATGAATCGAAACATCCGTGAATATCTCCAATTACAAAAAGTCTTTTATCCATAACTCAAATGTTTGAATGAAGCCTGAAGATAGGAAAATTTCACTCTTTTGCAGATTTTTGTTCTTGATTTGGCTTGTACTATTTGTCCCGATAAAAATCGGGATGTGCAATGTGTGTGGGCTTCCATAACTGTCAAGAAAGACAGAAGCCGGAGGGTAAAACAGAATCTTTTCAAAACACTCAAATCGTTTTTATTTAGTAAATTTTTCAGCCAATTAAGTTTGCTTTTGTCTTTTTCAGTCTTGCAGGTAACTTCGTTTATACCCTTGAATCTATCAGGTGTATCCAATCACCGTTCGCTGAATGATCCTGAAAAGCATAAGGTTATAATTTTAAAAGTAAATCAATTCTGTTATTAAATATCTTCAAATGATGGTTTTATTTTTTGAAATTTCTATTGGCCGGATAAATAAATATCTTTGTACAAAACAACCAAATATGACAAAGTTGAGTGTGAACATCAATAAAATAGCTACGATCCGAAATGCGCGGGGAGGTAATGTGCCGGATGTGCTTCAGGCGGCTAAAGATTGTGAACGGTTCGGAGCCCAGGGTGTGACGGTTCATCCCCGGCCGGATGAACGCCATATCCGATACCAGGATGTGCGCGACATCAGGCCTTTTATCACAACCGAATTCAATATCGAAGGCTATCCTTCGGAAAGCTTTATCAGCCTGGTACTTGAAGTCAAGCCTCACCAGGTGACTCTGGTTCCTGATCCGCCGGGAGTTCTGACATCAAATGCCGGATGGGATACGATTAAAAACCAAACTTTCCTGAAAGAGGTCGTCTCATTGTTCAGGAAAAACAACATCAGGACTTCCATTTTTATTGATGCGAATCCTGAAATGATTAAAAATGCAGCGAAAACCGGGACAGACAGGGTTGAACTATATACGGAAAGCTACGCAAAAAATTATCCTCTCGGCAAAGAAGATGCTATCAATCCTTTTGTCGTGGCAGCAAAAGCAGCAAATGAGACAAATCTTGGGCTAAACGCCGGACACGACCTCGATTTGAACAATTTAAAGTATTTTGCTCAAAATATTCCCGGACTTTTGGAAGTTTCCATTGGCCACGCATTGATTTCTGACGCACTCTATTTAGGACTTGAAAACACAATTCAGTTATATCTCAGACAGCTCAGAAAATGATGGACTATTATACTGGTCATTTGATTAGTTTCCAGTTCTAGGTTCTCAGTTCTCAGTTCTCAGTTCTCGGTTCTCTGTTCTCGGTTCTCGGTTCTCTGTTCTCGGTTCTCTGTTCTCGGTTCTCGGTTCTCTGTTCTCGGTTCTCTGTTTGACCGTTCATAAATAAGGTTGACACTATATCCACTTTTGACAACTTTCTGTTAATAACATAATTTACTTTGTTTAAAAACCTGATTTACTTTTACCTCGTAAAGTGAAACGGACATGGGC
>Ga0172368_10003532_pt1 | contig 18879 bp, 20 predicted proteins | sample Lak11m_FD_114540 | JGI IMG/M metagenome (GOLD analysis project Ga0172368, IMG submission 114540) | Freshwater microbial communities from Kabuno Bay, South-Kivu, Congo - kab_022012_11m | ecosystem: Environmental > Aquatic > Freshwater > Lake | place: Democratic Republic of the Congo: South-Kivu...
GTACCGGAGAGAAACATCATCGGAAAGGCGGCTAGGTTTGCCAGCGGGGCGGCCTGGTTTTCGTTCTTTGCCCAGCCGGCAATCGCCAGCCCAAAGCCAAACATCAGTAGCGTACCAATAATTACCAGCGCGATAAATGACGGGTAATTACCCTGCATATTGAACTTATAAACCGTCAGTCCGACGATAAACATTATGGTAATAGCCGTTAGACCAATTATCAGGTAGTTCAAAGCATTGCCCAAAATAAACTGCGAGGTGCGAATAGGAGTGCTGCGCAGACGGCGCAAAATACCCTGTTTTTTCATAGACGGCAAGCTGTTGGTCAGTCCAAAAAAGCCCAGTGATAATAGCGCAAAGCCCAGCATCCCTGAAAATATGTAGTCAAAAGCGCTTAGCCCGGCCTTGCCGCTGGAGCGTTGCTCTACGCTAAACAGCGGTTTTTGCCCCGTTATCGTCTCGTTCACCCCGCCCAAAATCCCGTCAATAATGGAAGCAAAAGTTTGCCCAGTCTGAGCGCTGCCGGGATTGTAAAAAACTACGGCCTGGCCGGTGGGCTGGTGATTAGCATTTAGCTGGCTAAACTCCGGTGGCAACAGTAAAATTGTATCAATTTCGCCGCGGCTCATCTTTTGTTTGGCATCATCCAGGGCGCTAACCGCTTTTTCTTTGATGAAGCTTGACTTCTTTAGATCGGCCGTAAATTTCCGGGTAAAGGCCGATTGGGACTGGTCAATAATTGCTACATTAAATCTGGCGCCGCTTTGCTTGCCAAACAGCGACCCAAAAACAACCAGAAAAATAAGCGGGAACAACAGAGTAAAAAACATCGCTACTTTGTCGCGGAAAAAACGCTTGGTCAGCGCGATGGCTAGGCAAAAAATGACGTTAAAATATTGTTTCATCTTATTCCCTCAAATCTTTGCCGGTTAAATCTATAAAAACGTCTTCCAGATTGGCCTGCTCAACCCGTCGGGTTTTTTTGAAACCTTTGGCTAGGAGCTTTTTAACAAGGTTCTTCGGCGAATCCATAGCAATTATTTTAGCGCTGTCCATAATAGCCACACGGTCGCACAATTCTTCGGCTTCATCCATATAATGAGTCGTAATTATTACCGTGATACCCTTGCTTTTGATGGTTTTAATAAGCTCCCACAAATTACGCCGGGCCTGTGGATCCAGCCCGGTGGTCGGTTCGTCAAGAAATAATACCTTCGGCTGGTTGACCAGCGCGCTGGCGATGCTAAAACGCTGTTTTTGCCCGCCGGACAAAGTTTCTACGGTGCTTTTGGCTTTATCGGTCAACTGTACTTCTTTGAGCAAGGTTAGCGGATGAGTATGCTGGCCGTAAGTGGAACCGAAAAACTTCAGCAGTTCCACTAGTGTTAATTTATCCCAAAAGGCCGAGCTTTGTAGCTGAACGCCAATGAGACCTTTTATTTTTTCCGGTTGTTTGGCGACGTCAATGCCATCCAATAAAACTTGGCCACTATCTATCGGGCGCATTGTTTCTATCATCTCCAGGGTGGTAGTTTTGCCAGCGCCATTGGGGCCAAGAATGCCAAAAACTTCGCCCTTTTCCACCTCAAAACTAACGCCGTTGACAACGGTTTTCTTGCCGTAGCGCTTTTTTAGTTTGCTTACCTCAAGTATCAGATCTGTCATAAATCTCACTAACTATAACAAAAACTGATATAAAATTAAAAACACCCTTGGATTATCTTGGGTGTTTTTAACAACTTTTTACGGTTTATTATCGTGTTCGCTTGACGGTCAGGAAACCGTTGCGTGGATTTTCGTTTACTTCCATGCCACTTGGCAAGTCAGAGGCCTCTGGACGACTGTCTTTGCTAAAGTAGTAAATTGTTTGTTCTTTGCCACCGCGCAAAGTAACTTTCTTAGAGTTAAGATGATACGTAACTCCCTTTGAATTTGTGTGCTTGTATGCCATCGCTACAATTCTCCCTCTCTCTTAACATTAGTAATGGTACCCCTAACATACCCTGGTCGGCTTTACCTTGTCAACCCTTATAATTTACTTTTATGGCAGTTACAGGGGTAAATATGGAATTTGCCAGATGCACAACTGATGAAAAAACTACTACAAGCCAGGCATCTTGCACTTAGGGTATTGCGCTTGATTACGCTTATGTATTACACTAAGGTTCGTACCATATAAATTATTTAACTTATGCAAAGGTGGAGACAAAATGGACTTTACGCAAAACCCTAATATTAATCACCCAGTTCATCATAACGCTAGTGTTACGCCACACGGTGAACATATGAAAGACGGACCGCATCACAAAATCAAACTCGCTGGCATCAGCTGGTTGCGTTTAGGCGGAACGGTACTGCTATTTTCGGTTACAATCCTAATCGTGGCAATCTTGATTTTACTTGTGCAGAGCCAACCAAAGATTGAATCCAAATATGTTGAAAACAAAAACTATCAAGCCGTCTTTCTAAATGGCGGGCAAGTTTACTTCGGCCGCGTTACTGCCTTAAATGAGAAGTTTTTGCAACTGCAAGACATTTATTACTTGCGGGTAAACCAGCAAGTTCAGCCGGACGGCAAACAAAATAATAATAACGATGTGTCTTTGGTAAAACTGGGTTGCGAGCTACACGGACCGCAAGACGAAATGGTTATTAACCGTGAACAGGTTATTTTCTGGGAAAATCTCAAGGATGACGGCCAAGTTGCCAAAGCTATCGGCACATACAAGCAACAAAATCCAAACGGACAGAAGTGTGAAACCTCCGCTAGTACGCCAGCAAGCACTACGCCAGCAAGCACTACGCCAGCAAGCACTACGCCAGCTACCAAGAAACCATAAAAACTAGGTGTTAGGTGTTAGGTGTTTGTGAGCCAAAAGTCCCTAGCCTACCAGCAGGCAGGCTAAAAGCTGAAAGCAAGGTTAAGGGCCGCTAAAGAGGTCCAACCTTGTCTCAAAAAAAAGAATAATTTTGTAATTATACTAATAATTTCAATGTTTTGGACAAGGTTGGACGTCAGACAAATGCTACTTTCTAATTACTATTTGCTAAAGTGTTTTTCAACCAGCGGTCCAAGATAAGGCGTACGATAATTATGACCGCTAGCCCTAGTGTTGCCAGTACACTCCAACCCGCTATGTCTGGTGTCCAAACTGGCGAAACAAAATCAAACTTGTACAAGCTATCGTCGATTGGTCGCTGGGAAATACCGTGTGTAGATACGTAATCTTGAATGCAGGGTATTCGCCCGCCACCTGACAAACCGTGCGGGAATAGTTTTTCACAATACGTTTGGGCGTCCGTATACATTTTAGTGTTGGCACTACCTACGCGGTCTTTTTCTGCTTGAACTAATCGCTCGTAGCGGTATTTCAACTGTATCGGCGGCTTGACGTTGTTGTTCCCGCTTGAAAGGTTGGTATTCATATGCCTATAGACATATTCGCGCAACTTCTTAAGAGTAATTTCAACGTCGCTGTTATTTTTATCAGCTTCAAAAACCGCTTCTCTTAAACGCACCATATTTAGATTATTTTGACGCAGTGACAGTACCGCAGATGCCCCCGTACCTGCTATCACTACCACCAATAGCCAAGTAGGCAATAAATGTAGCCGTTTTCTAACGTGATGAAGTCGGTGTTTAATCATACACTTATGTTACATCACTTTGAAGTACAGTGTTAAAATATGATTATGCATATATTCTTCAGCGGTATCGGCGGCACTGGCATCGGCCCTCTGGCATTGATTGCCAAAGAGGCCGGTTTTGAAGTTACCGGTTCGGACAAACAGGATTCAAGCTACATTCATTATCTTAAAAAGCGTGGTATCGAGGATATTTATATCGGCCAAACCGAGGCAAAAATTGCAGCTATTCATGACTCTAAACCGATTGATTGGTTTGTTTACTCATCAGCCGTGGCAATAGAAAATGCCAAAGCGCCGGAACTGCAATTTGTTCACGCCCAAGGAATTAAAACTACAAAACGCAACGAATTTATAAACGTCATTTTGCAAACCAAACACCTTAAACTGTTAGCGATTGCCGGTACTCACGGCAAAACTACCACAACCGCTATGGTTATTTGGCTATTTAGGCAACTGAAATTACCGATAAGTTATTCTGTCGGTGCAAAGATTACGTTTGGCAATATGGGGCAATACCAACCAAAAAGCGAGTATTTTGTTTATGAGTGTGATGAGTTTGACCGCAATTTTTTGGCCTTTCGGCCATTTATTAGTTTAATTACCGGTGTAACGTGGGATCATCATGAGGTCTATCCGACGCGTGAAGATTACAAGCAGGCCTTTAGAGAATTTATAAACCAAAGTAAACTGACGTACGTCTGGCAAGAAGGTTTTGATTATTTGGGTTTGGGCGAAAGCAACTCTTTAATAGTACAAAATCCCGACAATAAGAACATTCAAAATATCAATTTAGCCGGTCGATACAATCGGCTGGATGCTTGGCTAGCTATTCAGGCAGTCCATGAAGTTACAAATGAACCGATTCAAAAACTGATTGATTCTATGAATAAATTTCCCGGCTCGCAGCGCCGAATGGAAGTAATCGTGCCAAATCTTTATAGCGATTACGCCCATACGCCAGAGAAAATCCGCGCTGTTATGAGTATTGCCGTAGAGACAGCTGCCAAGAAAAAACAAGACATCATAGCTATATATGAGCCACTAACCAACCGTCGCCAACACTTTATGATTAATGACTATAAAGATTGTTTCAAAGGTGCTAAAAAAGTCTATTGGCTACCTAGCTATCTAGCCCGCGAGGATCCGGACCAGCGCATTATCACCCCCGCCGAAATGATTAGTCATCTTGAAGATCCAACAATTGCTATAGCCAGCGATCGCGATAATAATTTGAAGAAAACCATCCAAAAACATTTGGATAAAAAAGACTTAGTAGTCGCCGTCGCCGGCGGTGGCGGCGATAGTTTGGATGAGTGGATAAGAAAAAACTTCCACTCCTAAAGCTTGACAGCACCCGGGCGCAGAACTTCCGCCGCGTCGTCAACAATGCGAATGATCGTGGAGGGCTGGCGGTCTTCTAAATTCCCACCATTTACGTAAAAATCCACTTTATCACCGAATATTTTTTGAGCTTCCTGAATTGTATTGGCAGTTGGCTTACCAGGATAGTTGGCGCTAGTAGTTAACAGCGGCCCAGTTTTTTCTAGAAGTTGTTGCAATCTAGCATCGGATGTAACTCTTACTGGTATTGTCCCCATAGTCAGATCTAGTTTAATAGAATTGTTGGTATTATATGGAACTATTACACTGACTGGACCCGGCCAAAACTGTTCAACGGCTTTTAAATAACGCTTTTTAATGCCTAAATCAACAATCTGGTTTATATTAGTAGCTATTATGGTACCTGGCTTGTTTTCGCGGTTCTTTAGCCCATATAATCTGTTAACTGCCACTGGATTACTGGCGATACAAACCAGACCGTACACTGTATCAGTTGGTAAAACCCCGACTGCTCCGTTTTGTAACAGACTAACTAGTTTATCATCAGCCATAGAACCAAAAATAATAGCCATAAGATTTCTATTCTAACACTTCTTTTAAAATACACTTCATACTTGAGCTAATTTGGGCGCGCCCCTCAAGAAACACAAAGGAACTGTACTTATTGGTACAGTGACTGTGCCTCTTTGGAGGGACGCCAAGAGTCCTGTCTGCCACCTGCTACGTTAGTTACTAAAGTAGCAGGTGAGTGCTAGCACAGCAGGCTGGCCGGTGTGAAGCGTGTGTTTATAAACCTAAAGTGGCATCTGTCAGATCGGTAGTAGCCATATCGTTTGCGCCGTCGGCACTAGCCAGATCGCCGTCTAGATTATTAGACACGCTGGAGACTTCTCCGGAAGTAACTGGCGCTGGGGTGGTTTGAGTGATTTCAGCAGGAGTATTTGTATCGGTACTTTCTTTGGCCTTCTGGTTTTTCAAGTAAAAGTAGGTCGCGCCACCGGCTAACAGCAAGGCAATTACAACAATTAAAATTATTTTGAGCGCTTTAGCACCGGATTTTTTACCAGCTTGAGCCGGCGTCTGGACAGTTGGTTGAGTTGCCTGACTTTGATCTTTTTCAGGGCTGTACGAACCAACGCCAAATGATGCGGTCGGGCTTGGTTCTGGGGTGGCGGGACTAGACATTGTAGGTGTTTGTTCGGCTGGAACAGTTGAAGTTGGGGCTACGGGTTCGGCTGGCGCCGGTGGGGTAGATAAGCTCGGAGTCGGGCTGGATACTCCTGGCGAAGACGGTGCTTTTACATCCATAACTGGGACGCCAGATACCGGTAACTGCGTTTCTTCGGTAGTCTGCGGATTAGCTGGGTTAGTTTGTTCATCCATATTTATTGTCCTTCCGTAGTATTAGTGGTTGATTCTTGCGCCTCTAGAGTCTTACGAATTTCCTCCAAAGTCGGCTTAATGGTGTCCTTAACGTAAGTTTTTATTGCTACGGTATCAGCTACCAGTTTATCGTGAGCTGTACGGGCCGATGTTAGTGCTGCCTTGAAAGCTGTCGGATCGGCTACACAATCAGTTGTTTTTACATCGCTTAAGGTCTGCTTGTAGCTCGCCAGATCAGTCTTATGGGTGGCGATTTTGGCTTGAAGTTCGGTGCTTTGGGATTGAAGCTTGGTAACATCAACCCCTTTTTCCTTGAGCTTGGCGATTATATCTGTTAAGTGCCTTGAAAGGTTGTCGTAGGCCTTGGTTCTAGTAGTAACACTATTACCAAAACGATCGTTTAGTTTGCCGGTAATTGTCTGAGCCGCCTTGCATTTTGCTTTTAGATTGGCCTGCTCAGCGGTGTTAAGTTTAATTTTTAGCGACGATTTAAGCCCTTCCAGCCGATCTTTTAGCTTAACTGGGTCGGTATCTACCTTACTATCATCGGACGAGGTTGATGTGGTTGTGGCGGTATCTGCGGTTGAATCCGCATTGCTACTCACTGCAACAGCCAATGGAGCCACCGAAAATACCAGCGCAAATAGCGTGGCGCCAATTATATTTCGTATTCGTTGTTTCATAATTTAATTTATTCTCCTTTGCTTAAAATAATTTACACTCTTTTTATCATAAGCGTATTGGGCTGTGTTTACAACTTTATGTTTTATGGGAGGCCAGCCACTGCATGACAGCCACAGCCGCCACCCAGACAGGCACAATGCCTATCAGCGTATCGCTCACCGAGTGGCTATTCCCGTCAATAACAATAAATGTTAATACCAAGAAGCCGATATATGGGACATACGTTAACCAGCCCTGCCAAGAACACGGCAAATAGCTCCAACGCACCGGCACAAACCAAGCTCCTTTGCGCGCTTTTGGTAATTTCTGCCTTTTCATATCCATATAATATCAGTTTTATACTTATGGTAAAACTTGGGGGGCCACTTTCTTAAAAATTTTATGACTAATGCGGTGCAATGGTCAGATTAGTAGTAGTACCATTGGTCAATGCCGCTAGAATTATAAACGTCGCGGATTTTGCGCGCCTCGCCACCGTCAATATTCAATACATAATCAGCTGTTTCTTGATTAGTGTGGACGCGGTAAACCAAAGTGTTGGCAGACACCCAGCGAATTGGAGTATTTAGCCCGCTAGTAGTTTTAAGTGTTTTTTCGGTTTTATTAGTTACATCGTAGTCCAGTAATACGCCCTTGCCATCGCGTTGATCAACCCACAAACTATGTTTGCTACCAACATTATCAACATAAACTCGCGATCGGGGATTGGCTGGCAATTGGGCAAGTTTAGTCGGGGCATCATCGCCGATTTTATAGTCGTACCCGCTCTGGGCAATTAACAAGACTAATTTCTCGTAGCTGACTCTAAAAATATTCCAAACCTCTTGATTGATAATGGTTTTCTTGGTTTTGCCATCAGCGCTAGATCTGACTAAACCAACTGTCTCGTTTTGATAAGAAGTTGAGGATGCGTAGTATACGTTTCCGGCCACTAAAATGACATCGTTAAAATAATTGGCCGAGGCAATTTCTTGCTTATCGCTGGTTTTGTAGTCGTAGCTCATCAAACGCGAGCGTTTGGGGTTAGAGGCACTGGCACCAGCAGCGATTTGAACATATAGAATACGGTCGCCAATCCAACCAATAATTTGAATTCGCTCGGACTGAGCCACGCTTTTCGCGCTGTTGTCACCAAGGTTAATTAACGACAAAGTGCTTAGTAAATATCCATCCTTATTACGCAAGTTATCGCGGGTGGAAACCAGCGCTACTGTCTCGTCTGATGGATGAGGCACGAGAGTCATATCACTGCGTTCATTGCCAGTACCAGCCAGCACCAGTTCCTCGTTTTTGCCATCAACGTCTATTTTATAGACATCATATTTGCCACTGCGGTTAGAGATAAAAACTTGTTTGCGCAACGGCACCATGTCAACTTTTTGTTCGGTTTTGGCGTTTGTATCTAATTTTAGTTTTTCGTCGCGGTAATTTGTAGCTTTGATAGTTACCGACAAATCATCATCACCAATTTCGGCGGTGTCGATTGTAAGAGTTATTTTACCGTTTTTGTCGGCAATGGCGTTGGCTTCACCACTAGTGGCCTCGGCTTTATCAATAGCTTTTTTAGATAAAAAGTCGCTAACCGTAAAGATATACTGCGCTCCAATTGCCTTTATGGTAATATTGCCCATTGGGTTAGAACCCCAGCCGATTGTAATCGGTATCGTTTTGGTCGCAAAGGCGCGCTTTTCTATGGATAACTGGGTTTTGCCAAGTTTTAATCTATTAAGTTTCAGATTTCCCTCGCTGTCGGTTTGCCCAGTTTGGTTGGCTATTTTGACCTGAATATTTTTAAGCGGCAACTGGGTAGAATCGTCCAGCACGCTCAGTGATACGCTACCGCGCACGCCAAACATATTTAAGAAAAAGTAGCGACTGTTGGGCACAATCGCCAGTATTATTATAGTTAAAACTAGACCGATAATTGTACCCCAGCGAGCATAGCGATTTTCCCACCAGGCCTTAAAAAAACGTTTTATTTTTTCGTTAAAACCTTTTTTGGGCGGTTCAAATGCTTTAGCCATTTCGGCGTCCTCGGCGGCTAAAACTGCATCACCCTCATCAGCAACTATGTCATCTACCGCTTTAGCCGTTGCTTTGTCTTCTGGTGTTTCTTCGGTATCGTCTGACTTTTTGGGCTCAATTATCGTTGCCGGCACACTAGGTATATCATTTTTTGGCTTATCCGATGTGGGAATAATTAGGATTTTTTCGGGTGGTTCTTCATTGTCGTCAGAATCATCATCGCTAGGTATTGGTATGGTTGGTTCATTAGGTGGTCTGCCCATTATCGCTTCAACCCGGCGCTGGGTTGCTTCATCGTCCGATGATTTATAATCTTTGGCTTTATCTTGCATATGCTTATTATTCTAGCACGCATTTTACACAGTCTAGGAGTTTTCTTTTGTGCCTAGCGTAGATTTTTGACCGTTTCTTATAGCGATAATAATGATAGCAATCAAAAATACCATTGCAAGAGCAATACCTACAAAAAGTGCTTTTGGAGAAGACGAGTTAGGTTGTGGCATATCCGGCGTAGCTTTAGTTGAACTAGCCAATACATTCACTGGTTGAAAATTGTTGCTACCAACGCTTTTTATTACTACTTTTGGCAAGTCTAGCACTGAGTCTGACGACGTCTGTAACGAGTTGTCTAGCGGCGCCAAAGATTGCCCGCCAATTATTTGTGGATTGCCGGTTTGACTAAGTTGATTACCTAAGTTATTCGTTAAATAATCGTTCATCCAAGTTAAAGTATACAACTAATGGGCACTAGGCACGGCGACGGTAATAATATACTGACAGTGGCACAAAAATAACTAAAATTATGATGGTGGACAGTAGTGTTTTCCAAATTGCGCCATTACTTGGTAGCCCCAACGCCAAATCGCGCGCCGCATTGGCAGCAAAGGTTACCGGCTGGTTATTGGCAAAATGTTGTAGCCAACGAGCCATGCTAGCCGGCGGTACAAAGGCGGCGCTAGCAAAAGTTAGCGGAAAAACCATCACAAAACCGGCTAGCTGGGCGGTTTCTTCATCCTTAACCGACAACCCGATAAAAGCCGAGAACCAAGAGAAAGCAAAACCGAACAACAACAGAATGGCTATCATACCAACCGCGTTGCCGATTCCGTTAGAAAAGCGAAAGCCCAAAAGATAGCCATAGCCAAGCATAATGGCTATCACGACAACGTTGCGCAATGTGTCGGCGACAGTTCGGCCGGCTAGCACAGCGCTACGGCTCATCGGCAAACTACGGAATCGATCCAAAATACCGCTGTTGATGTCGCGCGCCAGCCCGATACCGGTTTGCAAGCCGCCAAACAGCGTTACTTGCACTATAATGCCGGGTAATAAATAATTTATGTATTTGCCGTGCAGGGCAGCGCCGGCATTGCCAAGCGCACCGCCAAACACAAAGTTAAAAAGCGTCAAAAATATAATCGGCTGGATGGAAGAGAAAAAAACCAGTTGTGGCAAGCGAATATAGCGCAGTAGGTTACGCCGAGTAATCGCCCAGGTATCAGCCAGTTGTAAGTAAATCCTACCAGTTAGCGTGTTCATGATTTATCTCCCCGCCTAGTGGCTTTAGATGCCTCGGCAACATCGGATGCCTTGCTACCGGTTAAAGACAAAAAGACGTCGTCTAGTGACGGCTGGTGCAAGCTTAAAGCGTGCGGCGCCACGCCGGCTTTGTCCAGCGCTCGGACAATTTCTACCAAACTTTTAGAACCCTCGCCGCCAACTGGCACGGTGAAGATTTTGCTGGCTTCGTCATAAGACGGCGGTTTTTTGGCAATCGTAGCAATGGCTTTTTGAGCACGGTCTTGATCGCTATCTTTTAAGATTTCAAACTCGATTACGTCGCCACCCAGCCGAGCTTTAAGTTGTTTGCTGGTGCCCTCGGCAATAATTTTACCCCTATCAAGTACAGCAATCGTATCGGCCAATTCGTCGGCTTCTTCAAGATATTGAGTAGTTAGTAATATGCTGGTGCCATCCTGCACTAATTCGCGGATAATGTTCCAAAGGTCTATGCGAGTGCGCGGGTCAAGCCCGGTGGTCGGCTCGTCCAAAAATAATACTTTGGGCCGGCCAACCAGACAGGCGCCGACGTCCAAGCGCCGGCGCATACCGCCGGAATAGGTTCTAACAGTTCGCTTGGCGGCGTCGGTTAGGTGTAATTTTTCTAGGATTTCTTTGGTGCGAGTTTTGGCTTCCTTGGCACCCAAATGATACAACCGGCTAGTCATATACAGGTTTTCTTCGCCGGTTAAATATTCGTCTACGGCAGCAAATTGCCCAGCCAGACCAATGTTATTTCGGACTTCGCCGGGCAAATCTACAACATTTACGCCCAAAACTTTGGCCGAGCCCTTATCTGGTTCCAGCAAAGTGGCTAGGATTCTTATCAACGTTGTTTTACCGGCGCCGTTTGGGCCCAGCAATCCAAATATTTTTCCCCGATCGGCCTTAATAGAAACACCGTTCAGGGCAAAAATATTGCCGTAGTGTTTGGTTAAACCCTTGGTTTCAAATGCAAAATCAGCACTCATGTACTTAATATTATTGCATAAAGCTTAACATGTAAAGTATTTTACTATGGGGCTAGGCGGTTTATGTCGCGCGGGAATAGGATGGCTTCTTTGATGTTAGCAAGGCCGATAATTTTCTCCGTGAATCTGTCTATACCAAAGCCGCAACCGCCGTGAGCTGGCAAGCCAAATTTAAAAGCCGAAACATAGGCCGCAAAACCTTGGCTGTCTGGATCCACACCGGCCGCTTTCATCTGAGCCAGAAGTTTTTCATAACGATGTTCGCGTTGTGGCACAGTCGAAATCTCTACCCCGCGGAACAATAAATCTGCAGAACGGGCCGTTCCGTCCTCGTTATCCATATGGTAAAACTTCATCTTTTCTTTTGGTAAGCCAATTGCAAAAACCGCCTCGCAACCATCGTGGTCCTTCGCATATTCGCAAATCCATTTTTCTTCGTCTGGGATAAGATCTAATTCTTTGGTGGTATCGTTGCCGGTTTCTTTACTATAAAGTTCGTGAATTTGGTGCATAGAATAGCGTGGAAACTTCGGCTTTAGCTTTAGCTGGGGCGCATTAAGGCTTTTTAGCTCGTCAGAAAGTTCGTCATAAGCCCGCTTAGTGGCATCAAACACCATATCTTGTACCATATCCAGTACATCTTCGTGTCCGTCAATGAAGCCCATTTCTAGGTCAAGCATGGTAACTTCTGATACGTGGCGAGTGGTGGCTGATAACTCGGCCCTAAAAGCCGGCGCAATTTCAAATACCCGTTCAAATACTCCGACCATCATTTGCTTGTACAGCTGCGGACTTTGAGCTAGTGTTGCCTCTTGACCAAAATAATCCAGCTTAAAAACTTCTGCCCCGCCCTCGGCCGCGCCGCTGCATAGTTTGGGTGTGTTGATTTCTACAAACTCGTTCTTTTGCAAAAATTCCCTTAAGTATCGCGCCAGTTCGCTGCGAATTTTGAAGATTTTGGCTTCTTGTAAATTGCGTAGGCCAATTGCGCGGTAATCAAACAGGGTGTCTAGATTGTCGGATTTGTGGCTGAGCGGTTTGTCAATTTCTATCGGCGGCTCGTCGGTTACCGGTACATCAACAGTTAGCTTTGGATCGTGCAATTCCACCCCGCCCGAGGCTCGCTTCTCTTCTTTGACTCTACCGGTTATGGTAAGCACCGTGCCGATTTGCAGACCGCGCAGTTTCTCAACTTCGGTTTTATCTTTCACCACCACTTGCACCAAACCGGCGCGGTCGCGGACATTTATAAACGTTAGCCCGCCCAACAAACGTTTTTTGTGAAGCCAGCCCTGCACGGTCACGGTCTTGCCAATGTGTTTTTTTAAATCGCCAGTTAAAATTCTTTGCATTGCCCTAAAAACGTCCTCTTATAAAACTCATCTTATTAATAAATATACTGATTCTGACAATAAATTAATCATAACAGATTGAGCTATCCCCGCCAAAAAAACAAACCCTTAAACCATACTCACTTTTGAAGCGATCGCATCTAATGTGAGTATGTACTTAAGGGCTGTGGGTGCTATGAAAACTGCTTTTAGTTAGGTTATTTGGTGGTAGTCAATTTATCGGAAACATCAAGGTTCTTTTTGCGATCGGCTTTTGCCTGCAAGGACGCCACGGCCCTTAAATCATCATATTTATCAAACTCGTCAATTATCGGTTTGCCCAAAATTTGCTCTAAAATATCCTCGATAGTTATAACGCCAACCATTTCTTCAAAACTATTAACCACTATAAAAAGATGCTGTTTGGTCTTAAGAAAGGCCTGCAGGGCATGGTCAAGCGGTTGCTCTTCTTGAACGTAGTGAACGCTTTTTTGCATTAGGTCGCAGACCCGCCCACCGTTTTTGGCAGTAACTAGATCCCGTGCATAAAGCATACCAACAATATTATCCGGTTTACCTTGATAGACTGGAAAACGCGAATGCCCACTGTCGTGTAATTCGTTCATCAAGACCGGGCCGACGTTGTCAACCATAGAGACAGTTTTGACCATTCGCCGAGGCGTCAATACATCCCTGATTATTTTGTCGCCAAACGTCAGGGCATTAGAAGCGATTGCTAGCTCTTCCTCGCTAATGTGGCTGTCGGTGAGAGTTTTTTGGCGATTTAGCAAGTTGAGCAAATCCTCTTTGTAATATAAACCAGTGTGCACCGTAATATGACTATGCCTATGAATCCACTCCGAAAGATGACCCAACAACGGAAATAATTGCCTGAGTAGCCAGGTTAGTGGTGGCGTGAAGAACCGTACCAGCGCCCGGCTAAATATGGTAATCCTGGTATTTGGTAGCCAGGCAAAGCTAAACCACAGTAGAAAAATAGAAGCCAGCATTGCTAGCCATCCTGGAACGGTTCGGGTCAAAATAACAAAAAAGCCGGCAGACGAGAAGCCAATGATAGCCCACAACAGTAATCGCAGGCTCATTCCATAGGCCGCCGCTCGGTATAAAATATCAGCGAAACCGTCGCCACTCCTCGCTCGGCGTTTTAATTCGATCATTGGAATATTCGTATAAGATTTTTCTAATGAGATAGCCACAATTGTCATCATTGCCAGAAACATAATTAACGCAAAAGTTAGCATATATATATCTTACTACATTCTTCGTCCCACACCTTCCGCACCGATTGGACTTTATTATATAATTATTGTTTACTTGCTATTAACAAAATGGTACAATTGCCTGCGTTAGGAGAAGATATATTATGAGTAATCGATTTATGATGGTTTTAGTAGCTTTAATCGTTGGGCTTGGTTTGGTCTTTGTATTTACCAAACAAAAAGCCAATGCGCCAAATAATTCCAGTTCACCAGTGGCTAGTAGCGCCCAGCTAAGCAACCACGTTATGGGTGCTAATAAAAAGAAAGTTACTCTTCTGGAATACGGCGACTTTCAGTGCTCGGCCTGTGGTGCTTTTTATCCTATTGTTAAATCGGTTGTTACAAAACATAAAGACGAGATAGCTTTTCAGTTCCGTAATTATCCGATAGTACAAATCCATAAAAACGGGTTTGCCGCCTCTCGCGCCGCCGAGGCCGCCTCGATACAAAACAAATTTTGGGAAATGTATGATCTGTTGTACGAGCAACAAACCACTTGGTCGGACAGCAGTAATGCGATGACTTATTTTGAAAGTTATGCCCAGCAACTAAATCTGGATATGGCAAAGTTCAAGAGTGATTACGCTAGCTCAGCGGTCAACGACGTCATCAATGCCGATAAAGCCGCCGGCGATAAGGCCGGAGTTAATAGCACACCAACCTTCTTATTGAATGACAAAAAAGTAGATAAAAACCCAACTTCCGAAGCGGATTTTGACAAACTCATCACCGACGCTATCGCAAACAGCAAATAGTAATTCGCTTCCAGCGAATAGTCGTCTGTCATCTGTCACCAGTTATCTGTCATTAATAAATTGGTCATTGACATTTGATCATTTGGTTTACTTCGCCCTCTGCTCTTAGCCCTCTACCCTTTTCAATAGTTGATAAATTGTGCCCAGCTAGGCCGGCGTTTTTTAACTTCCACTTTATAACCTCTTGATATTATTTTTATTTTTATAGGCATCTGCCCGTTTCCTCCCCACTACTCACCTTATAGCACCGCAAACTCTCTATTTATCGGTGCCACTCGCTTTTTATATTTTTGTTTTCCTGCGGTAATATTTAGTCTACCGCTAAGAATACGGGCATTTTGGCATAAGCATTGTGGACTTGTCAACCCCTTATTGAGCTTTTCATAGTTCGCCCCTGAGGTGAGCAAGTATTTTGTGGTGTACAAAATACGTGGCGAAAACGCTTATCCTGTTATAAAATGAACCTAAATGCATGGTAGTATTTTTGCCGAGTTATCCCTTATTATCGCCGTTGGCGCTGGCATTGCTTTGGTTATGCGACTGGTACGGCAGCCACTTATCATCGGCCATATCATTACCGGTATTATAGTCGGGCCGTCTGTCTTTCACTTGGTTAAATCGGCTGACACAATTGATGTATTTTCCAGTATTGGGATTGCGCTATTGCTATTTATTATTGGGTTAGGCCTTAACCCAAAGGTCGTCAAAGAGGTTGGCAAAGTCGCCGGCATCACCGGTGCAATGCAAGTCGCTCTATCAACCTTGATTGGTTATGGTAGTGGCTTGGTTCTTGGCTTGACCAAGCTTGAAGCGTTATTTTTTGGCATGGCGCTGGCGTTTAGTAGTACCATTATTATCTTAAAATTATTAAGTGATAAGAAAGAACAAACTCGGCTGTATGGCAAAGTAGTAACCGGTATTTTGCTGGTTCAAGACATAGTCGCCGCCACAGCCCTGCTGTTCGTTACAGCTAATGGCACCGGCTATTTTACGCTGGGTCGGCTTATTTGGCTGGCTACTAAGGGCGCCGTAATTGGAGCGCCCTTGCTAGTTATCGGCAACGTTGTCTTGCCCAGAGTTCACAAATTTATTGCCGGTAGCCAGGAATTTTTATTTTTGTTTGCAATTGGCTGGGGGTTCGGGGCGGCGGCTTTGTTTGAACAGGCCGGCTTTTCATTAGAAATTGGCGCTCTGCTGGCTGGCGTTGCCTTAGCATCCCTGCCCTACGCCCAAGAAATTAGCGCCCGTCTGCGCCCCTTAAGAGATTTTTTTATTATCGTTTTTTTCATTACACTTGGCACCCGCCTATGCTTTGGGCACATTGGTCTATTGTTGCCGGTTATCATTTTCGGCAGTTTTATAGTTATTGTCATAAAACCGTTAATTGTGATGACGATAATGGGTCTCCTGGGATATACCAAGCGGACTAGTTTTAAGACCGCAGTTGCTACGGCTCAGATCAGCGAATTCTCACTAGTATTTATTATTTTAGGAAATAAACAAAATATGATAGGTGATGATCTGGTAGCTATTATTACCATTATCGCGCTGATCTCTATTGCCTGTTCGGCCTATATGATAATTTATGCCGATAAATTGTACGCCGTTTTTGAACAGCATTTGAGTATGTTTGAAAAGCACAAAAAGCCCCAAACGCGTGAATATGAACGGCGCCGTGGTTACGATATGGTGTTATTTGGCTATCACAAAGGCGGGCAGGAGTTCCTAAAACTGTTTGCAGGTATGAAACAAAGTTATCTGATTGTTGATTACGATCCAGAGGTGATTGACATCTTAGAAAGACAAAAAGCAGATTATGTTTATGGCGACGCCACCGATATTGAATTACTGGAAGAAATTAGTTTGGACAAAGCCAAATTGATTGTCTCTACCATAACGGATTTTGACACAACAGTCTTTCTGGCAAAATTACTTAATGATAAACAGTCCAGCGCGGTCTTTATCTGCCACGCCGACATGGTAGCCGAAGCCGACGAGCTATACGAACTTGGCGTTAGCTATGTGATGATGCCCCACTACATCGGTAGCGAGAAAATCAGTGCTTTCATTAAACGTAGCGGTCTCAACAAAAACGAGTTCCGGCGCTTCCGCAAAAAACATATGGAATATTTACACAGCCACTATGACCTTGAGCCAAATAGTAACGACGTTGAAGAATAAAGTTGATTATCGGCAATGTAATCTTGGGTGTTAGTTAACAATCCTACCGGTGTTTGCCCACCGTAAACTGCTTCACGAATTTTCCGCGAGGCAATTAAAGGCCCTGGACTTTTAATAGAGTGTGACTCTTTTGGCTTGATGGGTAGCTTGTTAACCGCCGAGTTAACCTTTTTTACAGTTGTATCGCCCCGAACGGCAATTATTAGCCCGGAAGCATAAAGTAGTTGTTCAACGAGTGGCCACTTTGGCATATGTTCAAGTACGTCAGAACCAACTATCAACAATAGCTCATCGCCAGGAAAAAGTCGTTTTAGCTTAGGAAGAGACTGTTCAACGGAAAACTGTTGGTCGGATAATTCTAGATAATCCAGACCCAGATACTCGTCACAAGCCAGTTTAATCATAGCCAAACGATGAGTAATATTTGTAACCTCGTCTTTTCTACGCGGATTTGTCTCTGGTAAAAAGTAAACTTCGTCAAGTTTGGCAACTTTTAGGGCCAGCAAAGCAAACCGCAAATGCCCCTCATGTATTGGGTCAAAACTACCACTAAAAATTCCAATCCGTTTCATAGTGTTTAATTTTAGATTAATTTTTTGACGGACTGTAAGAATTAATGGCTCTTTGGCCTGCGTAGTTGGCAACCCAATATAGCCCAAAAAGACTAGCCGTAAAAATCGTATCGCTAAGCATTGTGTTGCGGAAAAACGGCAATGCCATAATGTAACAACTCGTTAAGCCACTGACGGTGTGGGCATACATACCGCTCGTCAGCCATACCGCAAAATTAGTAACTATGTAAAAAAATATTGAGGCGGTCAAAGTTACAATGCTACCTCTAAACAACGTTCGTTTTTTTAGCCAAATGCTACTTGCAAGCGCAATTAATATGTAACTACCCCAAGTGACGGGTATAAGGCTGTGAAAGCCAATCACCATATCAGAGACCACCATAGCAGCTAAAGGCGCGGCAACACCATAGCGGCGCGGCAACATCGCTCCGCCAAAGATAGCAATGGCTGCTACTGGCGCAAAATTCGCCGGATGCGGCAATATTCTTAGCAAGGCGCCAAGACAAATGAGCGTCGCTACTATGGCTATGTTAAGCCGTTTTTTGGTCATTACTGCAGTTTCCACTCAATATTTTCGCCCGTTTTTGTAACATACGTGGCGGCGCCAACTGATGATTCTTGACCATTAACAAAAAACAGCCAGTATTTTTTACCGCCACCATCGTTGCCATTTATTGAAGTTACATACTCGCCCATGCTTGACTGTTTTGTTACGGCAGTAGCATTAGTTTTGAGTAGCTCCAGCGCTGTTTTGCCGTCTTCGCCTTTGTAGCTAATGCTTTCTGTTTTTTTCGGCGTTACTACTGCAGTTTGCGGGGTAGATGGCGTTGTTGGTTTTGTTTGATTAGCTTGGTTATACCAAACTCCACCACCAATGGCGCCTATTAGCACAACCGCACTTATGATTAATGTTTTTGTTTTTGATAGTGGAATCGCTCGTCCCATAAAAAATCTCCTCTGGTATATACGTACGAGGAGACAAACAATTAGTTTTAATAGTTGTTCCTGCTCGGGAATATACCTAAATGTTACAGCGCTGGGTCGGACTTATGTGATAGGACAGGCCTCTCACAATTACCGTTGCGGCACAGTTCCCGAAGCAAGCGGGATTCCAGCACAAATTATTAAAGTAGTAGTAGCATAACACA
>Ga0172368_10003535_pt1 | contig 18872 bp, 15 predicted proteins | sample Lak11m_FD_114540 | JGI IMG/M metagenome (GOLD analysis project Ga0172368, IMG submission 114540) | Freshwater microbial communities from Kabuno Bay, South-Kivu, Congo - kab_022012_11m | ecosystem: Environmental > Aquatic > Freshwater > Lake | place: Democratic Republic of the Congo: South-Kivu...
AGTTCAATTCGCTACAACATCTCGTTTTCGGCAGGGCCGACGGCTTCGACTTACACCATGCAGGCGGTGCCCGCCAACGCGCAAGCCAGCGACAGTTGCGGTACGCTGACGCTGACCAATACTGGTGCGCAGTCGCCCTCTACTGCGGGTTGTTGGTAAGCCACCAAATTTTTCCGTGCGATTGCATTGGACCTATTGGGCGGTTGCGCTGCTGTTGATATGCGCGGCCGCCCACGCGCGTCTGGTGACCGTGCAGGGTGTGATGGGGGATCAGGCCTTGCTGACGATTGACAGCGCACCCCCCAAAGCGGTGAGGACGGGTCAGACGGTTCAAGGCGTCAAGGTGATTGCCATTGTGGGTGACCAGGTGTCCGTGGACATTGACGGCGACCGGCAAACACTGCGGGTGGGGCAGTCGCCCGTGCATGTGACGCCCGCGGGCGGTGGTTCAGTGGGCCGTCGCGTTGTGATCGTTGCCTCCAGCGGCGGGCACTTTGTCACGCAAGGTCAGATCAACGGCAAGACTGCCACGATGGTGGTGGATACGGGCGCTTCCATGCTGGGGATCGGTGAGCCCGATGCCCAACGCCTGGGGCTGGATTACCGCTCTGCGCAGCGCGTTCAAATCACCACCGCCAACGGCAATACCTTAGGTTGGCGCCTGCGACTGACGACGGTGAAGGTGGGTGACGTGGTGCTGCGTGAAGTCGATGCGGTCGTCACCCCGCAGGCCATGCCCTACGTTCTGCTAGGAAACAGCTTTCTGTCCAACTTTCAAATGTCGCAAAATAACGGCCAACTGGTGCTGGAAAAACGATATTGAGGGAGGGCCTATGCGCAATGTGGGTGTGGCCGTCGGTATGCGGGCCAAGACGACGGTTTTTGAGGGTCGATCTGCGGGCATCAGCCGTGGATTTACCTTGATCGAACTCCTGGTGACCCTGGCCGTGACCGCCGTGCTGCTGGGTTTGGCGGCGCCCTCGATGATGGGGTTGATCGCGACCCGCCGCGCCAATTCGCTGACCAATGAATTGATCGCCAGCATCAACCTGGCTCGCAGCGAAGCCATCAAGCGAAATGACCGGGTTGTGTTGTGCAAATCCTCTGACGGGTCGACATGCTCAACCACTGGCGGCTGGGATCAGGGGTGGATTTTGTTCCAGGACATCGATAACAACGCTTTACGCGAATCGGTGGAAGTGGTGCTCAAGCGGCAAAACCCCAGCAGCAGTGGTGTGACCCTGACCGGCAACCAGAACGTGGCAAATTACCTTTCGATGGCTCCATCCGGGGTGCCGAAATTGGTTAGTGGCGCGTTCCAGGCAGGTACGTTCACTTTGTGTACCACACCGGCGATCGCTGAGAGTTCGCGCCAGATTGTGCTCAGTTTGAGCGGTCGCGCGCGCGTGCAGACCGGCACGCTGAGCAGTTGCCCGTAAAAAAACTTTTCGGTTTGAATTTTGAGTCACGTCACGTGCCACGCCGGAACCGTGTTAAGCGTACCGGGCAAATAGGATGTTTTCCATGAAAACGTCCGTCTATGATGCTTTTGCACTGCATTTCAGACGGGTAAACGTTTTCGGTTATCGCCGCACCTCATCCACCAGCGTTCTGAAGTCGTCCACGTCTTCAAAACTGCGGTACACGCTGGCAAAGCGCACGTAGGCGACCTTGTCGAGCTTTTTCAGCTCGCGCATGACCAGTTCGCCGATGCGCGTGGATAGCACCTCGCGCACGCCCAGGCTCAATAGCTTTTCTTCGATGCGCTCCACGGCGCTGTCCAGTTGTTCGGTGCCGACCGGGCGTTTGCGCAGCGCCAGGTTCATTGACGCATGCAGCTTGTCGCGGTCGTAATCGATGCGCCGACCGTCTTTTTTGACGATGGCCGGAAAGTTGACCTCTGGGCGCTCGTAGGTGGTAAAGCGCTTGTCGCACGACGCGCAGCGGCGCCGGCGGCGGATGAAGCCCCCGTCGTCAGACTCCCGGGTTTCCACCACCTGGGTGTCGGGGTGACTGCAGAAGGGGCATTTCATTTGGGTTCAACCATACACCGGGAATCGTGTGGTCAAGGCGTGCACCTTGGCGCGCACTGCAGAAATATTGGCTTCGTCCCTTGGATTATCAAGCACATCTGCTATCAAATTTGCTGTGATTCGGGCTTCCTCGTCCTTGAATCCGCGGGTGGTCATGGCCGGGGTGCCAACGCGCACACCGCTGGTCACCATCGGTTTTTCAGGGTCGTTGGGGATGGCGTTCTTGTTGATCGTCATGTGCGCCGCGCCCAGCACGGCTTCAGCCTCTTTGCCGGTGATGTGCTTGCTGCGCAGGTCCACCAGCATCACATGGCTTTCGGTGCGGCCGCTGACGATGCGCAGGCCGCGCGCGGTCAGCGTCTCGGCCACGATGCGCGCGTTTGTGACCACCTGCTGCTGGTACAGCTTGAACTCGGGTTGCAGCGCTTCTTGAAAGGCCACCGCCTTGGCTGCGATGACGTGCATCAGCGGGCCGCCTTGCAGGCCCGGGAAGATGGCGCTGTTGATGGCTTTTTCGTGCTGGGCCTTCATCAGGATGATGCCGCCGCGCGGGCCGCGCAGGCTCTTGTGCGTGGTGCTGGTCACGATGTCGGCGTGCGGCACCGGGTTGGGGTAAACACCCGCGGCCACCAGCCCGGCGTAGTGCGCCATGTCGACCATGAAGATGGCGCCGACGGCCTTGGCAACCTTGGCAAAACGCTCAAAATCAATAGCTAAAGAGTAAGCACTGGCGCCGGCAATGATGAGTTTTGGCTTGCATTCATGCGCCTTGCGCTCCATCGCGTCGTAGTCGATTTCTTCGCGCTCGTTCAAGCCATAGCTGACCACGTTGAACCATTTGCCCGACATGTTCAGCGCCATGCCGTGGGTGAGGTGGCCGCCTTCGGCCAGACTCATGCCCATGATGGTGTCGCCGGGCTTCAGGAAGGCCAAAAAGACGGCTTCGTTGGCGCTGGCGCCACAGTGGGCTTGTACGTTGGCAGCTTCGGCGCCAAACAGGCGTTTGACTCGGTCGATGGCCAGTTGCTCGGCCACATCGACAAATTCGCAGCCGCCGTAATAGCGTTTGCCCGGGTAGCCTTCGGCGTATTTGTTGGTGAGCTGTGCCTTGCGCGGCCATCACCGCGGGCGAGGCGTAGTTTTCGCTGGCAATCAGCTCGATATGGTCTTGTTGGCGGCAGTTTTCGGCCTGGATGGCGGCCCACAGCTCGGGGTCAGTTTGTTCGATGAGGATGTTGCGAGAAAACATGGTGTGGCAGTCCTAAGACGTTGGCCTGTGACTCCGGCCATGCGAAAGGGCCGGAATACGGGGCTGCCCAGGCGAACGGCTGATCGCCCAACCCCACGGGCTTGGCGGCACGCTTCCCCGTGGTGGACCCACGTCAGCCAAGCCTGCGCGGGCAGGTTGGCCTATCGCCAGTCGCGTACGGGGCGGATTCTAGCTGAGCCGTCTCAGTTCAGTGCCAATTTGGCCGGTTCGGCAGCCGCCGATTCTGTGGGGGGCGCAGGCGCTGGCGTCGCCGGTTCGCGCGTCGTTACTGCGGCGGGTGCCCAGATCGGGACGGAGCGGCCTTGGGCCACGAGCTGCAGACGGTCGAATTCAGCCATCACCTTGACGGCGTAGCCGCCGTCGTCTTCCAGGTTCGCGGCACCGACGTAATACTTCAGCCCGCCTTCGACAGTCCCGGCGGTACGGATACAGTCTTTGAGCACTTTGGCGCCGACCCGCAAATTGGCCAGCGGGTCGAAGGCGGCGAATTTGCCACCAAAACTGTCGTATTTGTCGCTATGAATTTGGGTCATCACCTGCATCAGGCCCTGGGCGCCGACATGGCTTTGGGCAAAGGGGTTGAAGCCCGATTCAATCGCCATCACCGCCAGGATCAGCGTGGGTTCCAACCGCACCCGTTGCCCCACGTCATAGGCTTCGGACACCAGCGCGCTCAGCGGTTCGGGCGCGACGCGGTATTTTTTGCTCAGCCACAATGCCACGTTGGCCTGTTGTTTGGGCAGGTCTTTAGGGTTGGCGGCGGTGGCGCGTTCGCTGGCGGCAGGGTCGCTGACCAGTCCGGTCAGCTCCGCCTGGCGTTCCTGCAACCATCCAAACAGCTTGATTTCGCTGACTTGGCGCAGCTCAGGGCGGGCAAACAAGGCAATGGCAACAAACAGGACGGCAACCCCGATCAGGGCCACGCTGTTATGGGTAAAGTCGAAAAAAGCTTTGGCGACGCCGGTGCCGATGCGTCGCAGGCCAAAAGACAGATTCGTAGATGCTGACATAGCTTCTCCTTCTTGCGCGGGCGTTGCCTCGAAGCACCGGGTCGGTACTCGTCTTCAGCGCTCGCCTGGGTTGTTACGCTATCAAGATCCTGCGCTTTCTTTGGTGGGTATGCAGAAACATGATGTTGCCGGGGATCGGCAGCGGGGTGGGTTTTCCCTGATTTGCATCAAGGTTGACCGAATTCTAGAAGGACTATTTATTCCTGGTCAACCATATCAAATCATGTTGTTATGCATGATTATTTCGAAAAAATGACGTTTTGGAACGCCTCAAGTGGCGCACTTTCCCTTCAAAATAAGGCGCCATGAAGTCAAATTCTGCTCTTCAAACGCCCGGACTTTCTCGCACTTGGGGGCGTCGTCTGGGCTTGGCGCTGGTCACCGTCTTGGGGCTCTGGGTGATCGGGTGGTTGATGCTACCTGGATTGATCCAATCGCAATTGGAGTCGAAGTTGAGCGCCTGGCTCGGGCGCACGGTGACGGTAGGGGAGGTTGACTTCAAGCCGTGGTCGTTGGAATTGTCGTTGCGCGAGGTAGCGCTGGCCACGGCGGAGGGTACAGATACCCAGGTGAAGTTCAGCCGTCTCTATATAGATGCTGAATTGCAATCCCTGTTGCGCTGGGCCCCCGTGGTGGATGCCGTTCAACTCGAAGGCCTGCGGGTGAACCTGACCCATCTGGGTGACGGGCATTTCGACGTGGATGATTTGATGGCCCGGCTGAATGCTCCGCCGCCGCAGACGACCAAGGCGCAACCGCCGCGTTTTGCCTTGTATAACCTGGTGCTGTCGGATGCGGCGCTGACCGTCAACGACATTGCGCACCAACAAGTGCACCGACTGCAGAATCTCCAGGTCAGCGTTCCTTTTCTGAGCAATCTGGATTCCCAGCGTGACGTCCAGGTGCAGCCCCGCCTGGCGTTTGACTTCAACGGCAGCCATGTCGAATCCAGTGCCAGCGGTACGCCGTTTGCCACGCATCGCAAGACTGAGGCCCGGTTGTCGATTAAAAAACTGGACTTGGCACCCTACCTCAGTTATCAGCCTGCCGCTTTGCCGGTGCGGCTGGCCGCCGGGGTGCTGGAGGCCGATTTGAACTTGGTTTTTGAGCAGACCGAGCAGCCGTTGGTTCGCTTGGACGGCCAGGTCAGCGCCAGCGCGGTGCAACTGATACGCCCTGGCGCGAACCCGTCTGGGGGGCAGGTCCAGAGGGCAACATGGTTGACGTTCGAGCAGTTGAATGTGCAGCTCAAGGATGTGCAGCCCTTGCGGCGCCAGGTCGGCCTGGGTCAGGTGACGCTGGTGGCGCCGCATCTGCGGGTGCTGCGTGATCGGGCGGGCGGCATTGATTTGCTGACGTGGCGCGTCCCTCAAACCGTCGCTGCGACCCAGACGGAGCACCCCTCCGATACAGACGGGGATGCGGGTTGGCAACTGCAACTGGACGCCTTCGATCTGCAGGCGGGTCGGGTTGAATGGCAGGATGCGCAAACCCGGCCAGCAGCGCATCTGCAGCTGGATGCACTGACATTGCAGGCCAAGGGCGTCCGCTGGCCCATGGCGCAACCGGCGGCGCTGGAGGGCAGCGCCGAGCTCAAGCCCGGACAGGTGGATCAGGGGGAGCAGGGCCACAAGGCAAAGCCAGACACCCCAACCGCGTCCTTGCACGTGCAAGGGCAGGTTTCCGATCAGCAGGCTGAGGTGTCACTTCGCGTGGCGGGGGTGCCGTTGCGCTGGGCGTCGCCCTACCTGGCACAGTGGATCAGCCCACAGCTTGACGCCAGTCTGTCGGCCACCACGGCGGTTCATTGGGCAGCCGCCAAGCCTGGACAAGTGGCCAAAACCGAGGTGGCCGTGAATGACCTGACGCTGGACCGGGTCCGTTTGAGCCAAGGTCCAGCCGAGGCCTTGGCCAGTATCGCCCAGCTTCGCTTGCGTGAGTCGTCCGTGGACCTGATGCACCAGACGGTGGCGCTGGGGCAGTTGCAGGTGGATCGGCCCGCGCTGGCGCTAAGCCGGGCCGCCGACGGACGTTGGATGTTTGAAGACTGGCAGGTCACTGCGTCGCCCACGCCGCAGGCGGCGCCTGCCCAATCGGTTCCATCCCAATCTGGCTGGGCGCTAACCCTGAACGAAGCGCAGATCAACGGTGGCACCTTGCATTGGGACGACCAATCGGTCACCCCCCCGGTGACGCTTGAGGTGAGTCGACTGGCGGTGAAAGCGTCACACCTGAGTGCGCCAGCGAAACGACCGTTCGATCTGGCACTGTCGCTGCGCGTCGGTCAAGCCCATGATCATGCCAATCCGGGCACGTTGGCCTGGCGCGGCAAGGTTTCCTTGCAACCCCTGGCGGTGGAGGGAACCGTTCAGGCACAGCAACTGCCCTTGCATGCGGTTGCCCCCTATGCCGCGCAGTGGCTCAATGCAGATGCGTTGCGTGCTGACGCCAGTTTCAAGGGCCATCTGGACCTGTCGCTGCCGACGGACGGCTTGCATTTGGATGTGGCGGGAGACGCGCGACTGGACGATGTGCAGGTGCAAACCCAGGCCCAGTCTGAACCCTTGGCAGCGGCCGAAGATTTGTTGACCTGGAAGTCGCTTGTGGTGGACAGCGTGCATTTGGCGTTGGCGCCGCAGCACCCCTTGCAACTGGATGTCACCGGCACCGTGCTGAGCGATTTTTATGCCCGGGTCATCGTGAGTCCGACCGGACACCTGAATTTGCAGGATGTGCTTAAACCCACGGCGGGGTCCACTCAAGCTGAACTTCCGGTGCCCTCTGCATCGGTGGTCGCCGTCACTGAAGTGGCACAAATCCCAAGTCAGACCGAGCCGGCAACCGTATCGCCGGCCCCGGCGCAGATCCGTTTCGGGCCGGTCAGCTTGCTGGGTGGGCGCGTCAACTTCACCGATCGGTTCATTCAGCCCAATTACGCCGCTGATCTGACTGAACTGGTGGGCAAACTCAGCGCTTTCTCTTCGGTGCCGGTGCAGGGTCAAGTGCAGATGGCTAATCTCGAGCTGCGGGGTCGGGCCCAGGGCACGGCCAGCCTGGAGGTGTTGGGCCAGATCAATCCGCTGGTGCAGCCGGTGGTCCTCGACCTCAAAGGACAGGTGCGCAATCTGGAGCTGGCCCCCTTGTCCACTTATTCGGCGCGTTATGCCGGCTATGGCATTGAGCGCGGCAAACTCAGCATGGACGTCAGCTACCGGGTGCAACCTGACGGCCAGCTTTCCGCCAACAACAAACTGGTGCTCAACCAGCTCACGTTCGGCGATCAAGAACCGCACGCCGTCAAGACGCTGCCAGTCAAGCTGGCGGTCGCGTTGTTGGCCGACCGCCAAGGGGTGATCGATCTCGATTTGCCGATCAGCGGGTCGCTCAACGATCCCCAATTTCGCCTGATGCCGCTGGTGTTCAAGATCATCGGCAATCTGATCGTCAAGGCCATTACCGCACCGTTCAGTTTGCTGGCCAGCGCCTTCGGTGGCGGTGACATGGCCGACAGCGTGGCGTTTGAACCCGGCTCGGCGGCGCTCACCGAATCCGCCAAGACCCGACTGGACAAAGTGGCCCAAGCTTTGCAGGACCGTCCGGCGCTGACCATGACGGTGGTGGGCCATGCGAATTTGATGGCCGAGCGTGAAGCCTACCAACAGTTGGGGTTGAAGGCGTTGGTGTGGGCTGAAAAGCGCCGTCTGCTTGCCGGCAAAACGCCTGATGCCGTGGTGCCCGCCGTCACCGCCGAGGAATACCCGGCTTTGCTCAAAGCGGCGTACAAGCGGGCCGACTTTCCCAAACCACGCAACCTGATCGGTTTGCTGAAAGATATTCCCCCGGCGGACATGGAAAAACTGTTGCTCAGCCATGTGCCGGTGGACGAAGCCGCCATGCAGGCGCTGGCGTTGCAGCGCGGTGTGGCGGTGCGCGACCATCTGGCCGCGTTGCAGGTGCCGATGGCGCGGTTGTTTCTGGGCGCTGCCAAGGCACAAGCCGCGTCAGAGTCGGCCCCCGGGGCGTGGCAGCCCAACGCCCAATTGCAACTGGCCACACCCTAGTGTGGCAGGCAGACTGCTCCATACCGCGGTTTCTGTAGGGCAGGGTGTGCGGTCAGGTGCGGTTTCCGGGCGAAAATGACGGTTCTGATCCCGCGCGCTTGTCGCGGGCGTTTTTGTTCTCGTGCCTGCGGATGACCCATGTTTCCCTTTTCCAAATCTTCCTCTGAAGCCCCGCTGTCTGCTGCTGCTGCGTCGGAGCCGACCGAACCGGCTCAAGGTCTGGATGCGCTGACCCATGGCGCGTTTTCAGCCCACACGTCGGGCGAGCGTATGGCCAGCTTGCGCGAGTGGTTGGGCACCGACCCCGGGGTGGATCAATTACAGCAAGTTTTCAAGGAGCTCAGCGGCAAGGACAAGGGAGCCGCCAAGTTGGTGCGCGAGCGGCTGGACGATATCAAGCGCAGTCGCCAGCAGGCGTCGATTGCCCAGGATTGGGCCGACAAGGCGCGGGCGTTGTTGGCGCAGCCCCGGCTCAATCTGGCCGACGCACTGGCCTGGCAGCGTGACGCGGCCAAAGCCGGAGCGCCCTTGAGCAAAGAACCTCTGTCCGAACTCAAATCGCAATTGGCGGAACGTGTGCGTGCCATCGAAGATCTGCAACATCGGGTTCAAGTGCAACGCGAAGCAGCGGTGCTGGTGGCACAACGCATCGAAGTGTTGTCCACCAAACCTTGGCGCGAAGCGCAAAGCCAGCAAGAGGCGCTGGCGCACGATGTGGCCCATTGGCAAGAACAGGCCCATGCCCTGACGACCGATGTCAATTGGCCCAGCGTCGAGCCCAAATTTCCGCCTCAGTTGCAGGCTTCGCAGGCGCAACTGGGATTGGTGTGGGAAGCCTTCGGCAGCGCTTTGGCGCAAACGGTGTTGGCGACGCAGGATGGCGCAGCCCCATTGCCGCCGGTACCGGTGTGGGCCGATGAATTGCGCCAGGCGCGCGGTGTGGCGCCAGAGCCCGCCGCACCCGTGGTCAAAGTGGCGGTGGACCCGGAGTTGCGCGCGCGTGCCAACATCAGCGTGCGTGAAGCCCTGGAGCGTCTGGAGCCCGAGGTGGCCAGCGGCCACGGCAAAGCGACGGTGGCCGCTGCCAACGCCCTGCGTCATGCCTTGAAAGATGGCGGCCGACTGATTGACAATGCGCTGGAAAACCGCGCCCACGCCGTCCTGGCGGCGGCCGGTGAGCTGGAAGGCTGGCAACGTTGGCGCGCCGATCAGTTGCGCGAAGAATTGGTGACCAAAGCCGAAGCACTGTTGCAGCGACCACCGGGTCAGACCATCGGTGGTCGCAAGATGCAGGACACTTTGCGTCAGTTGCGCGAGCAGTGGAAGCAGACCGATCAGGGCGGTGTACCCAATCACGCGCTGTGGAAACGTTTTGACGACGCTTGCAACGAAGCCCACAAGGTGGTGCAAGCCTGGTTGGACAAGATCAAGGAAGAAGCCGCGCAACACCGGGCCCAGCGGCTGGCGCTGATCGATGAAGTGAAAGCCTGGGCGGCGGACAACCGCATCGCGCGCGATGACGACTGGAAAGGTTTCAACCGGGTACTGCATGAATTTGGCGAACGCTGGCGCGCCAGCGGCCACGTGGGCGAAAAACTGTTTGCCGAATTGCAGCCCTTGTGGAAAGCCGCCATTGACGACGCTGCGGCCCCGCTGGAAGCGGTGCAGAAGCAGAGCCTGGAGCAGCGCCACGCGATGATCGAACAGGCTACACAGCTGGGGGCAGAACCACGGTTGCGCATCGATGCGGTCAAGGCCTTGCAGCAGCGTTGGCAAGCCGAGGCCCACCGGGTGCCGCTGGACCGTCGTCACGAGCAAAAACTCTGGGATGCGTTTCGCAAGCCGATCGATGAAGCCTTTGCGCGCAAGAGCGTAGAACGCGAGCAGGCCCAGAATGCCTTGAGCGCCCACGATCAGCAGGTTTTGCAGGCTTCCAAAGCCCTGCAAGAGGCCAATACCGCAGGCGACGCACAAGCCATTCGCGTTGCCATGACCGCGTTGGAAGCCGCCTTGCGTGGACAAGTCCCGTCTCAAGCGCCGGCCGCTGCACCCCAGCCGCCAACCACCCCTGAGGCGGCAGTGGGGGAGGGTGCCGCTGCCGACCCCGGTGCCGATGGCCAAGCCGCTGCCCCGGACACACCCGCAGAGACTCCTGCCGCAGAATCCCGCGCAGCCAGCGTGCCGCGCAAACCGGTGGTGGCCATGCGCGGCGATGACCGGCCCGGCCATCAACGCCAAGCCCCGGCCACCACTGTCCCGAGTGGAAGGGGGCGACCGGAACGTGCGCGGGCGGATCGATCGGAACGCGCCCCACGGCGTGAAGAACGGTTCGAACGCAGTGCGGCGCAGGTGCGCCCAGCCACCCCACGCCTGGGCGATGCGGCTTTCCGAGCCCAACGTGAGGCGTTGGAGCAGGCTCAGTTGGCACTTCGCAAACTGGCCGCGCAGGCGCATGGCGAGGCTTTGACGCAATTGCTGACCGCCTGGGAGCAACGCGACGCGAAACAATTGCCCGAAGCGACACAACTGGGCAACCGGGTCAGCCCGGCGCAGCGTGCAGCCTGGGCCAAAGCGGTCGCGGCTGCCGCTGGTGGGGATGTGACGCAGTCGATGCTGCGACTGGAGATGGCGGCTGAAGTGCCGACACCGGCAGAGCACCTGAATGCGCGCCGCCTGCTGCAATTGCAACTGCTGACGCGCCGCAATGATCCATCACCGCGCGATACCTGGACTCAGGACACTGCCGCCGTGCTGGCTGCGGGGTATGACGCCGCACTGGCGCGCCGCTTGCAAAGCGCGCTGAAGGTGCTATTGAAGGCCTGAGATCAGGTCCACGCGTTGCGGAAGTGCGCCGCTTTGCAGGCGCAGGATTTGGGCCCGGGGCGGGCGGGCTGCGGCGTCCCAGTCGCTCAATACCAGGCGCGTCAGGGGCGGTGGCCCCGCGTCGAGCACATGGTTGACCGGGCGATGCGTATGCCCGTGGATCAGCGTGCTGGCGTTGAACGCTTGCAGCCACTGCCGCGCGGTGACGGTATCGACGTCCGCATAAGGCGCTCCGCTGGCCTTGCGGGCTTCACTCTGGGCGCGAAGGGCACGGCCCATGGTCAATCGTTGCGCCAGTGGGCGTTGTAAAAATTCCTGTTGCCAGCGGGGCGTGCGCACCTGGGCGCGAAACTGTTGATAGTCGGTATCGTCCAGACACAGCGCGTCACCATGCGACAGCAGCCAACGCCGGGCGTCAAAGCACAGCACGGCCGGGTCAGTAAGCAGTTGCATGTGGGCGGCTTGCGCGAAGTCGGGCCCCAGCAAAAAGTCGCGGTTGCCGTGCATGAAAAACACCGACAGACGTTGCGCCACCTGGGCCAGTTCATGCCGGCACGCCTGTTCGAAAGAAGGAGTTGTGCCGGCGGTTGTAGTGCAGGCGTCGTCACCCACCCACAGCTCGAACAAATCTCCCAGGATGAACAGGGCGTCAGCCTGCGTGTGTTGCAGGTAATGGCGCCAGATGGACAGCGTTTCGGGTTGGCTGTCTTGCAGATGCAAGTCCGAAATGAACTCGATACAACGCCAGTGCGCCGGTGCGCGCACGTCGCAGGTCAGCGCTGGCGCCGGATTCAGAGGGCGACCGCCTTGTCAATCACCACGTCTTGCAGTGGCACATCGTCGTGGTAGCCGCGGCGACCGGTCTTGACGCCCTTGATCTGGTCCACCACCTCGGTACCGCCAACGACCTTGCCGAACACCGCGTAACCCCAACCCTGACCGGTGGGTGCAGTGTGGTTCAGGAAGCTGTTGTCGGTGACGTTGATGAAGAACTGCGCGGTGGCGGAATGCGGGTCGCCGGTGCGTGCCATGGCGACGCTGTACTTGACGTTTTTCAGGCCGTTGTTGGCTTCATTGGGGATGGGGGCGTCGGTGCCTTTTTGCGCCATGCCAGGTTCCATGCCGCCACCCTGGATCATGAAGTTGGGAATGACACGGTGAAAGATCGTGCCGTCATAGTGCCCTTTGCGAACATAGTTCAGAAAGTTGGTGACCGATTGCGGGGCCTTGTCCTGATCCAGCTCCAGCGTGATGACGCCGTATTGGGCAATGTGCAGTTCGACTTTGGGGTTGCTCATGATGAATTTACAGTTGGGTGGCAGATTGGATGATGACCGGTGTGCGCGGCACGTCGGTGGGGAAAGGACCGCCCGAGCCGGTTGGGATGGATTTGATTTTGTTGACCACATCCATGCCGGAGACAACGCGACCGAACACCGTGTAGCCGATCAGCTGGTTGGCGTTGAGCAGGTTGTCGCGTGGCACGTCGCGGTAGGTTTGCCCCTGATACTCGAAGACAGGCACCGGGTCGCCGGGAGGGATCAGTACTGGATCCAGAAAGCCATTGGCACGGACATTGATGAAAAATTGCGCAGTGGCCGAGTTCGGGTCGCTGGTGCGTGCCATGGCGACAGTACCGACCACGTTGCGTGGACCGCCTTTTTCCAGCGCTTGTCGGCCTTCATGAGCGATGGGGGCTCGGGTTGCTTTTTGCACGTAGTTGGCGTCATAGCCACCGCCCTGGATCATGAAGTTGGCAATCACGCGGTGGAAGATCGTGCCGTCGTAATGCTTGTCCTTGACGTACTGCAAAAAGTTTTCCACCGTCTTGGGGGCCTTGTCGGGGTAAAGCTCGATCACGATGTCGCCTGCCGAGGTGACGAGTTTGACTTGTGGCAGGGTGTCGGCCCGGGTCTGAAGCGATACTGAAAAAAGCGAACCGGCCACCACGATGGCCAGTGCATGACGTCGAAGCAATGAAATGGACATGAGAGCTTTCAAAAACGGAAAAATTAACGATTCAAACCGGGTGACGCTTTGAGGACGGTGGACAGGGCCGATTGCTTGCTGGCCAGTGCGGCATTGCCGGTCTCGATTTGCCGGGCACGCGCGTAGGCCTGACTGGCCAGCATGACGTATACATCGCCCAGATTTTCCTGGGCGGTCGCGTATTGCGGGTGGGCGCGCAAGGCAGATTCGAGGGCATCGCGGGCTTTGTCCAGTTGCCCTTGGCTGGCATGCAGCACGGCCAGGTTGTTGTAGGGCTCAGGCAATTCGGGGTGGGCCTGTGTCAGGGCCGTGAATTCGGCCACAGCATCATCGATGCGGTTTTGTTGGCGAAAAATCAGGCCTTTGAGGAACAGCAGCCGGGGATCATTCGGACGCTGTGCCAGTGCCGTTGCCACCTGCTCCAAGGCTTGGGCATGCTGGCCTTGCTGCATCAACGCCGTGGCATCGCTGATGTCGTCGGCGTGCGTCAGACCTGTGCCGCAGGCCAGCGCCAGTGCCCACATCCCTCGGCGACAAAGAAGTAAAAGACTCAAACGGGTGGACAACATGGGTGTGGGGCAGCGGTGTCGCAAAGGCTGAAAAAACCGCCATGACGGCGGCTTTATACTGCCCGTCATTGTAGCTGAGGGGGTGGTGTCAACGGGGCCAAGGGGTGCCGTCCACCCGACCGGGCAACGGGTTATTTCATTCATGACATTGCGCATTTTCAATACGCTGACGCGGCAACTGGAGACGTTCACGCCGATGGAGCCTGGACACGTGCGGATGTACGTCTGCGGCATGACGGTCTATGACCTGTGCCACCTGGGGCATGCCCGTTCCATGATGGCGTTTGACGTGGTGCGGCGCTGGTTGCAAGCCAGTGGTTACAAGGTCACGCACGTGCGCAACGTGACCGACATCGACGATAAGATCATTCAGCGTGCGCTGGCCAACGGCGAGTCGATCCGTACGCTGACCGAACGCATGGTGGACGCGTTGCATCAGGACGCCGACGCGCTGGGCATGTTGCGTCCCACCTTCGAGCCGCGTGCCACCGAGCACGTGGGGTCGATGCTGGCGCTGATCGATCGCTTGCAGCAGCGCGGACTGGCCTATCAGGGCGGCGACGGTGATGTGCACTACGCGGTGCGCAAATTTGCCGGCTACGGCAAGCTCAGCGGCAAGTCACTGGACGAATTGCGAGCCGGTGAGCGGGTGGCCGTGGCCGACGGCAAGAGCGATCCGTTGGACTTCGTACTGTGGAAGTCGGCCAAGCCGACCGAGCCGGCCGACGCCAAATGGGACAGCCCGTTTGGTCCTGGGCGTCCGGGCTGGCACATTGAATGCTCGGCCATGTGCGGCGAATTGCTGGGTCAGACCGTGGACATTCACGGGGGTGGTGCCGACTTGCAGTTTCCGCACCATGAGAACGAAATCGCTCAAAGTGAAGGTGCCAACGGTGTGCCGCTGGCGCGCTGGTGGATGCACAACGGCTTTGTCACGCGTGACAACGAAAAAATGTCCAAAAGCCTGGGCAATTTCTTCACCATCCGCGACATTCTGGCGCGCTACGACGCCCAGACCGTGCGTTTTTTCATCTTGCGTGCCCATTACCGCAGTGCCCTCAATTACAGCGATGCCCACCTGGACGATGCGCGCCAGGCGCTCAAGCGGCTGTACACCGCGCTCGACCTGGTTCCGCCGGCTGCAGTGACGATCGACTGGAGCCAACCGTATGCGGCGCGCTTCAAGGCGGCCATGGACGAAGACTTTGGCACGCCCGATGCGGTGGCCGTGCTGTTTGATCTGGCCAGCGAGGTCAACCGCACCCAATCGACCGAATTGGCGGGCTTGCTCAAAGCCCTGGGTGCTTGTCTGGGGCTGCTGCAGGAGGATGCCAAAGCCTATCTGCGCAGTGGGGCAACACTGGATGACGCAGCCATTGCCGCCTTGATTGCGCAACGGGCAGCGGCCAAGGCGGCGCGCAATTTTGCTGAGTCCGACCGCATTCGGCGTGACTTGCTCGAGCGTGGCATTGCGCTCAAAGATACCGCCGCTGGCACCACCTGGGAAGCCGTGCAATGACACAGGGCAATGGGGTGGCTGCTCCGGCTTACTGGAGCGATGCCTGCAAACACCTGATCAAGAAAGACCGTGTCATGCGGCGCTTGATCCCGCAGTTTGGTGCGGCCAGCCTGCAAAGCCGGGGAGATGCTTTTGTCACGCTGGCGCGCAGTGTGATCGGGCAACAAATCTCGGTGCGTGCCGCGCAGACCATCTGGGAGCGTTTTGCCAAGCTGTCGTCGCGCCTGACGCCGGCGCAAGTGCTGCGCCTGAAGATTGACGACATGCGCGGCGCCGGATTGAGTGCCCGCAAGGTGGAATATCTGGTCGATCTGGCGCTGCACTTCGACAGCGGTTCGGTGCACGTGGACGACTGGGAGCGCATGGACGACGAGGCCATCATTGCCGAACTGGTGGCGATTCGTGGCATCGGCCGATGGACGGCCGAGATGTTCCTGATCTTTCACCTGATGCGTCCCAATGTATTGCCACTGGATGATGTCGGCTTGATCAAGGGCATCAGCCAGTGTTATTTTTCGGGCGATACGGTCAGCCGCAGTGATGCGCGCGAAGTGGCGCAAGCCTGGGACCCGTACCGCACGGTGGCAACTTGGTACATTTGGCGCTCACTGGACCCGTTGCCGGTGGAATACTGAAATTTTGCAGAACAGACCAACAATTGCGCAGCAATGTTGCTCTGTCCTCAACCGTTCTGAAATTTGCGGGACAGACCAAGATTTGCGCAGCAAATTTGCTCTGTCCTCAACTGATTAAGAGGACCTCTCAATGGCCAAGAAAACCTTTCTCGACTTCGAATCGCCGATCGCCGAGCTGGAAAACAAGATCGAAGAACTGCGCTACGTGCAAACCGAGTCGGCGGTGGATATTTCGGCTGAAATCAGTCAGCTGGCCAAAAAAAGCCAGCAGCTCACCAAAGACATCTACAGCGACCTGACACCGTGGCAGATCACCAAGATTGCCCGCCATCCCGAGCGGCCGTACACGCTGGACTATGTGTCCGAGATCTTTACACACTATGTCGAACTGCATGGCGACCGGCATTTTGCCGATGATCAGAGCATCGTCGGCGGGCTGGCGCGTTTCAACGGCCAGCCGTGCATGGTGATCGGCCATCAGAAAGGCCGTGACACCCGTGAGCGTGGTTTGCGCAACTTCGGCATGAGCAAACCCGAGGGCTACCGCAAGGCGCTGCGCCTGATGAAGCTGGCCGAAAAATTCAAGCTGCCGGTGTTCACCTTTGTCGATACGCCGGGCGCCTACCCGGGCATTGATGCCGAAGAACGCGGCCAGTCCGAGGCCATCGGTCGCAACATCTTCGAAATGGCACAACTGGAAGTGCCGATCATCGTCACTATCATCGGTGAAGGTGGCTCGGGCGGTGCGTTGGCCATTTCGGTAGGCGACCAGGTACTGATGCTGCAATATTCCATCTACTCGGTGATCAGCCCGGAAGGCTGTGCCTCGATTCTCTGGAAAACCTCAGATAAAGCGCAGGAGGCGGCTGACGCCCTGGGCATCACGGCGCACCGGCTCAAGGCGCTGGGGGTGATCGACAAGATCGTCAATGAACCGGTGGGGGGGGCGCACCGCGACCCCAAGCAGATGGCGGCGTTTGTCAAGCGCGCCCTGGCTGACGCGTATCGCCAGGTAAGCGATCTGAAAACTAAGGAGTTGCTGGAGCGACGCTTTGATCGCCTGCAAAGTTACGGCCGTTTCACCGACACCAAACCCAAATGATGGACTGAGGCACCGCCGTCATGCTGCAAACCTTGCCGCAAGCCATGGCAACGTTTGCGCCGGCGTTGCCCTTCACCGTCGCGTTCAGCGGCGGGGCCGATTCCACGGCCTTGCTGCGGGCTTGTGTCCAGCAATGGCCCGGCCAGGTTCATGCGCTGCATGTTCACCACGGGTTGCAGGACGCTGCCGACGATTTTGCCGCCCATTGTCAATGGGTGTGTGACGCGTGGTCGGTACCCTTGACGGTGTTGCGGGTCGATGCCAGTGCGCGGCCCCGGCAAAGTCCGGAAGATGCCGCGCGGCGGGCGCGTTATCAGGCGTTTGAGGCGCTGGCGTTGCAACACCCTGAGCAACCGGCGTTTCAAACGGTGGCCCTGGCCCAGCATGCCGACGATCAGGTGGAAACCCTGCTGCTGGCATTGAGTCGCGGGGCTGGTTTGCCGGGTTTGAGCGCCATGCCCATGCACTGGATGCGCGCAGGCATCACCTATCACCGGCCCTTGCTGCGTGTGCATGGGGCGGAACTTCGCGCTTGGCTGCAATCTCAGGGGCAGGGCTGGATCGAAGACCCCACCAATACCGACCAGCGTTTTTTGCGCAATCGCATTCGGGCGCGTTTGATGCCCGTGTTGCAGCAGTGTTTCCCGCAATGCCGTACCACCTTTGCTCGCAGCGCGACCCATGCTGCCCAAGCACAGGAGCTGCTGGATGAAGTGGGAGCCCAGGACTTGCTGCAATGTGGCGATCCGCCGCGCATCGCCATCATGCAATCCTTGAGTCGACCGCGCCTGGCCAACCTGCTGAGGCACTGGTTGCTCACACGGTGTCAGGTTACCCCCAGTAGCGCACAACTGACGCAGTTGATGCATCAAATCATGGCCTGTCAAACCCGCGGCCATGCGATCCACCTCAAGGTGGCAGACGGCTTTTGCGAGCGTCAGGACGAGTGCCTGCATTGGTACAATCCCCTAGTTTCCTCGACTAATAAAACGCCCCCATGTCCTTGATTGTTCACAAATACGGCGGCACGTCGATGGGCTCGACCGAGCGCATCGGCAATGTTGCCAAGCGGGTTGCCAAATGGGCCCGTGCCGGCCACCAAATGGTGGTGGTGCCCAGCGCCATGAGTGGTGAAACCAACCGCCTGCTGGCACTGGCCAAAGAGCTGGCCCCGGGCAAGCCCACCGACGCCTATTACCGCGAGCTCGACATGCTCGCCGCCACCGGCGAGCAGGCCTCCAGCGCGTTGCTGGCCATTGCCCTGCAGGCGTTGGGTCTGGAAGCGGTGAGCTACACCGGCTGGCAGGTACCGATCCGCACCGACAGCGCCTACACCAAGGCGCGCATTGAATCGATCGACGACGCCCGGGTGCGCGCCGACCTCGCCGCTGGCAAGGTGGTCATCGTGACCGGCTTTCAGGGTATTGACGACCAGGGTCACATCACCACGCTGGGACGCGGCGGTTCGGATACCTCGGCGGTGGCGGTGGCCGCGGCCATGAAGGCCGAAGAATGCCTGATCTACACCGACGTGGACGGCGTGTACACCACCGACCCGCGTATCGTGCCGGAAGCACGGCGACTGAGCACCGTCAGCTTTGAAGAAATGCTGGAAATGGCCTCGATGGGCTCCAAGGTGCTGCAAATCCGCTCGGTGGAATTTGCCGGCAAGTACAAGGTCAAGCTGCGCGTGCTCTCGAGCTTCACGCCGTGGGATATTGACATCAACGAGGAAGCGACCTCTGGCACCCTGATCACTTTTGAGGAAGACGTCAACATGGAACAAGCCATCGTTTCAGGCATCGCGTTCAGCCGCGACGAAACCAAAATCTCGGTGCTGGGCGTGCCCGACCGACCGGGC